>JGI24021J15306_10000153_pt1 | contig 38985 bp, 33 predicted proteins | sample Ectturendosymbi1_FD_15306 | JGI IMG/M metagenome (IMG submission 15306)
CCCCCCCGAGGGACCTCCCAAGAAAAGCCTGGGTCCGGCTCAACCGCCTCCGCACCGGTGTCGGGTGTTTCCGCTCCTGTTTGTACAAGTGGAGTATGGCCTCCTCTGCCGACTGTGAGTGTGGCGCAGTACAAACCGTCGACCATGTTGTCCTCCAAAGTCCAATTCATCGACCTCCCCATGGACTGCATGGCCTGACGATTCTCGACGATGAGACAATCGGATGGCTGCTCAACATCTGCCCCATGATCTAGTGCGGCCAAGCAGTGGTTTGAACAACTGGCTCAAAAGAAGACTTCAGTAAATGCTAGATGTCATGTCCATTTCATTTTATTAGTGTGCTAGACTTGATCTTTTAACAGCAAACAAGTTCTTTTTTTTTGCTGGTTCAATAGAATTTTTATAAAAGTATTTTACTGTAAAAATATCAAGCTGTTTCAAATAAATACTGGTCCTGAAAAAAACAAGCATGTTGTTTACGACTATGTTGTTTCTGTGATTTTTCTCATGTTCGCAACTTTCCACTGCTTCCCCTGCCCTATCGCTTCTCCAACTTCCCTGGAAACAACATTTTTATTCTCAACTTTACTCAAGTTTAAAGGTATGTAAAAACAATGTAGCAAGTGCAATTGACTCACCATTCACACAAGATCGTTCGTCTAGATTTGTGATTGTTTGGTTTTTGAGCAACTCTAAACTATTTATCAATGTAGACCAAACCGTAACTTTTTTTATCAATGTTATCAATTTGATAAACTATTTATCAGTGTAGTCCAGACCAAGAACTGGTTAACTCCGAGACCGAGACTCCAAAATTTGTGGATTTTGCCAAAAGTTTTCATAAAAATGTCATCATCATGGGCGTCGGAAGGATTTTTTCCAGTGGGGGGAACTAGGAGATTTTTCCAAAATTTTTCCAGGGGGGAGCCAAAAGTTGTGGAATTTGTTTTTTACCACTCAAAACTAAGAAAACTACCCTTTTTTGCTAACATTTCAAATTCCAGAGGGGGGCCAAGGCCCTCTGCCCCCCCCCTTCGACGCCCATGGTCGTCATCACTCCTGAGTTCAAGTTTTTGGAATTCCTGGCATTTTCCGACCTTTTGTGGTTGTTTGTTACCTGAAAATAAGACAAACAAAAAACTCATTGAATTATGAAAGTTTTACTCAGCCATTTCTTGGCGATAGTCAAAGTCTTAGGCGTTAACCGAGACCTGTAGCCTTCAAGACCGAGTTTAGCAAAACTAGGTCTCGAGACTCCACGACTGCTACTGTATCTTTATAGGCTAAAGCTCGCCAGTTTACGGGCCTGATGGTGTGCAACCTACAGTCATAGGTGGCGGAACTGGGGGGGGAAGCATGGGCCTGCCCCCCCACTTTTAAATTCGAATTTTGCGTACGTAAGTTTAAGTAACACAATTAGTGTTGGGCTCATTGTTAATTCAATTTTTTAATGAAAACAATGTTGCAGATTTGGCAGAATTTTGTCAATATTCTTTGTAATAGGCCTATATTATTTGTAATTTGGCAGGTTTCGTAATTGTTTGGCAGAATACACCGCGCACAGTTTATCACCCTACTATGGCTTGCTTACCGCATTGGCGTTCTTGAACAGTGTTGCCAGATGGTGTGAAATGCAACACAATTGTGTCCGAAAATGGTGTATTTTTTCAATGCGTGGGTGTCGAAAGGATGTTTTCCAGGGGGGGCACCAGTGGATTTTCCAAAAGTTTTTTAGGGGCCAAAAGTGGTGAAATTTGTTTTTTACCACTCGAAACTGAGAAAACAGCCTTTTTTGCTGAAATTTTCAAATTCCTGCCACGCTTCTGACACCAATGCTTGTGTAAGAAAAAGTTCATTGCACACCATTAAAAATTTGTGTAATTTCAAGCGTTTTAGCACCATTCTAAATAGAGAATTTTGCTGAATCTCATACGCAAAATGAAATATTTGACAGATCAATTTCAATTGTGTTTTTGTTTTTGCATTGGCAACTCTAAACAGCTATATTTTATTTCTGCATTGGCAACACAATTGGCATCCTTACAGACAGCGTGCTAGTTGCTACATATGCTTTGTCTTGTCTTTGCATTCCGGTATCTAATGCAGATGTAGAATGAGTATTCACTATTCAGTCATGTTACTTCTGCGTTCAAGATGTGGAAAAGTGGCGATTTTGAATGTATATAAGAAAGGTATCAAGGCTGTGTCATGCGTTCCTGTTTTTTAAGCTATATTCTTGGGTTTTTTTGACAACCCAGTTGCGACTCCGGTACACGGGCTCCTCCGCCTTTGCCCGAGTCTTCGATTACGAATTATATCGGAGAACGCGAGCTTGTTTGCTTTCTATATTTGTGCCACCACCCACGGTCCCACTTCACTACTTTGTTAACTCGGGTTTTTTTCTTTGGGCTGTTCGTATATTTTCGTTCCATGTCTGGCCTTACGCGTTCATATTACAGGTGACCTGAATAAAACAATATCGTTCGTAGTATAGGCGTTCTCTCGACTTCATTCTCTCGCGCTTTACTCAGGCTCATCCATTAGAGCCCGAGCTGCCCTTTAAGTATTTTTTAAAACATATAATTCATATCGAATTGAATGTTTTTTGAAGCAATGGATTTGTATGCAACATTTGCTTTGGACTCCAATCCAATGGACAGTTCCCATTTCGAGAATAATTTCAAACGAACGATAAATTGTCCAGTAACTCGGCTAATATGAATGAGCCTAGTAACCAGAGGACTTACTGGCGTTGTCAATTGCTCTGTGACGTACTTTACTCAACAATGGAGGAGTTATGAGAACTCGTTTACTGTTACGTAACTAACCTCACAGAACAACGATATTGCCAGCTAGAATGAAAGCAAATAGAAATACCAGTGACGCAAACGCCGAACGGTTTATTCAGTCAGAATAAATCGTATGATGAGCCCGAGTAACGTTGTTGACCTTGGTCGCCCCTATAACAGCCTATTTGAATTTCAGGTGGTTCACCGATACGTTTTCATAATGATGTCTAAAATAGTGTTATTTTGACCAGTGTTTCTCAAACTTTTTTGTTCTATCGCCCCCTTTTCCCTCTCAACACATCGTTGTCGCCCCCCAAGCCCGACAAAGCAAACACAAGGTAGTATTTTTAAAGAATTTTATTTAGAAATCGATACATACCATGATCCCCAGTTCGGTGCGATAGAAGTGCTTGGCGACCATCACAAAGCTTCGAAATATTGGGAGACATTTTAGTGAGGTAAAATCGTAGATCACCTCGCTTATGAATAAGCAAGCGGTTTCTTTGCTTTGAGAGCATTAAGGTCACAGCAGAAATTAACTCAACGATCAGTTACTGGCAGTGGTTGAGCGCTTTTTCCCCCTTTGTGTTGGTTTGCCGCACTATCGCCCCCAAGGAGGCGATTCCGCCTACTTTGAGAACCACTGATTTAGACTTTCATATAGCGTATAGGTAGTGATGTCATATTTCAATGCTTGTGACGGCACATATGCCAGTTCAAACCTCAAAAATTTTCTATAGTTTTTGAAGTCCACTTGGGCCCCCNACTTTGAAAAAAGTTCCGCCACCCATGCCTACAATATTCCATATTTATGCAGAAACCTATTTACAANAGTTTACAAACACTTGGATTTTTGTAAACCTTCAGTATTTGATAATGATATTGNGATGTGAAACAGACTGGACGTTTTGTTTCACCGATANAAAAACTTTTTTCACCTGATGATCGCATGCAAACATTGTGATTATCGGAAGATTTTTCGTAATTAAACGTGGACATCCAGATAAATATTTTTCTTTATTTACAGGTTTCCTTCTTGCATGTATCGTTCTCTGGCTTGATGTCATACGCTTTCAGTCAAAGACGAGGAGGACGAGGTTTCAACCGTGTGTCAGAGAAGGTTAAGCAGATAGGCGGACAAGTGGTAACGGTAGACGCCTGTCTGCCTAGGCTTTTATTCAACAGGTGTTACCAAAGCATGCACGTGTTTCAACGCAGCATTTTAAGCTAAAATCTTCGCGAATAAACCCTATCGGTTCTAGAGGTAATGATCAATTACGTTGTAAAGCCAGCCATTTTTTTGACTGGACTCTTTACACACTTGAGATGTGCAGAAGATTTTTTTGATTGTGAAGTTTCGTGAGAAATTTTAATTGCAGTATCCGTGGAATTCCAGCTTCCAGCTGCATTGTTTGGCCAAAGACAACACTTACGAGAGACTCGTTGTTTTATTGTCAAGTTGTTGCACCACATCGCGCGAAAACGCAAATTTACTGTATCTCATAAAAACTAAACGTACTAACCCCCATCCACAACAACGCGGGCATGCTGACAGTGGTTAACACTATAGTGCAACTTTCAACTATTTCAATCAGGTCGGCACTTGATGTTTACGGATAGGGCCTAGGGCACTTTTAACTGCATCTTCAGCCAAAACTACGTACAGACCTAAGCTCAGCGCGCTTTGTTGTCGCGCTTCAGTGCTCAACGGAATCAAGCGTGACAAAAATCCCCTGCTATCACGAATGTGTAGACGAAAACTGCGGATGATTTTGGTTATTGCCTCCGCACCAAAGACCTGTTGTAAAATTTCATACTGGTCTACAGTTTCACACTGTAGCACTGGCTTGTGAAATTACATCACAGCAAACGAAAAAGTCCACTTTAAAAATTACTTCGGTTCGGGAAGACTGCAGGGACAAATGAGTCAGCAGGCAAGAAAAGATATTTTTCTTCTGCTGGAGGCGTTGCCATCGATTTGAAACGGGTTAAAATCGAAAATCATTTGGATCTGACCTGCGTAAACAAAATGATGCTGCTCAGTTGGAAGTTGACATTATGTGTCAAACGCATTTCTACGCGACTCAACGATACGATCGACAACACCAAGTTCTTTGCGACACGAAGACAAATTCCACTACACTAAGGTAAGAGCCAATGAACTCTATCACCACAAATGACAAAAACACCAAACCAAGCAGCAGTTCACTCAGAAATATTTAAATTTCGCGCAAGTTCCTTCAGCCAGAAAAGTGCGCTTACCAGTAAACCAGCTTTCAGCCAAACATTTTAGAGCTGCTCAATGCTTCACGCGACTTTTCAGAAGCACATGGTGGATACGATAGACGAACAGGTGACTGGACCGAACAGTGTTTGTAAAGAGCCTCACCGTGAGGGGCGGTCAACTGATCAAAGCGTCCATCGCAAACAATATCATCCCAACCGTAGAACACTTTTGGCCGACGACAAAGAGTTAAGGAACAGGAGCTTGAGATTGGAAACAGAGAAGGAAAAACGAAAAGCTTGTAAAGAAATGAAGAGAAGACACGCGCCCTGGGATCAGCGGGCGCGGGGAACGTTTTGATCAGATCAGGGAGGATCGATGGAGTCAGCGCAGTGGATTTCATGTTTTCCTTAGCGACAAGCAAACGTTTAAGCGTCGTCAAGATGCGTAAATTCGGTCGCCATGGCAAATTCCTAATCAGTTTTCATAATCGACCACCTTTTAATAATAAGAGGGTAAACAATAAAACAGGCTGCGATAAAAAGCTCGTGCCGCTCAAACAACGAAGTGTTGATTTTGTCCGGGTATCAGTTTCAGTGAAAAAAGGTAGCTTTCTCTGGTAGATGATCGGTGGGTGTTGGAACGTAGTTGGACTCCCGCTCTGTGCCGATTTTACGAACCGGGATGCGGGAGCAATGCATGTGACTCGTTCGTCCAGAATGATCAATACATGAATATTTTCAACACTTGCCAAACTTCGCTGCAACATGCGACAACATCAATACTTGGTGGAAGCCGCCGACTGCGACTCGAACATTGAGAAAAATTCACAATGGTTACGTTGTACATTTTGGACTCGAAGTCATTACGCACAAAAGTTAGTTACCATGTCAACGAACAAAAAACGCGAACAAGTTCACCGGCGAACGAACGTAGGCATGACGACGCAAATAAAATTTCCAAGTTCGTAGGGTGCCATTCCTTCAGGAAAATGTTCCGCAGTTTTCGTTAAGCTTGGCTGCCGGCGTGAACATGCGAAACGCTTTAAGAATGGGGTCGCTTTTAAAAGCAACTTAGCTGGACCCGTAACCAACACCCAGGTCCCAAGCAAAGCTCTTCGGGCAAGAGCTTTAAAATGTCCAATGTATGCTCGAGCTCGAAACTTGTTGGTGCAGACTCATATAAGCAGCTCTAGTTGTTTTCTAATCGGAGAATTGCCGGACCAACAGAACGGGCGGAGGCAAATGGCTTGGTCACGCGGTGCTTGCAGTCGCTTGCTCTGAGGGCTTAACAATCTTGTAAGTGATCAGGTATTCAGGATAAGCCTGAAAAAATAAGAAAAATATTCGATGAGTACGATTTGCAAAAAGTATATTCCACGGAAGAATAAGTTTGTCCTTTGCACGAGGTCAGGAAATTGTTTCTCATAATACGAGATTTTCTTCATTGTGTCAATTTCTCCCTCCTCATTCTGTAGGGCCGAAAGTTAACAGGAATAAAGGCCAGGGCGAGATGACGGTTTGATTGGAAACCAACTTTTGCGCCGGCCATTTTTGTCTCACTACTAACATCGCTGCATATTGGGAGGCTTTTTGAACTAACAATGGATCTTGGCTCTAGGTAAGTTGTTGCAATTCTGTGCTTGCTGAGGCGTTGAGGAAAGCTGATAAAAGCGTGCTTCTTGTCGGTTGCGAGACAAGAAATACTGTTGTTCCGCGATGAAAATACGTCCGACTTGCGTTTGACGCCAGTCCCACCCAGTTCATTGCAAGCGTCGCACAACAAAATAGTTTTGCGACAAATCATGTCAAATCGCTTGTGAAAACGAACTGTGGTAATTCAGCGTCACCAGAAAATCAATTTTCACTTTTGTCACAAGGCAGCACATTCCAAAACAGCACTTGTTTTCTATTCAACAAACACAAAGGGTCGCGCACTAAAGGAAACCCAACAGCACATTTTCAAAAAAAGCGCGAAATGTCTCTCGACCAATCCCATCGCAGCTTACCTGTTCGCCGCGATATATGACGTACTCTGCGTGGGAAAGCCCCCCCACACTTGGCCGTCCGATGACCGAGTGATGACCTGGCGGCGCGTGAGCCATTTTCATGGCGCTGAACTGCAGGAACGACTTGCCTGCGTACGAAAAGTAATCATTGCATAGTCATGCGTTGGTGTGAGAATAAAACACAAGCGAGATTGTTTTGGATGTTTTTTTTTCAAACCAGCGTTTAAGTCGAGTCAATTTCACATCCCGAGTTCCAAATGTATTGTTATCCAGAATATCTGCACAGCCGTAGTTCTTGTGTAACTGAGAATTACACAGACAAACAACGCACACAATTAAGTCATAACTCATGTCCCTCGTTTGTCCACGACATTCAAAAACACAACGACTGAAAGCAAAAGCAATCAGCTAACAGTAAAAATACAGCAGTGTCATCAAACCATCTGCGTAACAGAGATTGCGAGCGATTCTGACGTACTGCAAGCAATCTCACCGCAACCTATTGTCAGTGTGGTGCGTGGCTACTGGAGTTAACATGAAACCTTAAATTATATTACAATTTCCAGGTAAGTTATCCGCCAAACCATTCAAATTGAATAACTTTCGACATATCTATTGAACGCTGGCTGTCAGCCACGTGTAGTTGATTGCAGCAGTATGACGAAAGAGACGCGATCGACCAACTCACCCAGCGTCACTCGACAAAATATCATTTGTCTCTGGCAGATGTAGCACGACCTGTCCTTATGCATCGGGCAACCTGTGCCGCCATTGATGCCGTACACGTACTGGTTGCTCTTGGACGAGTTCTCGGCGAAGTAGATGCCGGCGCCGAACATTCCGCCAATGTACGCGTGCCGCTCGTCGAAACCTGCACGCGACGAAACCGTTGTTGATTTTGTTGCTAACTTTGAGCGGGCAAAAATTACGAAGGCGCGAGACGGTGTTATGGGATCTGTGTCACATTGTAAAGCTGGAAAAGCCTCTTTCAGCCGCACAAGCCACAGGTAGGTTACGTCGTAATGCGTGTAAACGCAAGATAAGACCAGTTCAGTTTAAAATCCCAGACTCTTACAGCTTCACGCTAAACATGATCTGGGCAATGACTGCCTGTGTTCTATTTCAGATTTTCGTCAAATTGGAAGCTGAAAATTAAGAGCAAAATAAAAACTGGCTTTAGAGTGACCAAGGACATTCTTTTCACCTTTCTGCACAATCGCACTGATGAATGGAGAGCCGTGGAAGAGCATGCGGTCGTTGCTGTGGTTGTGGTTCTCTTCACATATCTCCTTCCTCCGATGCAGCCACCGCTCACGCAGTCGCTTGTTGTGCACTTTCTGGACCTGCGGTCAAACACCAGCAACACGTGGATCACACAGCGATGACAACAGTCCCTGGTGACAACAGTCACTGATGACAACAGCCACTGATGACAACTTGTCACTGGTGTGGTTTCTTTTCACTCAAAACATTGTCGAGTGTTCCGTCTGCTGCAGAGCTTAGAATATTCTTCACCAGTGAGAAACCACGATGTGATCAAAAGATAAAAGAAAAGACTTCGACCCTACCAATTAAACCAGCTTACTACTGTAGTGCAACTGAGCAACCAATGCTTGCAGTTGCTACTAATTGACGCTTGACAGCAGTGGAGTTAAAACTCAATGCCGCCAAAGGCGGTTTGTATAATACAGTAGGACAAAGTCGAAAAGCAGTTGACTAACACCAAAACTAACGAAACGATAGCAGCAGCGAGTAATGTACCAAACGATTAATTTTGTACACGAGAACAAGAAAGATGCTGGAGAAACTACCGCGGCATTCAGCTCAAAGAGGTTATTGCTATTCAAATTTAAAGAAATACATACTTTCACAATGCTGTATGACTTGAACACTCCTCCGGCAGCTCCACCGTCTCTGTGTTCTCGAATGGTTGTCTGCATTTCCTCCGCCACTGACAAGAACTCCTTATCATCAGGATTGAGATCGATCAGTAACGATCCTTGATTAGATGGTCTGCGCGTTGAAGAGCGTCAAAGTAAGACCAGGCGCTAAATGAAACCTTGTACTGCGCCCAAGTGGCAGCAACCCAGGACAAGCAGCAAACGTGGGGGCTCCACCAAGCAGCAAATTAACGTTTGAAAAACTCGCAGCAAAAACAGCAAGTTTGTAACAACAGTGCCAAACGATTATTTGTAGAAGGCTGAAAGCGAAAGCTCGACAGGTTGAAATGGTTACTGTTCGAAAGTAAGTCGCACTTTGCCAACACAACCAAAAGGAAGCTAAAAAGCACGTGCATTCTATTGCATGTTGATAAGAACATTCGTAAGTAAATAGGCAAGAACTTTTCGAAAACAAGATTTTCTTGACAAATGGCCATCAAAAACTTGCTTTTCAACAAACTTTCTCATGAAACCAAAAACAAAAAATGTTTGAGATAAAAAATATATTTCTATCAAACTTTCTCGTCAGCACTTCACCTGCTGAACGGAACGATAGTGTTGAGGGACATGTCTTCGATCGGATCAACTGCGCCATCAGCGGCCGCTAGAACTAGCCTCTCAGCAGCCTTGATGAGCTTGTGCCGGTGACCGTACGCCGTTATGCCGATGTCTTTTAGCTCGGTGTGGCCCATTTCGGCCAAGACGTCCAAAGTGATTTTTTCTTGGTCAAATATTTCCTTGTACTGCTGGAAGTTGAGACGCTCGAGAAGTTGGACAACGGTGGATTCGTCTGGAACAGCATCCAACACAGTAGCTTATAAAAACAAGTTTGTTGCAGCTCTAACGATGGTGGAAACAACACCCAGAAACTGATAACGCCGCTTTGTTATGATTAGATCACAATAAGTACAGGAGGAACACTCGCCAAAAGAATAAGAGCAACACCTGGCAGAACAATACAGCTGCCTTGGTGATATTTTTTCTGCAGGCATTTTGAGGCTACTTGTAGCGAATAACCAATGCTTCAGAAGCCGTGTTAGTGACAACTTCAAGGAAAAACTGCACCAACGGATCTTACGGCTTAAAGCCACTGCCGTTTCATTAACGACGCTGAGAGAGATCTTGCCCAGAGAAGAAACCGCGCCATCCGACGGGTCGGCAGAGGTCCCGGGCAAGTCGTTAGATGTCAACGCAGACGTCGATGCTGAGGAAGATTTGCTGCTTTGGACGACAGATGGAGGCTGGGGGATCATGCTCGGGGGCATAGCATCGATAAGCAGGCTGCGAACATCGTCCTGTGTGGCGAGGTCGAGCGGGGTTTGTCCTTCCTACAAACATGCCGTGATGTTACTAATTACCACCATTGGACCACAGACTCTATTTATAAAATTCATCCAAAACTTCGGTCATCACGATGGAAATCTGAACGGGGCTGTTCGGTTTAATTTTGAGAAGCTTTCTTTGCAAATATGAATCGCATTGAAAATCTTTTTCTTGCTGCAGTTANTTTGGTTTTATTAGCAAGTCGAAACGCAACAGTTTAAAATGGCTTTTCTGGTTCGCTTTCCTGTCTATGCTTCAAACCCGCTTTCCTCCTCGTCACATCCGCCACCTCGACGGTGTTTTCTGTCTGGCGCGTCTCATCGGCACAAAATACTAACATCAAAATTACACACGAAAAAATACAAAAACATTCTTTTTCGTCGATCGATTCTCTCCACATGCATTCAATATGACACTCCTAAATAAAGAGACAACGCAACTAACAGACAAGCGCTTTACTTGCCGAGTCAGTGGAAAAAGCGCTACGATGCGAAAGAGCAGTTGCCAAAAAAAAGAACTTCACAAGAGACCGAACCTGATTCTTCATCGTAGGGTCGGCGCCATGAGCGAGAAGCAACGTGCAAAGCTGGGTCCGACCTTTCTGGGCGGCCTCGTGCAGCGGAGTGAAGGCCCAACGGTCAGTGGCATTCACAGATGCGTTGCTTTTGATGAGCAAGGCTGCGATCTCGACGTGTCCATACGACGATGCGTTGTGCAGGGGAATCAGACCCCCCTTGTCTTGCGCGTTGACATCCGCTCCGTGTTCTATCAAGTACTCGGCAACCTGCAACGAGTGTCTGTCTGTTAAAACTTCAATTCTTCACTACTCAAACACACAAGCCCATACACATGGTTTAGATGTGGTTTTCATAGAAAGATGATGGTTAGCGAGTTGTAACAAAAACAGAAATAAGCAGCGTTCCTACTTAATCACGAATCTACGTGAGATGGGCCTCTACCAGTGCGTGTAAAACAAGTCGACATTCCACTGACGTCCATAAAAAGGAACATCGAAGCAAAAGTTCGTATGGACCCCTACATACAGGACGATTGGCAACGGACAAAATAGAAAACAAAGATAACTTCATTCCCAAATGATCATGGAACAAATGTTGAAATTGCTTCTTTCAATCAACACAGCTCACCTCATAATTATTGTACCCAGCGGCCAAATGCAGGGGAGTCGAGTTTCGGCCCTGCTGGTCCCTGCAATTGATGTTGTCTGGCGTGCAGAGCTTCTGGACACGGGCCAGGCAGCCTTTCTTGGCCGCGTCCAGAAGCGCTACGTCACCACGCAGCAAATCCTGAAAAAATAAAATAATTGTTCATACCGTAAAGCAAAAGCAATCTTCTTAAACTAGAATCTATAGCAGAGTTACCGGTCTTTTTGTGCCGCGCCTGCTAAACCGTTTGGCTGCACAGATTTCCTGCAGTCCTTGACGTCCTGAACGTTTTTTTGTGGATGTTGCAACAATGAAATGTTGGAATTTACCAGTTCACGCCAGGTACCAGGAGGCGTTGATCTTGCATGTCTATGAACATCTGTTAAAATGTTGCAGCCTGTCGGTCCCATCTTTTGGTTTTCAGCCAGTTTTACAGTGCACGTTTCACGACAAATGCAGACCGTGCATCTGTCTCAAGCAAGCTGCTGAGACGGGGTGTTCCACAGAAGTGGCAGAAACGGCTTGTTGCCATGGTGAACTGTCTCGATCGTATGAGCTTTATTCACGCAAAAGCGGACTAGATGTGTTGGTTCGAAACATCTCGGCGAGAAGTTGGGATGAAACAAAACGGCTTTGAACACATGATTCCGCGTTTCGCAAGGCGGACGACAGTCGCTGGCACTGCTGTGCGAAACAGCTTGAATTAAATTAGCGCGAACAGAGCTAGGTCGTCCACCTGTATGTCAGAGTCGCCTTCTTTGACAAGATCGAGAGGAGTGTTTCCATCCCGGTTCTTCTTCAGCGGATCGGCGCCGTGCCGGAGCAGCAGCTTGCATATCTCGTACTTGCCCTTGGCAGCAGCCTCGTGCAAGGGAGTGAACTTCCACAGGTCGGCAACGTTCACTACAGCGCCGTGCTTCACCAGGAGTTCGGTCACCTGAGGGCATTTTTCATTGATCGGTCGATGAGAGCGACAGATGGGCGCAGTGAAAACGTCAAACGGACGCAGGCAACCGCTTAGCAACGAACGGAAATAGCACTCAAGTTTAAAAAAAGCCGCCTTGTTGTTGCCGCGAATAACCTCAGCGTTTCAAAGGGACCAATTGCGGTTTCGCCACAATAATTGCACAGCAAACGATTAAAACATTGAAACCGCGAGCGCAGCCGTTCAATAATGTAAACGAAGTATTTACCATCTGTCCAAAAGCGTTTAATGAGCAAAAATCAGGACAAAATGTCAAAAATAGTAAATTTTTTCTGGAGTAGATAACAGCTTTCGAACAAGCACCTGTCCAATGAGACCAACCGTTTCACTTATCAGTTCGCGTCTCACCTCGTAATGTCCATACGAGCAAGCATTATGCAGGGGCACCAAGCCGCCTTTATCTTTCGCGTGGGCGTCCGCTCCGTGCTTCAGGAGGTACTCGACCACAGCCACCTTGTTGTAACCGGCGGCAAAATGCAGGGGGGTCGACAAGCGCCCCTCCAAGTCACGGCAGTTCACGTTCTGAGCCGTGCAGAGCTTCTGCACAGTCTCAAGGTCGCCCGCTTTGGCGGCCTCCAGAAGCTGAGAAAAGATAATCGTTTTCAGAAAAAATGTTTGTTTTCTTTCTTACGATCAATACTTCAGTGAAAAAACATCGTCATTCCACAAAACCAAAAGGCTGAGAAACCGGCAATTTGGCATTTTATTTGGCACACTCAAAAATATATTGGCTGTCAAGGCTGGTGGACAACCACCTAATTTCATTGCTTTAATGGTAGCTGGATGATCGTAATTTACAAGCATATTAGAGACAATGTTGCTTACAAAATATAATGCAGCCTGTGATTAATTGATAAGCAGCGGGAAAGAATTTGCTGCGAATGTAGAGCATTTTGCCAAACAATATCCCGGTCGCAGAACCAGCAACCTTTTGTTTTTTTTCGCTATCAACTTCAGCAGCACTTGCAGACAAAGTTCGCATACAACCAACATGCCCTGAAATCCATCATGAGCCCAGCGCTTATGTGTGGTCAGGGGTTGTTCTGCGGCATTTAAAAAAAATCTCTTTTGAATGGCTAATGCAACCTTTTGCAACAACCGCTTACGTAAAAAGCCTCGGATCGCGCAATGCCGTGCAAACAGCAGCAACGCACTGCTGCCTTTTTCACTCTGTCTGGACAATCAGGACGTGGCCGGACCAAAAGCAGCCAAACATTTCCTCGGCCGCTGATGATTTATCGATCGCCGATCGTTTTGTGTCATTGATTTTTGCTGGGCTGTTTTTAGCACAACGACCAACAACGGTACAGGAACAGAAAGAGTGAGAGAGGACATCGGCGTTTCAAGTCGAATCACGCATCGTAGTAAACAAAAGGGAGCTTTTCGACGTGCAGGGAATCGGACAGCTTCGATCTGAAAGGCTGAAGTTCACACAGTTTAAATCAGTAAACGCTCACCGCATGAATCGATCTTAACCTGTTTCAATTGTATTGAACAGCAGAAAAAATTCTCACGTTTTCAACAGAGCAGCTCACGACTTTAAAATTTATGCTGCGACAGTAACATTCCTGACAACATCCCAACATTGCATGTTTTGTCAGTGCTCAGTTCTCCTTCGCGTTCGTTCGTGTCGCTTTGGTGATGTTAAAATATAACAACTCAAATCACCTGCATCTCGACGTCGCTGGTCGCGCTGGAACTTGTCGCCGATGACGTAGTGTTGACGACCACAGTAGGTCCGCTATCCACTGAATGGTTCGAAGCGGCGAGAGCGGCGGACGCGGACAGCGCAGCTTCCTGCACAAGCGCTACAGGTTCGGCGACATTGCGAAAACAGGGGGGCACTGACAGGAAATTGCATCGGGCGAAACGTGCTGCTGCTCAAGCACCGGTCGACGTTAGTGGAAAACACGAATGGACAAAGAACCTAATGCCAGATGTACGGGCCCGTCACCAGGATTTCGCAGCAGGGGGGCCAAAAACCAGAAGGGGAGGCCTCATTGTTTAAATACAATATTGGATGTATGCAGGAACCGGAGGGGCAAACATGAAATAGGGAGCCACAGACTTCAAATGGGAGGGGCGGGCACCACTGGCCTTCCCGCTGGCTACGACCCTGCAGATGTAGCCAAGAAAGTTTCACCAAATGCCAAGGACTCCCTGCAGGCACAGCGTGAACTTCACGTTAGTGGTGAAGTCCCTTCGGTGAAGGCCAAATGAAGAAATAGCCTCACAAATTACACCTAATTGGTAGTTGCAACTACAGATATGCGTTTGCTGGAAACGTCTACATTCAAGCAGACCAAGCAACGGAATTGGAGCAGTGGTCTCGAGGTTGTCAATTGATCTGCTGGCAACGCAGGCCGTTTCATTGGTATCTATCTTCTGCAAACACACGAAACAAAACACTTAAGATTTTGCTCGAATTAAAGCTGATATAATGCTTACCTAGCAGGCGAAATATACACTCTGATAAAATCTTAGTGTCTGGTATTTGGCTGTGAAAGGATTCCTTTCCACAGACAGGTCTGAAAATTTTACTTTTTCTATCGCACGGCAAAACATTGTTGCCAACGCTGATCGCCACATTGCGAGTTCGTAAGAACGATTTAGACGTGCAACGGCCATTTATTACAACATGATAACGCGGCCAAACGCGCCTGCTCAGATGCTCAGACGTCGCGTGTCGTCAACCCGTACCTGCAAAAGTTGCTGTATGCTTTCGGTGGCCATTTGCGCTGCGGTGTAGCCTTGCAAAGAGACGATGCTGGCGTCGATTCCATAGTTCAGCAAAACCACGCACACCTGTCAGTAAACACACAGTAAATTCGATATTTCACAGATAAAACTAAAAACAAAAAGGATCGCGATCTATTCACTCGTCACACGAGCTGCGACCATGAACGCGAAGACAACGGTTGACAGGAGTCTGTCGACTGACAGAATAGACACAGAGACTCAAAGAAGGAAAATGGCAAGTGCTCTGTCGTTCAATCACTGGCGATGGGAAAGAAACTGACAGCGCGACGCCTTGGCGTGGTTTTTATTAGTTTGTCTGCTTCACGAAAGGTTTGAGGCGCTGATGCCATTTGCCACATCACGTCACTCATGACCGTTCGATCCGCTTCGTTGACAGGTCAAATGCGGCTGTTTGCGCTTTGCTGTCAACAAAACAAACGCCCGACGGGTGGTCTCTGTTGTCAAAATTGCGATTCCATTTTTTTTCTCAAAAAACGAGAAAAGTTAACTGCACTTCGACACTTCGCTGCTGAGGGTTTGAAATGTCGCCAAACAATGCAACGAATCGAAACCGAATCTTTGTTAATACGCCAGAAAGACATCACCGCTGTGTCAAGCATACCCAACGAAACTCAAGTGTATTACATAAGAGCTGATTGACGCAAGGTTGTTTATCACTGCAGAGTGCACGTTCAGTTTTGGAACAATTGCAAAAATATTGCTCTGCTATGTCGCTCTGTTCGTTAATACTGTAATTGTTGTGAACTGGATTTTGCTTGCGAATTTCGAAAAGCACATTAATCAAAAAATACAATTTGAAAACCTACAAGCCTTGAAATATACGCTTACGTTTTTTGAGTTTCAAGGATAATGTGGATTTACCAGTTGGTTAGCTTTTACGAAGAAGTCATTAAGTTCTTCTTGGAGTCCGCCTGACATGGGGTGAGCACCAACGGAAATAAGCAAAAATAACTTAAATGTGATATTTCAGCAACGACTAAAGCGGTTGCAGCGCATACGTCAGGTTTGTTGAGACCTACTGAAAATTACAAGCGCAATACCTGCTTCATTAGAACGGGTTTGGACAACGGTGAATCGAATATATTCAATATCCAACGCGATAAGACGTACAATCCATAAGTAAACATTCCACTCTAGTTCCGACAAACCGTTACTGAACAGCGAGTCACTGGAAAGCGATTTACGATAAAATGACGAAAACAACAGGAATATTGACGAGAATTTGAATATTTAAAAATACAAGTCAGTGTTGACGGCATAACGCCTATTCAAGCAGGAAGAGGAGCGTATAGTACAACGAATGATGGTTGAAACAAGACATTGAAATGCAACAGCACTATACCTGCGCAAGGCCGAGGGCCGCTGCGCGATGTAGGGCAGTTTGCCCCAGGCAGTCGAGGCTGTTCACTTGCGCCCGATTCTTGAGCAAGACTTCCAAAACGTCGACGTGCGCTTTATCAGCAGCGATGTGCAACGGAACCAGGAACTCTTTGTTCTTATCGTTCAAGTTGGCGCCTTTGCGGATCAGTAGCTCTGTCACCTGCAGCGTAAAGGGTGGGCGTGGTAGAAATTATTTAAAAAAAAACAAACAGAAAAACTTGTGAGTATGATTTCAGGTACTGCGAGCTTGTCCTTGCTGCAGAGAATGCGATCGCATGTACGCGTCACGGTTGGCTGCTCGCACAAACGTCCGAAGGCAGTCAACACGAGATTAATCACTGCCAATGACACAACAGCAGAAAAGAAACGAATTGTCTTTTATATTACGCTGCGTCGCACTTGCGAACATTTCGTCGGAGACGCCCCCCGTCTGCATGACGAACAATTTCTTCTTCCGCTGAACTTGCAAGGAACCAAATAAGACTGGATGTGTCCAACAAAGAAGTCATCTACTGAGCAAGACAGCATTTGAATTTATAAGGGTTAACTGCATCAATCCCGTTCAAACTGCCAGGCATCCAAAACTGTGTTCAAACATACATCAAACTTTGCTTTCGAGCGTCGAGGACGAGAACTGGACTTGCTCAAGTGGCCCAAGGTTTGATCTATATTTGCAACCCGGTAAAAGAAATAGTCACGTTTTGGAAAACAAAGTAGTAAGAAGTTTGTTTACCCCGCTCAACTCCATTGCAGTCGAGCTACGCAGTGGCAGCAGTGTGGGTTAAAAAAAGGTTTACATAAAAGCACTAAAGGTGATTAAAACAAACGCAGACGGTGCGAAATCAGACCATTCTATCCAGAAACGGCGCAATGTAGTGCTTTTAAGCGTGGAGCAGTTCCGACTTCGTTAAGCTCTCTTAAATTATTGATAAGCAGAACAGAATCGGTCGTAATTCCCGAACGTAGGTTAAAAGCCCGTTGATATCAAACTAGAGACGAATACAGCAGATATCTTGAAATGCGAATTTTTTAAAAATATTATTCAAGGCTTTTTCCGTAGATGCACTGCAATCCGAAATATTTATATTTAAGTCGAACGTATGCTTCCTAATAAAGAAGCAGTGAAAAGGAGAACGTCAGTTTTGAAATACCGGGTGTGCCGTTTGTGTTACACGACTTAGCGCGATACGATTAAAAGAAGCAAGGATATAGCGATAAAACACCTCTAACAAAACGTACAAAAATAAATTATGAACCAATGTTGTTTCGTCAAGCCATCTTGATTTCAGGACGCTATCTTGTCAAGTGTGTAAAATTGTGCGGCACAGAGCATTTTAAATCCAATCCCTGATCGTGGGCTTCCCCCAAAGTCAGTTTTGCATTTTCAAAGGCAACTTTCCGCCAATCCGCCTCTCATCAAAATGTTCGTGGAAGTTGACTCCGGCCTCCCTAGGAACTATTTGCTAATTAGTTATGTTCAGCATTTGCCGTTTTTTCTTTTTTCGAATTTGTTTTTAAATTTAAAAAAATGCATGAACAAATCTATTTCCGAGAAAGAACCCTCTTCAGGGATTGGTTAATATTTTTCAAATGAAGCTTCTGCAGAACAAAGGTTTTACAATCAATTTTGATACTCGTACTGAGTGTTGTCGGCGGTTCAGCGTCACGAAGCACCCTCAAAGCACGTAACGTTTGATGTAGAGTACCAATTGAATGCGTCGGGATGATAAACTGCCAACGCACGGGTCAAGCTTTTGACACGATTTGAGAAAAGCTGCCTAACCTCGCATTTTCACAAAGTTCAGAAGGACTTCTACGAGTTGACGACGGCTGACAGTGCAGAAGTGTCACCGGTCAATGTCAACTTTATGGTAAGACCCCTTGAGTCAGTTAGGGAGACGTACCACACCTAAAGCGATGTGTCCAACTGGCGCTGTGGGGTGCCGAATGATATACAGCAGGAGTGTCTAACAACCAGTCGACCGCGGTCTATTGGCAGCCCGCGGACTAACCCAGGTTGACCGCAAGGGGTGTGGGAAAGAGTGGAAAAACATTTTATTTACAGTGGCTTCCACGTAATTGTGTGTTTTATAGCTGGGGAGAATTTGTGATGTGATGTCTAGCGATTGTGTGACAACAAGAAAAAGTTTATGGGGTCAGTTACTGTAGACTGGAAACGATGTGTGTGGGTTGCGATGTTGACAGTGGACTAGATCTCGGGAGGTTGGCTACTTGAAAATTATATCGTTGATCAAAAAATGTTGGGCACCCCTGATCACAGTACACGCGCTCCGGAAGTCAAATTGCCAAAACGATGTTGAGGACGAGCTTCTTACGGAATTGACGCCGTTTCACCCACACGTTACAAAATTTATTCAAATTGTAGTACATTCTGACGGAAATGAGTGCGCGATGTCTTTGAAGAGAAGTTCGAAACGGGAAACCACCAGAGCAAACACTCGTATTGACGCAAATGGGCGAAACGCAAGTAAACAATATATATCGAGCTCAGAAGTGGACTTTGACCGCCATGACTGTCACAAACGGTACGGGCAACAGTGATTTGTTAAAATGGTCTTAACTGTCAGCAAATTTCCGGTCTAGTTTGCCGCACACCACTGGACAAGCAGTGTAACCTGTCGATTGTAAAGGACCTGACTTCGAGCATTTTATTAATTGTTTCCTCCGAAGGCACACTGCGTTAATTCCTGCAGTACCGAATCACTGCAACTGCGCGTTGCGTACACGTCTCCCACGATCACTTAGTCAAGCTGCGGCTCATAAACATGTTTACGTGGGCGCGTGGACTCCTGCTATGAGTGGAAAATCATGCTCGGACAGTGTACTTAAACTTTTTGTGAAGTGATGCCTAGAACGTAGTAAATCCCTCAACGAAAATAAGAATAAGTATTTTCCTAAGCACACGTTATGTTCGCAATTTGCGCAGAAAAAGCGAACAAATAAATATAACAAACCAACACAGCTTTGCTTAATGCTTTGTTTTCAGTGGTCAACCATAACACGAAGCATGGTTTCCATCAAAAAAAAGGACAAACCCTGCTATTTCCCACGCAGTGGTCTAACAGAAAATTTTGTGAAAGAAGATAACTCTACAAAGGAGCCAAGTTGCGCGCCTGACGCAAATAACAGGAACGCCCAGAACACGCCGTTTCTTTTGTTGCATCAGTACGTGGCGGGACAGCATTGCAACAAGATTGCAACACAAAGTCCAAGGTACCAACCACCGAGTTTAACTTCGCCGAGGTGGCTACTGCTCAGAAAGATACTGAAACTAAGCGGCTACCAAAAATTCCAAAGGCATTTTTTCAGCACTTCAGCTACCGAAGATTCACACGTTTATCACCAGGGGTTCGGCACTGACAGGTTCCTGCAAACAGTCAACAGCCAGGATACAATACTTGAAACCAAAGAAAGCAGCCTCTTGCAGCGATTGTAAAACGATCGATAGGAACAGTTCGGCTCCACTCCGCAGTCGCACATCAAAACTTGACTCATGGAGCTGGAATGGGATTCAACGCAACATCACGAGTTTGTGGGAGAAATACTCCAATGCTTAGTTAAGCACAACAAAGGTTGGTAGATACTTCATCAGCGCAATGGCCAGGCGAGCTCTCACAAACGGCCAAGATTCGCACTTTAACGCCAAATGTGGTTTGTATTTATTTTTATAAATAAATATTTTCGATGACACAATTCAGCAAGTTACAATTGCCTGATTGATCATATTTTGATTTCTAAATTCAATTCAGGCTATTGTGTACTCCGCGACATCATAGTCGTTAAGCCAAACAACGTTCCAATTCTTCCTGTATACGATTCATAATGTGAAGTGTTTATCAACTGGCGTGATCAGCAAACAAAGCACAGCATATGAAAATCATTTGCGCAAATACAACACTCACAAAATCTTACTGATCAAATTAATACCAGACTTGAACCTTTGCCAATTTTGAATCTGGAGAGCAAATCTTGCTACTATGTAGCTTTTGTTAGTGTCATAAAAGTTGAAGTAAATGTACTCACCCAACAGCTGTTTTTGCTCAAAAAGACATGTGATGCCGTATTAGTTCGACTGTAAGCCGCACGGAATGATGAAAAATTTTAAATGTAAACCGCGTGAAGATGTGCAGCTTCCAGTGGTGATCGGTTTTGGCAGTTAAACGAGTGATTTGATTCTAGACTACGGTTAAGGTTGGTCAGTTCGTTTTGGGTAATTTCAACTGTCACGAAGGCAAGCGCGTTTGTGAGAGTGCACATGGAGACACGGTGAATGTTTTAAATTCCAGAATGTGGTACCACATGCAAACTCGGCCAAATGAAAAAGTATTCTCAAAAAAGCCAAAGGGCCTTGAACAAAATACTTGCGCCATGGGCGTCGGAAGGGGGGTCTGGATTTTGAAATTATTAGCAAAAAAAGGTTGTTTTTACAATTTCGAGGGGGGGGTAATTTCGAGGGTTTTCATAATTTGGCCGCAGAGACGCCAAGTTCCCAACCACGAGTTGGTAAAAGTGGGTGAATTTCAGCTCTTACACAATCGGCTGCATCAGTAGGGTTGCCAAATGCGTTTTGTTAAAATACCGGCCATTTTGATTTGTCAACAGTGCCAGATCTCAGCCATGTCAAGCGGCACCGGGAAAACAGAGAGACATCAGTATTGTTAAGTCACAATTAATAATTTGCTGGCTCATTACATTTCGGTGTGTGCGTGACGCGAAAATCGCACCAAGGATTTCGTCAACAGCAGGAAATAAAACTTCGCTCAAAGAACTGTCCTGACAAGATTCACTAGTGATTCATTATAATTTGAGAAATTCGGCGTTAGTTACGGCAAATTATTTACTTTCAAAATACCGGCCTTTTACCGTCCTCTGACATACCGGCCATCTGGCAACCCTAGGTATCAGCAAGGGTGGTAAAAGATCAGGGATCATCATTTTGTGGCAGTTTATTAAAACCTGTACGAAAAATCACCGATATCGACAAATAGCACCTCTAGGTTTTCCTTCCAATAGCATTTACAAGTTTTCTAAACCAACAAAACACGTCATCACAACAAACACGCTTCACTTCACGTTAGCACCATCTCTTTCAACACGTCTACATATATCAGCTACACTGGCTTGCAGCACAATGTAACGCAACACAGCACCACACATTTTCGAAGTTCTCAGCATTGTGATCAGGTTAATTTCATCAATCACTGCAATTTTCGTTATAGCAGAATTCTGAGCTTTTAAGGAATCAGCCATGCCCAACCAAATACCAGCAACGGCGATATTAGAAGCCTGTTTACAGAAAAATATTTCATTGGTAAGGTCTCCATGACTAACTCAAGGTAAAATCGATTTCGCTAAAATCTATCTTCAGTTGGGAAAGTCCGTTAGTACGCTTACGTAGTGCGGTTTGTGGTAGAGGTTTCAGATACAAGCAGTAGGTTTCTGATTCTAAATTTAATTGGTCAATAAAAAGTCAAGTTTTTATTATAAACATTGCATCGTAGGTTGGGAAATTTAGTCAAAATGTTGGTTGTGGTGGTGACAAAAACAACTTTTTTGTTTTAGTTGTAATCTCTGCAGATTCTTTTGTACTGATTACGGCCTCGTGTCGCAACCGATTGTGGCGCTATGATAAGCCAAACGATACAAGTGCGGTTGAACACTCAGCTGCCGTTTCCGTTATGATGACAGCTTTGATTCGAGTCTTATCGATGACGGTGCACCAACTGTAAGTTGTGTGAACCCATCGCGAATAAATGGCCTGCTCAAGTTTTTGAAGGAGCTAGGTCCAACCCGGGGTCTACGAAGAGAAAACTATTCTCGTGCTGTTACGTGTCCTATGCCATCGTGTAGATGTAGGATAGTAGAACAGCTGGCTACGTTTATACTGGTTAAACAAAATCGTAAACAACGTTCTGAGCCCACGAACGCTTCTGTTGAAACAGGTTTTTCTACATTGCGAAAACTCTAAACCGAGGACAGAAATTTTGAGGTCGAAAATGTTTACATTTTAATTCTTGCGCATGATGAATGTCGCTGTGGATTGTGGAATTGGCTGCCTTTCTTAAGGCGAACGTTAATATGTCGTGTTGAAGAATTTTGTCGTTTCCTTGATTCGGCTTTTACATCAAAACTCACGAAACATTAAATTTTCTCGTTTATTTTATCGTTAAGTCATGTTTTTTTTTTCAAGTCAACCTTTAATGACATTTTAGGTCAATACAAAACTGCCGTAAAAACATTAGTCATCTTTTCAGTTCATGAATCTCAAAGTCATGTTTGGTCGCTGGCCTGGTCACTAGAACACAGCGAGAACCAGAACGAACCTGCTTTCGTTTCGGGTACGGCGAGGCGACTGCGCAATGCAGGGGCGAATCGTGCGTGTGGGGATGACGAAAGAGAACCGATTCCAAAGTCAGGTACTTCTTGACGCGACCAAGATCCGCTTGTCGAGCTGCCTCGAGCAGCGAGTGGCCTTTGAACTCGTAATTCAGCTTCTCTTGAAGTTGACTGCGGTGAAACGAATCGTGTTAAGTGGGTGGTCGAAAACGGCCGCGCGGTCTAGCCGGGCAGGTTGCAATGGTCGTCTCGTTCGTTAAGAATGACGCTTGTGCAGGACGCTCACTTCAAAACTCGACTGCCACTCGTCGTTCACGATGCCGACCGCCAGTTGGGCGGAGATAGCTCATAAGCACAGTGACTATCCCTGAACTGAACGGTTGGGCGATCGATTCGCGGTTGCGGAAACGATTTCCTGGGAGGAGCCTTTACTTTCAGTCGACGCGACAATAGACTTTTTTCCGTTATCCACACAAAACTACACTTGGAAAATAATTTTTCTATCTTGTTTTCTTAGCTCTTTACTTTGATATTCTGGGCATAAAGTTTCGCAATCCCTGATAACAAGCGAATCAAGCAGCATCGAGGTTGTGAACGCTGATCGACCGCCAAAGAATCCGGAAATACTGTGCTGAGTTAGAAATAGGGGTTGAGGTTCCTGGAGATGGTGGACCTCGAGATAAACACACAAAAACAGACATGGATTTATTCGTGCTCGAGGGTTCCATACCAAACATTTCATTCAACTTCATTCCATTAGAACCTACAATAAGTTGTCGTGTCACAGTTCATGAGCAACAAGACCTCCCCACAAGCTCAGGTTTTTTAAATCCAGCGCTCAATTTTTCGCGCACACCATGGCTTAGCCTAAGTCAGCCTAAACCGAATCGTACCTATTGCAAATGTCAAAATCCTTTAGGTTAGAGTTCCCAACCTGGGGTACATGTACGCCTGCGGGTACATTTGCTTACCTGAAGCGGTACAATAGAGGTTAGGAATACAAGGGAAAATATGTTTATATATTAGTTGTTTCCAAATATTCTAAAATATAAACGTTCTATTAGAAATTAAGTGGATTTTGTTATTTCACTCCGCCTTTTTGTCCTGACAAATTTTAGAGATAGATGCTCATCTGTCGAAATGCTGACAGCATAAGTGGTCAGAGAAAGGTTAGGAACCCCTGCTTTATATTTTTGACACTAAAAGATGGCAGTGGAACCGCGTTTCATTACAAATTTAATACTTCTTCATCACATATCATGGTGTTAAGAACATAAACGGGCAATAAAACGCTTTGATTGGGGCATCACCAACGCGGCAGTTCTCTTTGAAAGAAGGCTGCATGTCGAGTGGCGATAATTTTAGGTGCATCCGCAATAACCCACGTCCCGGATTTGCCAACACCACGCAACCATTCATTCTGCCCACCGCCGAACTACCATGACTGCTGCGAGCCTACATATGAACTGCGCAGTGTAGACAGAAGTCCAGTACAAGGCATACCTGTTGGGTGCCACGTCAATGGCTGTTTTCGAGTGACAATTGGCAATAGTTGGATCTCCACCGTGGGCAAGCAGCAGAGAACACACCTCAACTCTATTTTTTGACGCGGCTTCGTGAAGTGGTGTGAATTGCCACAGATCCATCGCATTGACGTTTGCACCGTGCTTGATCAGTAGCTCAGTAACCTGAAACAAAGCGGTAAACTCTGTTGAGGAGGAAGTAACGGTGTTCGCCAAAACCTGGCAGCAAAAAACATAGAAAAAGGAATCTACTGCCACATTTGGTGACGTTTGCAAGGACTAGTGGCAAAGACTCCACTAATTCAATCTCATTAACTGCGTTAAATGATGCAAGAGCGCCCGTACGTGCGGCAGATATCATAGAGCAGGTTGTGCTTCTTGCACCCTGGTGCTGCAATGGTATGCCTTGTGATTAGAACAAATTTGCAATCCTCGTCCGACTTAATTTGCGACTGGGACGTGCGAATGGCACCTTGGTGGAGCTAACGCCTTGCCGACTGCTAAACACGGCACTGTTCTCGATTGGGTCGCAACGAAAACTCGAAAAGCTGCGATTGAAACTAGTATAACGTGTGAATGATTGTTGACTCAGTGGGTCAAGCGAAAGCTTTTCAGTACAATGCTGTCACGGAGGGTTGCGGAGTTGGGGTCGCGCAAGTTTCTAGGTGCAGTCGGATTCCTAAGCACACGAGAGTCGGAGTCGGATTTTTTATCCTACTCCGACTCCGGACATCGCATTCATACGTTACGAGTTTTTTCTATCATTAGTAAATATTCCTCAAATAAATATATTCATTCAAAGGCTTAACTCATGTATCTAGTGACAGTAACAAAACGCTTGTTTCTTAAATAATTTTAGCTCGCTTCTTTGCCGTTGCTGACACTTGACAGACAAACTTCATTTGCATTATGTTAAGGAGTCGGAATTTTGGAAATGTCGGAGCCGTAAAATTTTGGAAGCTAGGATTCGGACTTGGAGTCGGACATTTTACCTCCGACTCGGCCACCCTGGTCACGGCCTTCACACAATTTCAAATTCAACACGTACGCACCAGCGAAGACAACAATATGATGGGCGTCGCATGTTAACCTGAACTACCAACCGATACAAACTGAATATAATGAGTCTTTGCTACTCTAGTTTTACCGGTTTCGCGCATTATCTATCGTTTAGCGCTTTCAAGTCCTGCGTGACTTCCAATCACAGTCTACGCATGTGACCAAGCGAGGAGCTTTTGATGAAGCCGCGTGTCAGTGGAGAGCTTCTACTGAGTAAGCCCTAGCAAACGAGGCCCGACTTGGTGTCTAACAAAACTGCACACACGTTAAGTTGGTAACAACCCAGGTATGTCCGAAAAAACTGTAACGAGCATTTTTTATCTGTTTGACCACCAAGACCGATGTTTTGTTACTCCGTCGCCAATCTGCAAGAAAATATTTTTCGCAACCAGGGGCGGGAAGCGCCGGAAAGCAGCATGCTAATACAAAAGCAACAAAAAGTCACGATCATGCACGAACCGGACTACCAGTCTCCGTCAAACAAAAATGCATGTAATAGAGAATGGCCCAGGTGTTACGCACGCTGAACCGTTTTCATCTCATCTCACAGCCAGGCAGAGAGATTTATGGGTTTCGTAAAACGCAGACGCGAGGATTGGTTTACAAGAGCGTCGCGAGGTCACCAGAAGTCTACATGAAACGGAGCAACTGGCCAGACTTGAGGCAGTTTGGGTAAACAAAGTGCAGCGATTACCGAACCCATTCGACGTAACAGGATACAGTGTGAACAGAAACAAGATCCACTTCATTGTTGCTCAACAAAGCTCGGCAGTTTTTCGATTGGCGCTTCGTGTTTCATGACAATGTCTACTTCAAAAGTGACCAGAATATTAAAACAGGTTTTCGACATTCAGTGGAAAGGTCAAGACAGCAATTAGAATGCTGCGACTGGAAAATTCACCGATCTGGTAGATCTGTCTGAACGATTGTTACCCTCAGATCAGTGGTTTTTAACCTGAGGGCGCGATCCCTAGAGAGGTCGTGAACCATTTATGGAAGGGTCACGAATAGACATTTTATGTACATAGTCGTATTACATTTGCTTTATTCGAGTTTTACATGGGGGACGTTGGGTTATAGCGGACTGCTGTAATGGGTCGCGGTACAAAAAAGGTTGTAAACCACTGCCTTAGATAAAATCATCATGTGGGTCGCAATACACTGACGTAGAACTTGTATAAGCCAAACTCATGCAAAACATTAACAACCTCTTGGAGAGATCTCAGTTTGAAAGAAGTTTCGAAAACGTAGTGGAAAACGCTGTAGAACAGAGCGCAACACAAAATTATGGACAAAAATTTCTGAATCTAGCAAGAAGCAAACACAAAATAACTTAGTCGAATCTGAAGATTCTCTAAAGAAACAAATGACTGATTTGCTTCTTTGTTACTAACTCACTGTGGTGTATCAACATAAAGAGCGGTCGATTGTCAACTGTCTTATTCTATATCTGACCTTAGCATCGCGGGCCAAGACAAAAAATACAAATTGAAGCATTTGCTTTTAGCGCATTTATCAATTTAACGCAGATTCACACTAAGTGCGTGGGAAACCTATTTACTATTTACGTAGGTTGGGAAATTTATTTACTATCAGGGTCGCCGCATGTATTGTGGAACGTCGCTGGCGAGTCGCAAAACTTATCTCGCGGAAGAAAATATGGAGGGGGGAAAACTATGAACAGGAGAGGGAGACTTTTCTTGACTTACTGCCGAAGCATCTGCTTATCAAGGATTTTCCTTTTGACGCGATGTGGTACTCCAGCTTCGGTAACGAAAATTCGGATGTGGGCCATATTAAATGTATATCTGGCCCACGTACCACAGGTCCCTCATCGCTGACGTGAACAATAGAGCGAAAAAGAAACACAACTTGGAACATCCACGTTTAGCTAAGCAGGTGAAATAATCGGGGCTGGCGCATGAGATGAACAGAAACAACCAGAGCTACGTAAATGTTCCGAACAATGCGTGACTTTGGCTGGAAACGCTGAAGAGAGTTCGCCGGGAGCAGCAATTACAATGGCAATTGAGAAGCACTGGAAAAAGGAAAAAAGACAGCACTAAGAAGTACCAGCAACGCTTTCCCACTTGAGGCGCAGTGGCCGTGAAGCATCGAAGGTAACTTGGGTAAAAATGCACTGAGGCCATCAACACAGGAAGTATGCACGAAGGCAAGTCCGAAGCAACGAAGCCGGAAACTCTACTCTCACGAAATTGGTAATCTCACGCACTAGGCTGTGAAGTTATAAAAACTTGTGTTTGCAGATACAGTTTAATGGCAAACCAGCTCAAATGTGGCCCGAAATCAACTCCAGCATGGCAAGCCATATCGACAACTTTCGAGAAGATTAACTGGTGAGGGGCACTCGGTTGAATCTAGGGTGTTTTCTTGTCAGAACACTTAATGTGTACTGGTAGCAGTTATGATTTAATAATTTATGCTAATCACGACCCACAAATAAACGTATATCTGCGGGAAATCACAAGTGTTAGATCTGCTAATGCTTGGAGAAGGCGGAAGACCGACAACCACAAAACAGTTTCTCAAGACAACCACAAAACAGAAAAACCACAAAACCGACAACCACAAAACAGTTTCTCTCCTTCAAAATATTTAAGACATCATAAAAAAGTTTCGGGGAAAAATTCAAACATTGAAGCATTGGCAACAAAAGCACCGGCTGCCGAGAGAAGAGGAAATTAACATGCTCGGGTGCTTGCTCTTTGCGCGAAAAGTTAGATGAGTTGTAGGCGGGCCCGTAACCACGGGGGGGGGCATTCGGGGGCAATGCCTCCACAAACGTTTTTGTGTTCAATTTTTTTTTAAATGTATAATAAAAACAAAAATCTTGCCCACTACAGATTTATTTTTCCCCCCTAACCTTAAAACCTGGCTACGGGCCTGGTTGTAGGAAATTTACAGCTAACAAAAGGATACAACTAGCAGTACAGACAGCGTTCACTACACATTCTTGGGGATAAATAACTAAATTAAAGTGTTGGTTTATGAAGAAATGGCAATGAAACTTACGAAGCTAATCAAATTCATTGGACAAATCGGAAGCGACGCACTTACTCCACCTCATATGCAACAGAATATGCGCATTTATTTTGAATTAGAAATAATTAGGAACTGATCTGAGAAAAATACACGGCTAATAACAATTCCTAATTTTCATAATTATAGGTCCACCCATTGTTGTGACTCTCGGATGTACACGAACAACATAATGAGTAACCGAAAACACCTAGTAGAATGATCTGTTTTGCCGGTTGCTGAATTAACAAAGGAATGATACATTTCGCTTACAATCAAAACTAACACGGGAAGAATTCACTGCTTGTATCTGCAAATGAAAAACAATTCTCACCACCAACTACACCAGCTCCATTGACCTAGGAGAAGACAGACCTGATGTTGTCATTGGCAATGCGCAAAAGAGCAGGGTCAATCTCTTGGAGTAACAGCCGTAATTATGAGATTAACAAGAACATATGATTTGTGTGAAGATGCTATGTATGGTTCCGATTGCATGTCAGGAATCTTTCAGGTATGTTAAAATGGTGGTAGGCCATGGTAATCAAATTTACGAGGCGTCAGTGCGCAGCTTCAAGAAAGGATTGCAATTTCAGGAGAATTGTTTTAGCACAATACCTTGTATGTACACAAGGTATTCCATGTCACAGCCAGAAAATGACACGGAGGGCCCTTCTGCACTTGTTCACGTCCGTAAGCAAATCCTAAACATTTTTTCCTGTTTCAAATTGTCTTTTGTTCTTCAAGCAGGACGGTGTCAATACAATGCACATAATACAGAACAACGCTTTTTGTAACCTTTCTTTACTTTAGCAGCTTGGTGGTTGAGGTTGGTAGCATAGAGGGAAGTGTTTTGCTAGGTCGTATCGGATTAACTATCAGAAGAACGCTGCTGTTTACCAACGTTGGTGAGCGATTGCGTGAATCGGCGATCATCAACTTTCACACAGTTTCGAAAAATGTTAAATTTATTTACTCCGCTTTTGGCAGCTGAACACCTACAGCACTGCAGTATTATTGCCAACTTAAGCCAGTGCGGTGTAAATTGCTGCAGAAAAAAGGAATTAGACCCAAGGTTTCCAAGAAATAGAACAAAAATAAAATGGTGAACATTTTCAGATCAACAGGTTGCAAAAAAGCGGTTTGCACAGTTTGTCAGACGTTCAACAACACGCTCGATTTAACAAATATGGAAATACTTAATTTGTTGGAAAAAAGTGATTCCTGCTAAAAGCGTACCTCAAAGTGTCCATACGAACATGCATTGTGAAGAGGGACCAAGCCACCTTTGTCTTTAGCATGAACATCAGCACCTTGATGAAGTAACAAGTTGACAATGCGCACCTGTCGCACAAGAACATGAATTTGATTCCAGAAAAAAATGAGAGAGCGCTACTCCTACTCGAAACACCATAGGCTGAATATTATCTTTCCACTTATCTCTTTGTGTCAGTAGAGAAACAACACGGATACAAAAGGGATTTCCCAGCACTTAGGGCACTCACTCTATTGTAGCCAGCAGCCAGGTGAAGAGGTGTTGATTTTCTCCCATCGCTTGCATGGCAGTTGACGTTCAGGGGGGTGAGCAGCTCCATCAACTGTTCCTCATTTCCGCTCCTTGCTGCCTCCAGCAACTCGTCTTTTTTAAACTCGCCGGAAAGAACAACCTGTGTTACGACCACACACGTTTACTTTGGCTGCAGGCAGTTAATTAAAACACTGTCCTGGGCAATGTCTTTGCCAAAATAAGCCTTTGCGCAAAATGAAAAACAAGTCGACTGTCGCATGAAAAAAAATAACACAACAGAAAACATTAACGAGATACCGCGTCACCGAGCACAACAGCATAATCGCAAACACTGATCCACAGAAGCGATATTCAGTGTTCATTCAGAAACACCACTGAAGCAACACGTATGCAAAAATGAAATGCCATCGATGTTAACCACCAGCAAATCCTAGTTAAACTGGGTAATTAACAATAGCCCAGACAAAAAGACGGCTTAACCCGCATTCTTGAAAGGATGGAGGTCGTCTTAACCAACTATGTCCAAGTGTGGGCCGCATGCAGCTCAGGGCGAAGGTTTTGTGCGGCCCAGTTTAGGTTTTCGCTGTAGTATAGCAGCTTACGGACAACCTGTCCGTGTTTCGATAATCTTAAATTTGACATTTTGATGCAGGTGGTCCTCAGTGCCACACTATCACGTCTGTACAGCATGTTGTGAGCTTTCCAAATGTCCACTGACACCTTTGGTGCAAAACTTTTTACTAGTTTTCTGATTTCTACACTTGTTCCACTGGCCAGTACATTAGCTTCAACTAAATTTAGTTTGCTATTATGAAAGTAAGTCATTGAATCTGCAGCCCTCATAAATACAGTCAGATCTCGTTTGTCCGAACTCCGATTAACCGGAATCCCCGCTATCCGACACAAAACTGTTAGGAACGGATTTCTCCCAATGCATTTCACCCCTTTATTCCGGAAACNTCGCTGTCCGACNCCGACACGGAAATTTAGGAATGGATATGTCAAAACAAAAAAATCCCCGCTAAACCGGATTGCGCCAACTGTTACTTGGTTGTTTATTAAATCACAATGGAAGTGCGAAAGTCAATTTTCTACGCACAATGAATGTAACAGTGGCAGAACTTGCAGGACGCAGTTTTCTTTTTCGCGTTTAATCTCATTCTGAATGCATACTAGCATGCGTATATTGATCGGACCTGCTGATTGACAAAAAACTAAGAGTATTTCATGTTGTCATGTTCCACATGCAGTCTACATACAGAATCTGCTGTTGACAGTTCGCCTAAGCTTACAGTTTTCTTCTGTTCACCTTTGAGCGTCCGCTTAGGCGAGTTCTACTGTACTGCACATTGTCACCTGTGTTTACATTGTTGGCATTTGCTCTGGAAAGATTTCCGTCATTATGTTTTCGATTCCGATTATCCGGATACCTCGCCAAACCGACATTATTTGACAAAACAAAGTGGTCCAGATAAACGAGGTCTGATTTTTATGTCATTCAATGTGCGGCCCTGGTTAAGATAGCGACATAATTTTTGGCACAACAAAGCAATTTCGTTTGGACACAGCTGGTCTTAACTAATGCCACTGGTTTGCATCAACATCAAAACTCGAGAATGAAGAGCCCGTAGTACCTTTGCTGAAGCATCAGCAAGTTCCACAGCGGTTTTTCCATCCGAGTTTCTAATCTGTGAATCTGCACCATTTTGCAGCAACACGACGCACACGTCAAGTTTGCCCTTGATGGCTGACTCGTGCAAGGGAGTGTAATTCCAGTTGTCTAGAGCGTTTGGGTCAGCTCCATGACTCAGCAAAAGCTTAAACAACAATGAAGTTACAAGTACAGCACTTCAAACAGAAAAACACAATGGTATGACTCAGCAAGGCTTGCATACCTGTCTTTTAGCTCACAACATAAAAATGCCCACCATCACAAGAGCTTGCACATGTTTCCTTGATATACACAGGATTGACTATGTCAATGAATGATGGTTATTGATCATAGCATTCTTGTGTTTCAAGAACATTTTTGCATCGTAACTTCAAAATTATTATTTTAATGAAATCAACGATGCTTTCAGTTAATAACAGACTCTGCCCATTGTTCCTTCTTAAGAAAATATTACACTGAGCAAATGTTTTAGTGCACATGCAATTGGGCAAACACGTCAACACTTAACCAGTGTGACATTTCAAAGGCTGTGCGATATACATACGATATTAAATTTGGAATGTTGGAAGTGCACAGGAATAAGATTTCACTCCTTGAATGGTCTGGTGGTACTGTGCATTTGCGCACCTTTGAGGGAACATTGGACATATCTCGATCCATTTTATGTAGACATATGGTTTCAGTTGCTTGTAACATTGAATTAAATTAGACTTTTGACTGCAAAAAATGCCTTCAGTAGAGTTCAAGGTTAACCAATAGAGCTTTTAATCCCTGTTTTTTTAAATTATATTATGCTATGTTCATACAAGGATTTCAGACACTAGGCACTGACAACTTCATTCCAAGCTAAATACTTCATTATTGCAAGAAGACTTGGCTGCACAATAACACCTTAACCCAGTGTTAACAAACTTGAAAAATTTTGGATATTCATGAAAAATGTAACGATTTCTTTTATCTTTTCTAGTACTTCCTTTCAGAAGAAATCATACTTTCCTGCCTCTTCTCAATTTATTGTGTTTTGAAAAGCTTAGAAATTTTGCTTCACACCAATCGATTGCTTTTGCATCTAAGAGCAGATCCTCTGGTGGCAAATATATGGTTATACGTAATTATACATAATGGTGATTTTGCCGTAGACAATGATTTGCAGAATTACACTGCGGCCTGAACTTATGATTAACTTATAGTTCATGCTAGAAATAACGAATTTGGCCTTAACTAAAGTTTTTTTCACCTTAGTTTTAGTAGTTTTTCTCTGTGGTCCCAGATCCAAACTACTGCAGGCAATGGATAACTGACAGCTTTTGTCGGTCACTGTGCACAGTTGCAGGGTCACCAGACAAACAGAATTACAGGGAAACTATTTCTAAATTAAGGGCACCAACTAACAAGGAGCAATTGGCACCTGAGCCAAGGATCCATAAAACATGCTTTTTGGCCAACATGAGTCTTTCAAAATTTGTATTTAATTGTATGTTGTTGCATGCCACCATCAAGCTCTGTTCAAAGCATTCAAAGCAAGACAGCACTACATGTGTAAAGCAAATGCTTGTGGCTATACATGTATATCAGGGTGGCCAACACGTTGATCGAACTGGTTGATTGCTGAGTGTCACTTGGTCGATCGCACCTGATTTCACATTGAATTGACAAGATAGACAAAAAGAACATTTTTCAATCAATATTTCAGAAAGAACACAAAAATGAAAAACATTGCATTTTACATTTTGTACTTGTGACTTTATTGCCGAGCGGTCGATCGCGTGTTNTCAATAAATTTTCTAGTCGATCCCAGTGGAAGACAAGTTGGCCGCCCTTGATGTATATCAACAAGTTTGAACTCAACAACAATAGATGAAACGTTCTTTTTTAATAGTTGGGTGACAGCAAATGCCAAAGTTTTTGCAGGTGACTGAAAATGAATTCTTTTGCTCACGAAGCACTACAGGATTGAGTCAAAAGTCGAAAATTGATCATGCAAATTTTTGGAGAGGCAGTCATTGTGTCACTTACACTTTAAACTACTTTGACTGGGTGTTACTTAAATAAAAATTTGAATATTATGTAATGCAAAGTAGGCATCACCAGCCCAGCTGCAGTTATTTTCAGTATTACAATAGGTGGCTCATAGAAAACAGAATGATGCTTGATTGCCTCTATAAAATTGGCACTTATATTTTAATGACACATGGGTGTTGGGTATATTAATGAAGAATTATGTTGCTGTGTCCAAATAATTGCGTATTATTAAATATTATCATTTTCACACATGATTCTTAACAAGCTTCAGAAACAATAACATTGTTTTTAACAATTGATTATCACTAGTGCATATATTTTTAATCAATGTTGATTTTGCACAAGTTGTAAGTACCTTACCCTTTCAGCACTGACTTATGGAACAGAAACAGGGCTACATGCAAATTGGGATTAGGCTTCTCTTCGAAACTAGCTCTCTTTTTCTTTTGGAAGTGTGGACATTTACGCACATTAATTATGAAGCAAACTAATGGATTTAATAAATGAAACACTTGCTTGGACTTCAATTGCAAGGGGTTTTATGAAACTGTCATAAATATGCTAAACCTTCAAAAACTAACTGATATCCAGCTTGTTTTTCACTTTCAATATACTTTAACACCTTAGGAGCGGCCAATATTTGCTTTGAAAGGTGTAATTTGCCCATATTAGCCAAGTGTTTGCAACTCCAAAACTCGCCAGTCGATTGTGCTAGAGAAATGTTCAAAACTCAGCAAGTGTTCTAGTTTACAATGAAAAAAGTTTAGGTTCTGGGTTTTCTGTGGGTGACATCATAAATGAGGTAGGTTTTTGGCCATTTTGGCTCAGATTACCTGGCCCTGGGACCAACTGCTAGATGGAAGTATTTCACTCAAGTTTTTATTAGAATATACTCTGAAATCCTAGTCTTTTGAGTCTTTGATTTGCTTTCTAGCATTTCTGGTTCAAAAAAGTATGGCTAAAAAACATTAAATTGGTAATTTTACAAATATTGGTAATTTTACCCAAACTCTAAACAGCAAACAAAATTTTCATGGCTCTACATCCCTCATCAGAACAGTGTTACACTTGTGATGAATGCTGTGGCACCAGCACACACTAAGCACAGTATTTCTCTTTATAGCAAAGAGGGTACAATCATTTTGAAATTATACAACCTGTAGCAACTTACCTGAACAACTTCTGCATGGCCAAACGAGCATGCATTATGCAGAGGTATCAATCCACCATCATCTTGAGCATGAACATTGGCACCACACTGCAGCAGGTGTTCAACAACATCTTTCCGACCAAATCCAGCAGCAAAGTGTAATGGCGTTGATTTTCGACCTTCCACATCCCGAGCATTTACATTTTGAGCAGTAACTAGTTTTTTCACCTGTAAACAATTATGTAGTGGTTAATATAAAGAAAGGTGTCAATGAAACTTGAGCGGATGGAAAGACATGGGCAATTGAAACCACTGTATAAACACCAAATATGCAACTAGAATGTTTGTACTACCATGAATGAACAAGGTACTGTTGAGGCAGTTCAGCCAGCACAGCATTGCATGTGCAATGAATGGGTTATGCATCAAAATGCATGTGGTAAAAACAGGCAGCAGCAGAGTGAGCACAGCATGACATCCCTATTGTTGCTTGCTGCCACAGCATGAGGTTTTACATGCTTGCCGCTTAGACCCTTGGATCACAACAGTACTAAAGTTAAGAGTCGGTACAGTATTTAGTTTGCATTGAAACTATAAATTCTTGGTGAAATTGCAACATTACCACCACAGCCTAGTGTTGCCTTCTGCAAATACAGGTAAAAAATCAAAGCAAATAAAAATTTGCACTAGTATGTCCATTTAACAAGATTTAGAAATGCACTTCAAAATAAAACCATAATTTTCATGGGTGAACAACTGATGTACATCACTGTTCTTTTTATGTTCAGTCTATATATACACCACTATTTCACTATATAGTTTTCCAACAGAAATGTAATATATATGTAATTTCAAAAATATTACAGCTGGCATCTAACAGAGTCTAGATCTGCACTGGTACCTAGCCTAGCATCTGCGTTATAAAACCAACTACATAAAGATATGTAGGTCAGCATTGAAAGTGTTAATTTGCACTCCATTTTCCTAAACACTTTTGAGAGACGATATACGATATATTCGAACCTAGATTTTGGTCTAAAACCAACAGTTTTCAGTTGCCTTATCAACGACATAGCTCCTCTGCCGATTGCGCTAGAGAGCTGTTCAAGGGCTGAAACGGATCGACCAGTCTTCTAGTCTACACTCTAAAAAAATTTTTTGGTTGGGGGTTGCAGACTTTTTGTGAGTGACGTCAAAAGTTTAGTTTTTGGGCCATTTTGGCTCATGTTACCTGGCCTAGGGCTCAACCGCTAGGCCAAAGCATTTCAATGAAGTTTTTATTGGAAAGTAGGCTTGAGTCCGAGTCTTTTGAGCCTTTGATTGACTTTCTAGCATTTCTGGTTCAAAAGTTATGATTAGGGCAACCAATTTTTGACTTAAAATATTAAAATTTCGACTTTTATTATTTATAAATTTTAACTTGACCTATCAATTTTCTGTGTTTTCAGTTGAATTGCGGAACACAAAGCATTTCATATGAAGTGCTAGACAATTGTTGAAATGAAATGAAACAAAAGTTAAAATTTAAAATTTTTTAAAAATTAAAAAAAAAATTCTGTTGAAAAAGTTAAAAATTCTGTTGAAATGAAACAAAAAGTAGTTTATCTGCAAAATCTGGCATAGCATGTTTTAAAACATCTGGCTATTTTCAGTTTCATAAAACGAATCTCATTGATGCTTTGCACTGCGGCGATTTGCTTCCACCATAAACCTTTTGTCACTTTTCACTTTGAAAGCAGTCACAGAATTTGCAAAATAATTCACCCTTAGGTGTTGAGGTGAACTCAGAAGCATATTCATGCAGTATACTTCGAACTTTTTGCAGAATTTGGTTGTTTGACCCTCAGCATGGTATGTTGGTGTTGGTAAGTACATTAATAACTACAGTATAGTCAAATCTGAGAGTATCATAAAGTTAAAACACCATACGAGTATATCTGTAATGGACTGAGCATCTGCCAAACCAAGTAAAGAAAGACCACGTTTCTTGTATTGCCACGCCTACTTTACTTAATATTCAAACATCCAGTAGTGGGCTAAGCAACATCATTACGTCAGATGTTGCAACAAACCCATCACTATTTTAGAATTGCAACTAACTTGCAAAAACATATCAAAATCTGTTGTTGTAACTTCAATAAAATATCAATAATGAGAAAAAACTCTGCAAGAAAATTTTGACCTAATGATAAATTTTGACTGTTTTTTGACCTAATAACTTTGGAATGGCTAATGGTATCAGTGTCAAATTTGGTTTGTGGACGTTTCATAAACTTTTGAAAAGGCAGAAAAATTTTGACTGTATTGACTTTTGGTTGCCCTAGTTATGATCTAAAATAAACAAATTAATTAATTAGCTAGATAATTAGTCAAATATTTTTATTACTTTAGATCATAACTTTTGAACCTGAAACCTCAGCAGGTCATCCAAAGTATCAAAAGACTCGGATTGTAGCCTAGTTTCCAATAAAAACTTAAGCGAAATACTGCCATTGAACTGTTTGAGCCCAGAGCGAGGTGAAGTGGGCCAAGGTGGTGTAAAAGTCCTCCACTTATGACGTCACTCACAAAAAATCCACACCCCCCAACCAAAAAATTTTTTTTCGAGTGCAAGCTAGAAGACTTGCCACGTCTATTGAGCTTTTGACCGGGTCGGTAGCGCTTACAGCAAAAAAATTCCCATGCAAAACCACATGCGTTTTGGTGTTTTTTTTCTCGAAAATCCCCGAAAGCAGCCGGATGCCAAAGTGTTAAGCTTATAGTTGGAAAAATCTGCAATAAGTGCGAATTGACTTTCAGCCAAGCAGATCACATTACTCCGCTTTCGGAAGTTGAGCTAATTGATTTAAAGCGCACTCCCTCCATCATTATAGGTTACCAAAGGTTGAGGCATTCTAGTCAAAGCATACTCCCTCCATGAATAACAATAGCGGCAAGCGCTGTCGGCAAGGCATTTTACTTGGAATGAAGTTCGTAGTTGTGCAAAGTTACTGAATCAGTGGTGACGCGGGCTTAGCCAGAATCTCTGATTACAATTTATAAAATTGTAGAATGCAAGCTTGATTGCTTTGTGTATTTGTGCCACCACCCACTTCCCTGATTAAGGTTGTTAACTTGGGGTCCATTCATTGGGCTTTGCCACTATTCAAATATTTTTGTTCCATCTCTGGATTTTCGTATTCACGTTGTAGATGACCTGAATGAAATTGTATCATTTGTAGCAAGCATTCTCTAGACTTCATTCGCTCGGGCTTTACTCGGGCTCTAACAGATCTATTAGAGCCTGAGCTACCCCATGCAATTAACCATGTTACACCTTGATGGCCAGTCTACGAATATATCGTACCTGGAAATCAGCCTAAACCAGCATTTTCGGTTGCCTTACCAATGCCATAGCTTCTCCGTCGTTTGCGCTAGAGAAATGTTCAAACCCTCAAAAGATTCGTCAAGTCTTCCACTCTGCACTTGAAAAAAATTTTTTGGTTGGAGGTTACGAATTTTTTGTGAATGATGTCGTAAGTGAAGTAGTTTTAGGGCCATTTTGGCTCATTTTACCTGGCCTAGGGCCCAACTGCTAGATGGAAGTATTGGTACTACTATAGCGTGAGGTCTACCGCCATATGCCGCCTATCCTGGTGCTGCGTGAGGTCTACCGTGTCAGTTTCCATATGGGGTGAGGTCCGGTGAGTTTCTATTGCATGAGGTGTGAGGACCAGTCAGTTTCCTTAACGTAAGCTGTGAAGTTTACCGCCATGCGCATAGAAAAGTAAGCAAATGGAGCACCTAAACCGGATTCCTCCTCGGCCTAAAATGGTTNACATCGATTGAAGGCACTACAAAAAAGCTGTCNGTACTTTGGAGTGGAACGGCGTGACCGCAAAACTCTAATCCAGTGGTTCCCCAACGGGGTGCCGCGGCACCTTAAGGTGCCATTTGCAATACACATGGGTGCCAAAAATTAATACATTTTTCAATATATCATTAAAATGTGTTTTCAAAATGTCATCAAACCTTAATGCAAATTGCTGTGGGTTCGCCACTTGGTGCAGCAAATTGCATTTCT
>JGI24021J15306_10000154_pt1 | contig 38923 bp, 21 predicted proteins | sample Ectturendosymbi1_FD_15306 | JGI IMG/M metagenome (IMG submission 15306)
GTCGTTCTGATNGCCGCAAAAGCGACGGCATGGGCCATGTATGTAACCCAACAATGTCCCATGTACTTTTTTCAATACAGTGCATTTGTTTCCGAAATCCTCGGGTTCGAACATGGGGGCGCCAAACTTGCTTCTTGCTCCGGACGCCATCTAAGATCGTTACGCCCCTGTTCGTAACGCCTGGTAAAATATCTCTCAGAGGTCCTGCGTTGTGCAGTGTAAGTTGTCGTACCAGCTAACAAACTTTCATCGCAAGAAATAAAGCAGTTAATCGGAATTGAGCTGCTGACGTCAAGTTTTCTAGAAAATCTGGTTCTTAGTCCCAATTTCCAGGGAGGTGAAAATGCCCGTTTTGACCACTCTGCGAACGCCCATGGTTTTGACGTACCGCGAGTTCGAAACTGTTTGCTTGAGTTTAGTGCAAAAGCGCACCCATAATAGTGGTTCTTTTCGCATTTACATGTTCAGTAACAATGTTGACCTGTAACAGAAATTATAGAAAACCATTCTGAATAAGGGCACCCACTGTATGTCCCCGTTGTACCCCCCTTTCAAACGCCTGGGGGGGCAATGCCCCCGTAATGAATCCCCGTTCCGGCGTCCCTGGTGAGTACCGAGTGCAAAGTTACATTCGCTGTGACGAGTTTTCATGATTCATTCCTCAATTTTTTTAAAGCCTGCGTGGTATTCTAACCTTTTTCCTACTTTAAAGCCTGCGTGGTATTCTAACATTTTTCCTACTTTAAAGCCTGTGTGGTATTTTAACTTTTTTCCCAAAGCCTGCGTGTTATTATAACTTTTTTTCCTATCCTACTTGTCCTGTTTGTGCATGATGAGATTTCCCGTGAAAAATCAGCAAAGACAAGCAAGATTTTATTGAAGGGTTGATTAATCGCTCTGGACGAGATCCCAGATGTTTGCAGCTCTTGTTTCTAAGTAACCCTGATAAGTCATGCTTGGTAAAAAAAGTCATAAATTGTAGTTTTGTTAAAGACCATGGCAATACTTTTGTGAAAATAAGTACCCTTTTTTGAATTTCTGCAGATAGCCTATTGGAAAATTATCATAATATATACCTGGCTATGGCTTCTACGAAGCGCATTTTTGTGACTGTTGTCGTAACATGGGGCATTTTCTTTGTGGCGTAGTTTTGTGGAAACAGTAAAGCGTTTCGTATATTTGTATTGTATCGTCAGTAATCTGACAAGGATGAGCAAAATGCTGACGTTGCCCCCCCCCTGGAAAAAATTGTGCGGAAACCCATGGTACTAATATACACTGAATGAGGACCTAATTTTAAACAGCTATCTATAAAGCAAGTTAAGCTTAGACTCGGGCCATACAATTTGAACAATGTATACATGAACCGTTTCATTTACGGAGCAAAGACAAAGGTTTCAGTATAACGGAAAGAAAAAAGCTGAAACAAACATGCCATTTCATACGAAGCTGCCTATGCTGTTCAATCTACAGACCATTCAACAGTACGTCATGCGATTGCCTCTGGTCATCTGACCTCTAATTATCGTTTGTCCATTTTGTACCACTGACATTTATTCTGGCAGATGACTGAGTGACTTAAAAGAGGCAAAGAGCAATAACCCTAGGGAGCACCAGTAATTCAAAATTGGAGTTTTAGATATCCTGCCGTATATTGATAGTTTCGAAAATGCGTTTTACTCTTCTGATTCACTCCTCTCACCAAATTACGCAACACTTGATACGACAGGTTAGAAATAGTCAAGCAGTTTTGTTTTTTGAGAAGTTAAAACACCTCTCTGCCCACGATTTTTATGGAATCCGGCTGTAGAGAGCCCACGGCACCACGCAGCCATCATTTGCTAAGTGAAAAGCAAAAAAACTTAAGCTTGCATCTGTCTAAGAGTTTATATACCTTTGACGAAATGTAAGAAGCCCAACTTTCAGCTTGTAAAGGCAAACTTTGGAAGGGTACAAAGTGACAAATCAAAATGAATGTTTACATATTTCTACTAAATATGAAAATTATGATGTGTTGTATTTTAAGTGGAATAATGCAGCTTGGCAGTAAACTGCCAAAGTTGGAGATTGATTAGTATACGGTAGTTGTAAACACATGATGTCGACCTCACTGCTTCGAAGCAAAGTCAACCTTTATGAAAAACTTTTGCCTGCTGCCGGTTAAAACTACAACACATCATTCTTCTTTACATATACTGTTGTGATGATTTATTACAAAAACTCCAACATCGCTTTCCTACTCCAAGTGTTTTCAGTGATTATGTGTTGTCCAGTTAATTTCACGTCTAAAATGAATTTGAAGTCCGCTTAGTTCACTCCTTTCATGAACACTTGCAATTAATGTAGCGCTGCTGCAGACATAGAGAAAATTACTACCCTCTATACTCAGGTAGAAAAACTCTGCAATTGCACGCATTCATCTCAATTATTTTTTAATATCTCCGATGCTTTGCTATGTTTTACTTGTGTCTTGCTTTTGCAACGTAATCTATTAGTTGCAGGTAAACAAACGTGGCCCAGGGTATACATTCGTAGAGATACGATGATCCCCAAACTATTGCCAATGAGTTTACGTCGTGGCTCACAGTACCTTTTTAAGGAGAATGGACACAACAGTAGGTTTAATTTGGCTAACTCTTGTTCTCCCTTAATCTGTATTTTTCATAAAGAAATAGCCGAAACTGCGTTTTCGCCTTTACTTATTGTCTGTGACCTCAAAAAATGAGGCTGGAAGTACTAAGCAACCCAATTTGACATGTACCACAGCAAACTATAGTGAGGAACAGATATTCGGAACAGGCAGAGGAACAGACACTAAGCCATTTGTAGAATTTACTTCACTAAAAAATCTGTAAGAAGAATTTTGATGATCACACCAGTGATACCATTCTGATCACGAAACTCTCATCTTTTTTATAGTCTGAAGGTATTTACTCAGACCTCGACTGTTATTTCCTTCTTAGAAATTGTGGCATAACTTGCACAAGCAAGAGCGAAATAAGTTGTTTCCTGGCTGTTTTTTACTGAGAAGCGAGTAAAAATAAATCATGTGTGAAACAAAGGCATGGAACCTAGCCAAGTCCAACCACAGAAGTTCCAAATCTTAGGTTTCATATCTTGATCTTTCCATTGCAGGACTGGAAAAGAACAAAGTCTTTTTATATGCAAATGTTATAGTGAACGGGCTTCAGATATTTTTTATATTGCTTGTTTACTGCAAGTTCAGCAGCGAAATTAGAGGACATCTGGCTGCTGTTTGGCAAAAGGAAAACTGGAAACCAAAGACTTTTTTCTCGGACAGTTCAAACGAAGGATACACTGAAACTGCTTTTGGAAAACAAATGTAAACAAGAAGCAACAAATAAACGAGTATAAAAGAATATGAACTGATTTACGTGCTTCCTTTTGCATAATTTTATATATTAATTCAGCATGTTTTACCACATTACAAAACGCATGTTATTATAAACAAAAAAACTACTTTTTATACAGAAAAACGTACTGAAAAGAGCAAAACACGCCTTTTTGAAGTTTTTATAACTGTTAATAAAAAGATGGTTGAAAATTGCGACTGTTTTCTTTTCTTTACACGTAAGTTTAGTTGCTTTGTATTACTACATATGTTGCATTATCCAAGATGTGTGTTAATGTTTACTTTAGCATACAACTTTTCTGCAGCAAAGATTCTATTTTAGTTTCAGCCCTTCGGTTAACAACCAAAAATGATTCTCTTGCTTATACCAGTGACTCACCATTATTTTCCAAACAAAATCGTTGTTTAGCATTCAGAAAATATCGGCAACCCTCGCCAAACGAACTTTTCAAATTATTGAACTAATAAATACAACTGTTGAATGCACAGTTACAAACGTTTCATTACGATTAACAAGCTGGGTGTTGTGGTTCTTCGTTTGCGCTATGTATCCGTGCACAAGTATGGACAACATGACAATATAGATGTTTCACCACATTGCATCATCTTTTACTGTTGTCTCCACTAAATGCGCTTTACAGTAAAGTTTGGTCTTATTTAATTTGAGCGAAACTACTGATTTTGCATACAAAGTTACCGATTTGAATATGATGCATCAACTTCATTTGCTTGTATCACTACTTGATATTAGGCTACATGAACAACCAATAATTTTGGAAGATAAGGTTCGTTGGAGATTATGAGAATTTTATGATAGCGTCGTTTCGGACGTTTCCACAAAAAGTTCAGCAGTACTGTGGCCCATGCGGGCCACCCTAAAAAATTTTTGATTTTGGCATTTTTTTTTAAAACAACTAAAAAAAACGTTTTGAAAAACTAAAACAATTTTAATTTCGTTTCGAAAACACTTTCGTTTCGCAAAGATTTTCTAAATAAGAACATTTTCTTTTCTAAAACATTTTATATTCATTTCGGAAACACTTCGTAAAACAAATCGAAAAAATTGCATCAGTTTTGTGGTCGTTGCACGTGCGTGCCACTCTCAGTTGAAGGCCAGTGTTTCCACTTGAGAAGGCTTGATTTACAGATTCTCCTATGTCGATGTTTGGCTCCAGTAACTCGCGATCTTATTGCGCGTACGTGTAGACTAGTCTGAGTCTTTCCTTGTTGTGATCCCCCCTGATGAATATCCTGATGAAATGTCTTTGAGGGATTTGTGACATAAGACGTATAACTTGTGGCTTAGAGTAAGTGAATGTTATCATCTTGGCCAAGAGAAGGCGGCGGATTGTGCGCCTGTGGCAAAGTTTTCGACACAGTTCTGTGTTATTGATAGGCAGTGTCGATTTGGCTGATTGGCAGCGCGTGCTCCTGAAGCCGATCGCGAGCTACTGGAACAAGATCGCGAGCTACTGGAGCCAGATATCGACATAGGAGAATATGCAAATCAAGCCTTCTCAAATGGAAACACTGACCCTGCTTAAAAACTGGTAAAGTTTTAGATTTTCCTGTAATCTATCAATTCAATGTCCCTGTGATGAAAATTTTATAGCGAAAGTTAAGTAAATACGCTTTGCAAAGTCTGATTTTGTCCGCATTGCTGAGGCATTGCTGGGAATGTAACTGAAACACGAATCTACTGTACTGGTTTTCAATACATGCCAATTGTGGCTGAACTTGTTTGGACAATGAATGCTTTGTCTAAATTCTTAAACATTCACGAGCACCTTGGCTGCGGTTTTTGCATTGATGGATAGCACTTGAGACTGCCAAGCCTTTGAAAGGTGCTTGGTAATTTTATCCATTAGGTCTTCACCCTCTTTGCATGCTAGTAAAGGTAAACTGTTTACGAGCTTTCTGTCCGTCAATAAAGACACTCTTATGAAGCCTGAACCTGTTATGATTTTCATGTTCGGGAATTAATATTTTGTGTTGGTGTGCAGAAATATCTCTACTAGCCAGTTTTGAAAGAAAAAAGGTAATTTCCAACCTAATTTTTTGTGGGAGATGACCACAGAACTTTTTTAACCAACCTAAATTCGCTCATTCACTACAAATTTTATTAATTCTGAAAACACTATAGATTAACTGTAAAAACAAAGCATTAAACCAGTGGCTTTACAAATATTATCTGCAGAAAATTAGCAATGATAAAATAAAGGTCTTCCACAAGGAAGCGTGATACTTGAAAAGAATCAAACTTTATTTATTTTCTTTTTACTGCTAGACCAGATCGTATCGTGAAATTGCGGATGTAATCAGCGAAGATTAATTTCTATGGTTTTGAAATCAATGTCAAATTCACTTGGCATTAGATTGTAAAGCGAAACTACGGAGATTAATTAATTATTAAACTCACGCCGCGTTCCGACTTGCAATCATCCATCTTAAAGCATTAAGCTTTAATTGATTCTTCTTTCAATCTCGGGAACGTTGGTGAGACACATTTTGACACGAAAGCATGTATCATTTGCATTTACAAATGGAAAAGGCTGCATCAAGCGTAAACATGCTTGATGAAAACCCATAAAACTGTGTGATAGCATCGCTTCGCGGGAAAACCATTCAACAATTGTGGAAAAGAATTTTGTTATTTGCACGAAAAAGGCTTCAAAAGTAAAAAAATCCATCACTCGACAAGCAGTGAAAAACATGAGTTTGAACAGAATTGGCCGAGAAGGAGAAAGAACAGCTTTTGAAGCATTTCAAGCGGCTACTATGAGAAAAGATATGTACTTGTAAGCGTGAAGTGCGTAATTAGAAGCGATTGGATTCTGCACTGGCTCTGTATAACATAGTCCATGCATCCTTCATAAATGCAGCAGTGCATATAAGAAAAGGACTGGCACATAGCAATGATAGATTATGAAACTCACGAGTGGGCTTAGGAAGACTGAAAGATCGTGGTACTGCGTAAAATATCTTCAGCAGATCTTAAGAAAATTCTTTACTTTTTTAGTGGAAAAATTATGGTACAAGTTTGAAAACGTGTTTGAAATCAAAAAATATTTAATACATCTTTGCAAGTAGATCTTGCCTTTGGAATGATATCTTCCAAGTAGTACTCACAGTTCTAATACTTTAAGCTAGCGTTCGTAAGGATTGTATCCATTAGCATTACTTCTGCACGCAATTCTGCATATTTTTCCAGGTTTTGAAAATTACAGTTTTTTAAGCTGTGGTTATAGATATCTGGCAAGATTACAAAGAATTAACGAAAAAAGAAACGCCATATCAAAAATTAAAACTGCCTTTACAAGCATCTCGCAACTATAGGCGTTCAAAAAGTTTGCTGGTACACTTGCGGATGATTTGATTAGGGAGAGCTAGCAGAGGTTTAAAAAACCCTTATTGCAAAGTTTGAGAATGTGATTAACTACTCATTGAAACCCTAATTTTGATTTTTTGGAATTTCAATCGTTTTGTTGTTTTATAGCAATTAGTGCATAAATGCCAATAATTCCAATTTTTTGTTTGTTTATCTTAATATGGTCGAGTAGGCACGATAGCCTATATGTTCATATGTTGCAACTATGGACTTATTGCTAGTATAAGCTTCATGGTCAAGTGTGAAATTCAACACAAGAGAAGTTCCTCTTGCTATAAGGCGATTTCGACCCACAGCACATGCCAGAAAAATTCTTGACTGAAGACAAAGTTTGTGGTTGACACCTTCAACGCTTGAACAACTTCTCTCCTCAACGACAGCAGATCACAGGATGGTAAATCCCTTCCTGCTTGATGACGGCAGAGGATCCATCCATGTTACATCACTACGTTAGGAAACCAACTGAACAAAGTCAACCACTATTTCTTGCTTCGCAGAGATTCTGTAGTAACTCATATTTTGGTCACAACAATCTACGCCCCCCTTAATTTGTTGTATTCTTTTATCGGCGAAGGTTGTTGAACCAGTACTTTAGCATTACCTTTCCTGTTGTAGAGTGATACAACAATTGTTGGAGAAGCTGAAGATGCGTTTGATGCTATTCAAACGCATCTCGTCTGTTTCCGAATACAGTTAGTTTTCCATCTTTGTCTGTACGTTGACCACAAATCCCCTTGACTTTTTCCAGCTCCTTGGAGCTCATGAGTCATGACTGACAGTTTCCAATCGATTCCCTCAGATTGCATGCAGAACAGTGGCCAGAAAGTCTTCAGCAGAGGGTTTTACGCTTATGAACGGGGCTTCACGTTCTAACATTTGATAAGACCTCCACTGATTCATAAATGCTCATATTTCAATTTGGGGGTCTTGGAGGTTTGTTTGGGTGGGCTAAACCCACCAAAGTTCCCTTGTGGTGACGGGACTGATTGTATTACTCAACAGCTACGTCCATCTCAAACGATGTCAGAATTGCCAGAAAAATGCTCAACATTTTCTAAACTCATGTTATTATTAATTTTCTTTGCTACATTTATACTGTAGTATAGACTATTCTGCATTTGCCAGAAGCTGAGGACTTGAAAGGCAGTTCCATCAGCAGTTACCTCAGAATCGCTGTCTTGATCTGGCTGTTGGCCATCATTAGGAGGGTCAAGCAAATATCAGTGGAAATAGAATTCTTCTCTAGCTTTTGTAGGACACTTTTGTAGGACACACTTACACAGTGTTTAAGTTACGTTTGCAAAATTTTTAATGTAAGATTATAGGATACTAACCAATACAACATACACCATACAAGTTTTATAAAAACAAAACATCAAGAGGACATTTTAACCGTCCCCCACGCATTTGTGGTCTTTGAAATTTCCATATTTGCTGGTGCTTGCTATTCTCATCAAGCTAGCTTTTTCAACCGGTATGCAAATGCTTTTCGATTTACGTTATATAAACGTCTATACAAGAACCCTTTGTTTCATCATAACAATGAAACAATGTCAACTGCAGAAATTTCAAAAATACTTGAAAACTTTATGCACCCTAATAGGGTGCAGTAGCCATATGTTTTTATTTGAATTTTAAGAGTTTGAGCTTTATACTAGCTCATAACAAAAAACATTTGCTTGGAATCACAAACTAAACTTCTGAGGATCACATTTTTTACGTCCTGTTGTTCGATATAGGGATTGTTTGGTTAGTTATCATGGCATAAATTGTATGAACATGACAAAGTGTAAGATTAACAGTGCCATGACCCAGATTATTTCTATTGCTTTGCTCAGTGTTCTCCACATATGCGATGCACGTGAAAAACTGCAACCTGCATTGACTGGTAAATAACTGCTTTGAATTTGCTTAATCTTCTGTAGAGATAAAATACTGCGTCAGTTTCGTATAATAGTAACGTCTGAATAAATTATTCTGTTTACAATTTTGTTTCTTATTCCGTGTAGGGTATTACTGATTCCAGGTCCGTGATCTGGATTTCAACATTTGATTTTTTTGCAAATATAACAGTAAAGATTGCATCATATATTTTGCTTGTTATTGTATACTTGTCTCACCTGGAAACGTATTTTTATGTTGGTGGTTTTTGTTTTTACAAACGCCTCGGAAAATTTTTTGTATAGTACATTTCCAGTAGATTTTCAAATTTCTGAATCCAAAAAATATAAAATATAGAAAAGCAAGAGTCTGCTGCACAAAACTTCAAAAGTGATTCCCATTAATCAAACTGATATGTACAATATTTACTGCATGCTTTTTTTCCAAACGAGATATTCCAGGAAATGTATCAAGCGTGTCCTTTCCTACAACATCACAATTATTTTTGAGCCGAAAGTTTAGGGATTTCTACCAAACGCATTTCGGATTTTGGTTTGAATTACACGCTCTTTCATTGTTCATTTGAAACACTTCAGAAACCACCAAGATTCTTGGCTAAAACGTCTCGAATGCAATTTTATCTTCAGGGAAACAAGAAAAGCTTTCAATTGCATTCAAAAAAGAGTTTAAAATTAAGTATTTTTGTTATAAAACCCTGATTTCTGTCACCTCTAAATCTTGTGTTGTTAATTTAACACATCATTTAATTATGGTTATGATAGTTGTTCAAAATCCCAAATTCTTGTTGAAATGCTGACCAACAAAAATATTGTGCGGATACAATTCATGTAAGTGATCGCAATCAACCGTTGTGTAGTCCTTGTCAATAGTATTTTTTATTAAAGAGTTTTGTTCGCGTTGGCAATTTGCAGATTTGTTTTTCATTTTTCCCATTTTAGTCTCATGAGAGTGATTTTTCTCCAATTTAAATCCACATCAAGAAACGGTTTACTTTAAAAGTAGAAAAGACAATCTTTCATGGTGCTGCAAAAGATTTTCCTATCAAAAGACTTAAAATATGAGCTTAAATATGGTGGATGTAAATGAAAACTGAAGGTCTGCAAACTCATTAAAAACGTTTTTTTTCAGGACCAGTTTACAGTATCTTTGCTTTTTCCAATCACCGAGCAGGATTCAATGACGCCGTTCGCTTGTGCTCCTTGGACGGGGGTTTTCCTGTCGATATGAACAACATAGTTTTTCTTGACGCTATCAAGGAATTTGCGAAGTCAAGAGGAGGCAACAAAGAGTGGATTGGTACATGAATTTTTAAATCACTTTCATGGTTTTTGCATGTTATGGTAACACAAACAAACGACGTACCAGTTTGTTCCTGTCAGCAGCCCTGGAAAACTAGAGCAAGGGTGTTACTGCGTCGTGGTGTTCATTTTCAACATTTTCTTCGTTGTAAATTCTCCATTTACCATTTCCTTTGAGAAACATGGTGTACTAATTTGTACATGTGATCTTGTACAACACTTCGATGGACTTGTTTTGAGTAATGTTTTAACATGCATAAATAGTTTTTGATCGGTTTGCTTTCGCCCCTAGCTGTTCGGCCAAAGGAAGCTTCCGATGGTTTTCACACCATCGGCGATGTTATGCCTTTGACTGCCTCTGCGCATGTAGTGGCTTGCGCCACTACAATAGTATTCTTGTTATGGTCGACGATTACTTCATTTGTCCAGAAGTTATTTTATTCTTAGCAAACACAGCGTCACCTCCATGTAGCTCAGTGAACTCTGAAATTTTTCACAGCATTTTTGGAAATACTGGAGTGCCAAGAAATCTGTCTCAAAAATCATACTTGCCTAATTTGGTTCATAAAAAACGTTTGCAAATAAACATTCACATTTGAACCATGCATGATTTTTTGTAGGTTATGGATAGACTTTTCATGAATGTTTTTTTTGTTCCTGTATGCCAGGCCTGCTCAATATAGGCCCGCAAGAGCTTTCGCAGTTGCAGAAAATGTTGCAACAGCGCGACATTGGATATATATTAATTATCTTTCCAGAATTTATTTCAAACTACAACAAAATGAAGCAGATTTTGCGGCCCGTTGCAAATTTGTGTTAGTCAATTTGACCCATCGAGCTTTCTGAGTTGTGCAGGCCTACTGCATGCCAAAGCTGTACAAACCAGATGTCTATCACAACAGATACCTTTAGTAAAAGACAAAGATTAAAAACCATTTAAATTGTCAAAGACATCTCTGACTTGTCAAATTTGGAAAATTGTGTTTTGACAGTTGCAGATACTTCGAACACAATGGTTTTCCCAAATGGTACAGGATTGGCTTTCGAAACAGACAAACATAATTGTTCAACCCGTGTCACGAATTTGAATGCCAAGAAGAAGTTATATTTTCTTTGTCAATTCAAAAGCAGTAAGTAAATTACTGAAACGTTATTGACTGCCAAAAACTTGTACTTGAGACACATGATCTAAACCAGGGGTCTCAAACTCAATTTGCTCCGTGGGCCACATGAGGACTTATAAGGCAATCCGAGGACCGCATTATGACGCTGACGCAACAACGGCGGTACCTGAACTTGCTAGAAAGAGCTATTGCATCTTTATTTCCTGCAAAAGTTATCATGAATTATAGTCAAATCATTTTTAGCCGTCTCTATGTTCGTATTAATCATTTCTAGACGTCTAAGGAACTTGTTCACTCGCTAGGCGACCACTTTCAAACACCGGTAAATAAACTAAATAACGTAAATGTTATTAATTTCATTCATTTGCATGTCCGCTTTTCCTCTAGGGAGGGTAGCGGGGGCTGCAACCCTAGAAGGAATTGGAATAGCTCACGGTCAACAGCAATTTCAGATAGTTCTGCTGGCTCCACACCAAGACAAGACCAAGCAAGGTCGGAGATGTAGTCACTCCACCTAGGCCTTGGATGACATCTGAACCGCTTTTCCGTTGGTTTAGCTAGCTGGACTTGCCTCGCCAATCTTTCGTAGGGAATTCTGGACACATATCCGAACCAATATATTTATGCTCTCTCAATTCGGAGGAGAAGTGGCTCCACATTCAGGGCTCTGGGAATTTCACAGCTGCGCACTTTGTCGCAAAGTGTCACACCATGGACTCTTCGCAAACATCCCATCTCTGCCGCTTATCCCTGAGATAATATTATTTCGGTCAATATCAAAGATTCAGGATCATAGGTAAGGATGGGAACAAAGACCGATTTTAAAACTGACAGCTTTTCGGTGTTTGAAACCTCCTGTTTTGTGGCCACGGAGCGATAAAGCTCATGAAGAACTGCGTTACTTGATCAATCCATCAGCCTCTCGGTCCACCTTCCGTCACTCGTAAATATTACTCCTATGAACTTGAATTTCTCCACCTGCTGAGTGTATTCCGCTGCCTTGCAGCATACACTGCCTTTGGTTTGTACATAGACATAATACCTCGGTATTTTTAGTGCTAATTTTCATTCTGGTTCGGTCACACGTAGTGGAAAACCGATCGAGTGCATGCTGAAGGCCCTGCTGAGAAGATGCTAGCAGGATACCAAATCGTCTGTAAAAAGTAAACGGTTGATCCTGCAGCTCACAAATGTGACACACTCCTCGACTCGGCTGTGACTGTCTATCCAATTCATGCAGACCAGGAGTGGCTAAACGTTTTGACAAGAGGGCAGAATTCGCGACTGCCTGGCCACTGGAGAGCAGGATACAGTGCGATTTACGTGACAGGCAGCAGTTAATACTGTTGCGCTGCTGTCCACAGTCGGAAAAGTGGCACTTGAAAAAATGTGCAAGACACTGTATTTGGTGGGTCGGATTAAACTGGTTGGAGGGCCGGATGCGGCCCGAGGGCCGTAATTTGGCCACATTGCTGTAGACTATGAAGAGAAGCGATGACAGCACACACCATTGTCGTAGTCCGACACTAACGGTGAACGGTCGTGATTTAATTCTCCAGACACGGACATAAACGTTTGAGCAGGAATACAGTGACTTGAAGGCCAGTAACAGGCGGCCGTCAACACCACAGCCTATTCCCGCAACAGTCCCCAAACGTTTTCACGAGGAACTGGGTCGTGTGCTTTCTCGAGGTCGACAAAACGTGTGTAAAGGTTTTTGGCATAGGTTACTCCCAAGATTTCTTAAAAAATTGCTAGAGAGTGAAATTTTGGTTTGTAATGCTATGGCCAGGATGAAAACCTCACTGGGTATCATTCAGCTTATGGTTCATTTATCTCGCGGCGTCTTTTTTCAAAGCACTTCCCAACGTAAATATTACTTATTTGAAAATTCCCGAAAAGCATCGCGGGCCGCACAAAACGCCCTCGCGGGTCGTGTGTTTGAGATCCCTGATCTAAACCTACCTTAACATGAACAATATGGCCTCAAATACTCATGTAATTGTTATGCATCGCAAATTTAACAGCAGTATAAAACATTCCGACAGTGAAAATTTCGTCGGTGGCATCCAATTATTACTGAAATTACATAGGCTGAACAAAAATTGACTATTAGAGATTTCGATAAGTTTACATGTCACAGTATTGTTGATGTTGTGTCTGCTAAGATATTTAACAAATGTTCTAAATTAATGAATGAATCTGGTTCCACTGGCAGCCATCTGTTGGTAGTTCAAACGCAATAAGCAATGCCAAAATTGAATGTTCATTAGCCAATTCATTATATGCTCAGGCGTTTTTTAAACCATTTGATTCAGCAAGGCCGAGTGATATAATAAGCCTGGATATAGAAATGATTTTTCCTTAAACCTCCTGGCAGTGGAGTAACTAGAGGTTTGAGTCAGGGAGGGACAAAACCAAGCTGAAGGGGGCCTAGTCAAAACTCAGAAAAAAAGTTAAGAAATGATAGCGAATCTCTGGATGTCGTAGATGTCCATACTAGATTAAAAACGAAAACACCCCGAAAAACAAAAAAACAACAACAAAGAATACTGAATATCAAAATGTCAACTAAAGGGGGCCCAGTTTTTGCATTTAGATTGCCAGGGAGGGGCGCTCGCCCCCTTGCTCCCCCGTTAGTTACGCCACTGCCTCCAGGCCTTTCTGAATAATTTTTCACACACATGACATAATTTTTTATTGGATTAGTTTAGAGAGGAAAATATGAACTTAACCCTGCAATCACTGTGTTCATATAGTAAAACTTCTAAACTAATTGTTTTCAGTGAAATATTCTTTAGTAATGATCATAACTGCCGAGCATAATGTGGAAAAGAGCCCCGCACGAATCTAACAAAACGCAGCATGCAAATGACCCAAGATCAACGTTTGCTCTGTACAATTGATATATTTACTCTTAAAACGATTTTCCTGGCACTAAACCGAATGTTCGTTGTTTCATAAAAGTTATTTGCTGCTAAACGTTTTGAAACCACCTCAAATTTGTTAAACAATTCAATATTTTTTTGTCATATTTATCATATAGTCAGCAAATGTTCAGAAATGCTTTTTATAGCCTTTGGGAAGGTGAAATTTATAAAGCCCCGCATGTTGAGCAACTTATCCTCTGAATAGAAAGATCCTAGTAACGCTAATTTGACCATCTGACCATAACGCCAGAGGAAAGCTGGCAAGGCGAGTCCTTCTGAGTACATCCGACTTGGTAAGTCGGAGATTTTAAGACAGGTCGCGCCTTGGTGTGTAGTCAGAAGAACAACTATAGGTTCTTGAAAACCGTGAAGTGCTTGGATGCCTCCTAGGGTTGGTTTCCCTGCAAGAAGAAAGTGGGTGTGAAAAGAGAAAGAAGGTGATTTTCGGAGATGATTCCAGTAGTAATGTTAAGACAAAAAACGATGATGCAAAATGGCAAACACTGCAGAGATGGCAATGCAATGGATTGTCACGTGGGAACTGGGGTCAGGGTTGCCAAGACGACACCAAACACAGCTTTGAAGGCTACAAGTGAGAGCTACAATGTACGGAATTGTCTTTCAGTTAGCAGTATATGGGTTTTGTGGCATAAATTCTTGTGCTGGCGTTTTGAGTTACTCTTTTTGAATAAAGGAGGAAAATGCAAAGCTGTTGGTGTTTTTCTAAATAGTGCTATCGGTGGCTTAAGTTGGATGTCTTATCTTTTCCACTGCAATTTTCAGTTACAAGTCGGTGTTTAAAACTGCCAAATTTGCGCAATACATGAACCTTACATTAATTATAATTAAATATGTTGGATTTCACATTGTTTCCTTTAACCAAGTTCATAGTAATATGTGTAAAGAAGTTTGCTGATAAGATTTAGACATTTTGGATTCTATTCGCTTTACAAATCAGCCCAGATAATTTCTTTTCTTCTATGAGAACCTTAGATACTTGCTTCAAAGTTACACATGAAATTTCCCCTTCAAAGTACATCATAATTAACTTACATTTTTTACTTTGATTAAGCGAACAATTTCCATGGTATCTGACTTTTTCTCGCATCACAGGTGAATCATGCGAAGCAGTTTCTGTGGACAATAATCTGTCAAGGTACCAAGGTAAAACTGTTCGTATGTTACCTTTATCTGCTCAACACCTTATAACTCTATTTCCTCTTCATTTGCCCGTAAGTACACATGAAGACGAAAGCCGTAATTAACCGATTGTAAGCCGCGGCTTACATTGTTTTATTTTCATTTCTTGCGGTGTACAATCGAGGGCGGCTTACATTTTACTGATGTTCTGTCTTCCCTTCGTATACTTTATCAAACAAACGCCACTCGGCTTCTCTTTGCCTGTGTGGCAAAACCGGCCAACAGATTTAGGTGATGCGTTAGAATTTGATCGACTGTGTCTTCACGTGCGCACGGCAGACATAAAATAAACAAAAAGTGTGGACATCCATTTCGTCACAGTTGGCATTGTGATAACGGCAAGACATTGTACCTATCACAGTGCAGCATGGTACGCATCATAGGATCACACGTCAACAAAGGCATTGTGAGGATGTTATCGCGAAGTTGAAGATGTACACCAGTGGTTTTCAACCTGAGGATCGCGACCTCCAGAGAGGTCGTGAAACATTTTTGGAGGAGTCGAGAGTAGATATTTTATTTATGCAGATGGCATTACATTTGCTTTATTCGAGCTTTAGATGGGGGTCATTGGGTTATGGTGCGTCGCTATATTAGGCAACGGTAAAAATGGTTGAAACCACTGATCTAGACGTTGTTCTGCAAAGCACTTCGCAGATATTTTTTGGAAAATTTGCACAAAGTGCAATTTTTTGTTAAGTATCGGCTTAAAATCAACGAAGGTTTACAAGCGGTAAAATACCGTGTTAATTTTTTGCTAAACACAGTTGCACAAGGCCATATATATTTCAAAAGGAATTAAATTGTCGTGATGTAGTCAAGAGGTGGTAAACTTTAACCGTCTTTGAATGTTTAGGTGTTTATTTTCGCACATATGTTGTATAATTTATAGAAACAAACCTGGAATAAATTTTGTAACAAGCGTAAATCAATAATTAGGATGACTTGATATTACATCGCTCCTATAAAGCATTTGTTTCAATGTTCTGTCTTTTCTTGACAGGGCAAAGGCTATGCTTGAGTAACCTTCAGTTTTGCGCCAGCAATGATTTTTGGAATGCCACAAAAAGTTCTGGTAAGTTTTCGTATACCTGACTAATCAATTTTGATTTAACGTGTACGAAACTTTCCCAAGAACTGATTACCTGAAACATGCAGGTTTTAGCAAGGTTAAGAAATATTTTTTTAATGTGTTTTAATAATTAAACTCTTTCAACTCACTGTTTCCAATCTGGGTTGCTAAATTGAACTGTCAGCGAAATATTTCTAATTCTGGTGTCCAGTGAAGTTTATGGTCCCGATCATTTGAACATTGAAGGTGTGCCTGATCTGCTCCTTTCTTATTTCAGCAGTCTTAAAATGGGTGTATGTCATAGAAGCCTTCATTAACTATTTATTTGCCGGACACTTCATAATTTCTTTTGATTTCTGTGTCTCTTCATCATTCTGTTACCCGATTAGCATATTGCACGTGCACGTGCTAAGATGTGCTGAGAGAGGACTTGGGTAAAAAACTGTGCAGTTCTTCTTAAGCACTTACGTAAATTTTTTAATGTTTGGATTGATAGGACCTTTTCAAACAAAATTCTTGTATTTATGTCACTGTCATTGGAACAACGCAAAAGTGAAATCAAAACATTGTTGCGGGAAACTACAGTGATCCAGATTGCAGGCAACTAATTCTCAAGAACAACCTCATAAATAACTGACAAAAATTGCTAGCGATGCTTTGCGGCTTAGGTCGTGCTTTCGATTACTATCTCTATTACCTGTGAGCTTGTCGTGACATAACCTGGCACTTGACACTTTAACAAAGTCAAGTGCGGCAATTCTTAACTTTACCCATATACCCTTTACCGTTGGCGTAACCTTATAGATTTCAGTGAAAACTTTTAAGAAATATTCCCCCATGATAAAATGAACCTCAGATTGAGTGCGGTTTGCAAGAGTAATTCGAAATCAAGTCGCCGCTTGAAAAGTTGCAAGCTGCTAGCCGTCATTGAAAAACGTTATTGGAAAAACATAGATGCAGATTGTTAACTAGCACGATTAACTGGAGGAAAAAGTACATTCTGTTTGTCATAAAAATAATGTGGAATAGTTAATTTTTAAAAGCAACGAAATCTCAAAAACAGTACCAATGTTTTTATGAGCAGAGAAACTTTCAACTGGCTTGACAAGGATCAATCAGAAACATGACGTTTTGACTACCTTTTCCGAAAAGTCATGCGACCTTCCTTCAGGTATGACTTTTATAGCAGTAAAAAAACATTTCCGTAAAACAGTAATTATTAACATGTTTTGCATTGAGGAACAGAGCAGACAACTATGCCTGACATTCGCGCAGTATTCAAAGTTATTTAGGTGAGGCATTTTTGCTTAAATAATCATTGTACAGATGACACTCAAAATATTAGACTTTTCTATAGTGAGGAAATACATTTTGTCTATGTGTTTGTGTGTGTGAGTGCTCTCCTTACTTTCCACAAATTTTGGAATAAAACTATATACTCTCTATTACATTTATAATTTGCTAAATATGGCAAAACGATAGCTAGATTGCCCTTCTTAAATTTACAACTCCACAGCGGCATTCAAGATCATAAATACCTCCCACATATGCCACGACTCTTTCTGCGGTGGACCGAACAACGAATCAGCATGTTACAAGTGTGGAAACCGTAAGTATAGTCTGAAACAGGGTTGGGCAAGACCGCGTTGAGAAGGCCGCTTTTAGCGGAGGGCCGTACCTTCTTATGCGAGTAGAAGCAAGTCTCGATTTATATGGCCTCAGCAGTCAGCACTAACATTTACAAAAAGAAGTTGGGGGAAATTTTAGATTTGAAGATTTTCCTGAGTGTCTATGGAGGCCACTGAAAACGTTGTGGCTGGTCACATTTGGCCCGCGGGCCGCTATACGCCTACCCCTGGTCTAAAACATTTCAAACTCGTTTTGCTAAGCGTCTTCTACCAAAAGCGCGAAATGCCTGTGACGAAATACTCTGTTTCATGAGCAAGAGAGTCTTGACGGTTTTCTCTCTTAACTATCGTATTGTAATTTGTAACTGTGAAAAATTTGGTTCGAAATTTTGCAGATGAATGTAACCGACGATCGCCAATTCGCAAACTTTGGGTGTCAACCAGCAAATCATGTAAACTTTACAAGACTCCTCGTACAAAAAACGAAGATAAAGAGTTGAAAGCGGCTGTAAAATGTTTGCAGCGCAAGGGTTTAATCAAACATTGCGTTAGAACAAGTAAGTGACAAGTTTACCTTTTCCTGAAATACGTTATGTTTATCATTTGTTCATGAGATAAAAATTTAAGGATTGTCTAGGTTAGAAGTTTCTTTGGTTGCTCTGCTGTATTGCCTGCTATGTTGTTTGGTTTGCTGAATCTCATTGCGTAAGTTGTGCCAAAACTTCATTAATTGCTACGCTTGCCACATTATCTCCGCTAAATTTCATCGCGTTGCAAAAGAGGTAGTCAAGAGCACAGATGCATAGCAGAGCCCAAGACACACTAGGTATTTTTATGGTGTTAGGCAACAGCGACATTTCGCATAACACAAGACTTCAGGAAACTCCATGGCTTCGTAAAATTGCTTAGACTCAGGCCTATGTTATTCAGCTGCACTCAGCAAATGCCTGCAGATATTGTCTAGAAAACAGAACATGGAGAAAGAAAATATAAGCATCAGCATTGCCTCTTCAAAAAAAAAAACGATTTAATTTTCAATAATAACCTGAAATCTCAGGTACCATAACATTAATTTTTGTCTAGGAGTGATAACATGTGATACAAAGGTAGTGTTTTAACAGTAATACTTCAACCCGTGCAATATAATATTTTTTAAATTGGTCTCCCCAAAATTCTGCAATATTCCACAGTCAGTTCCGCATCTCCTCATGAACTAAAAGCAACATTTTATCATCCCCAATGTGGTTGTACTTGCGTATGAGGGAGCTAAGTTTTTACATGTTGCAATAAAACTTTAAACTTTGTATGCAAACTATCGTACAATAGTCTTATATTGCCAAGGAAATCCAACAAATATAACAAGACTGCATTCTTAAATTTAGGCACTAAAAAATACCCAAAGAACTGCGTTGACGAAGCTGGAAACTCAACTGAGGAGTTGTATCTATGCTCTGAAAAAGGTAAGCATGCTCAGTCTCATCTTTCTTCAACAGCGACGTTTGCATGTTTGCACAGATCTATATTGGCCAATACTGCAGATAATGATAAAGCTGGTTAAAAAAACAGCAAATCAATTCCAATCCAAGTTTTCAAAACCACCCCTAGAACAGTGGTTCTTAACCTTTTCTCCACCACGCCACCCCTCAGTAATTTTCCTTTGTTTCACACCCCCCGGACATTAAATATGTGGTAAAAATAAATGTATTTCTTGGTTAATTTATTCAATTTTTTTAATTTTAAGGTTTTGTAAAAGACACGAAGTCCATACAGTACAAACACAGAGTCTGCACAATGCAGATTGATAAAAACAGATACAACAGAACGATTAATGGCGAGTTTGGAGATACAACAACAGGGTTTGCACAGGCGTAGCCTTGGGTGATCCAAGTGGGCCATGCCCCCCAAAAAATTTTCGAAACATATAGTCATTCTATGCTTTGAGAGGTGGTATCCCAAACAAAATAGTGGTATTTGCCTAAAATCTAGGATTTTTGCCCTCCCAAATTTTTGGGCTGGCTGCGCTATTGCAGGGTTACAGACCCTTTCTTAACACTATTGTTCGCTAACGTGTAACACTTGATACAATACTACATCCAGACTAGAACACTGAGTCCAACCCTGGTCAAGATAAGGTAAAGTACGAAAGTACTGTGGCATGCATACCCCCTCAAACAAACACTAAAGTCGAAGCACTAAGTCGCAAATAAAATGCGGTTGTAGTGTTCAAAGAATAAGGACGAATATAAACAATCTGACAATGTGACTGTATCAAAGCGTGTAACCACACTTTATTAGACTTTCTGCATCGTTCACTAAAGAGGTAGATATATTTTAAGTATAAGGCCTCAAAGGTATAGGAATGTTGCATTGAACCTAGTGGCTACTAACACTCGCTCTCCACGGATTGTTTTTTAGAGCCATGTACCCCAAATTATAGGCCACTGATTACTTGACAACTTTTGGCCAATATTAACACTGATATGCAGCATTAGTTGGAAAACGCTTTCTTATCAGCGACATTGCGCATGATTTGCCGGTACTCACAGATATGCATGTTCCCAATCTAGCCCGCGTGCTTAATGTGCTGCAGTTGCTTGTTTTAGACCAGCTACGTCCAACCGAAATTGCTTACTGAGCCACAAATTTGTCACTATCTTAACCAGGGCCGGAAATCGTTCGAATCCTAACTGCAGTGGCAACGGCTGTTTGGCACCTTTAACCCCTCTGTAAGTGTGATTCATAGGCAAGTTTAGTGCCAATGGAACAAGGGTAGAAATCAGAAAACTAGTGAAAAGTTCTGCGCCAAGAAGTCAGTGAACATATGTAAATCTCCCAGCATGCGGTACAGACGTAATAAAGTGGCACTGAGGATCACCTGTATCAAAATGTCAAATTCAAGATTATCAAAATAAGGAGAGGTTGTAAGTATGTAGAGCAGGTTATACTTACACTACAATAAAAACCTAAATGGGTTGGACATAGCTGTTTTAGACTTATGCGAACTTTTGTAAATTCTTTGTTTGTTTTAACCACTCAACACTTACTCCGCGCCGCTCAGTGTGAATGAAAGACACGCTTCCGAGATTAAGCAGCTGAGTGTCGCCATTGGGATTGACTGAAAGCAAAGTTACTATCTAATTTTGGCACAGACGTCGACATTGTATGGTGGCCAGTGGCCTGTAGCTGCCAAGCCGCATTTAAAAACTTAGTCTCACATTCTACATAAGTGTGGCTCAAGCGCAGTTGAATCGTCATAAATGTACATCGTCGCATCACAGAACACGGCGGGAGTACTTTAGAAAGTTAGTATCATGCAGGTGTACGGCCACATTGCAGAAAGCTGCGTTTGGAAGGGACACATTCCAGTTTAAAACTTTCGATGTTGCAGAGCATGTAAGGGCTCGCGACCCCCTGAAAATTGCTTGACGCCCCCTCGGTTAAGAACCGCTGCCCTAGAACATTTAAAGCGTTGAAATGCAAGCACCCGTAGGTCGACAAAAGTAATAGACACTTTTAATAGGAACGCCATTGGAAAAACTTAATTCATTCATTTTCCCACCCGATTTTCCTCTCCGGACGGTCCGGGGGGGAGCAGCCCCAGAAAAACTCCAAATACCTTACGGTTTTCAGCAACCTCTCGAAGTACTCTTGGCCCCACACCAAGACCATGCCAAACAAATCTGGGGATGTAATCATACAATCACACCACCTGGTTCATGTTCGTCATCTGGGCCATTTTCCCATGGGTGTAGCCAGGAGAACCTGCTGCATCAATCTTTCATGGAGCATTCTGGTCACGTGGACGACTTATCTGAGACCTCTCGATTCGGACGAGAAGTGACTCGACATTCAGGGCTATACGAATTTCACAGCTGCGCACTTTGTCGCGAAGTGTCAAACCGTGAACTCTTCGCAAAAATCACATCTCTGCCACTTGTATTTGAGATAGCACTCTTTCAATGCGATTTTTCGAACGTGCACCCTGCTTAAATCCCGAAAGCGGTCAAGGACCTATTGTCACTCGTGCAACGACCGATACGCGATAGCATTGATTAATTTTGCTAATTTCAACATCATACCGTTGGACTGAGCGGCCGCGCCATTTGCACAGCAAGTTTTGCGATATCAAGGGTAACCACCGGAAGGCGCTGCCGCGGCCACATTCATGTAGAAGAGGAAGATCAGATCTTCATCTGCAAGATCAGATCTAAATCGCGTACGACTCTTTTTAGCACCACGGCTTTATACTCGTTAAGAAACTAACTTGGGCACCACACACTCAGCGCCGTAGCATAAAGTGTCTTAACTATCATTTCTCTTAACTGGACAAGTATGACGATATTTTGTCCCTTCCGCCACATAAAACTCCCATGCAAGTAAACAACTTCAAACAGAAAAAAATCATATTCAATCATTCAGATGAAATTTTATCGGAGAACTGTTTTTATCTTCAGCAAGACGTTCATGGGTTCATGCGCAAAGCACAAAAATAGTTGTTTTTCGAAACGACCCACCAATATATTAATTTAAATCTGTAGTTTTAGCGCTAATATTTTTAAAAATTTTATCCTTTCAACAACATGTTATTCTCATTTATAACCTAAAGGTAAAGAAAGGACTGTAGTTTGTTGAGTATACCAATAAGATGCTGTAGGTTTGATTATTCTAAAACGTTTTCTGCGTTTCGAAAAGTTTTTTCAAAAACGTTTTTCTATTTTCTGCAAAAACAATTTCCAAACGATAAAACAATAATGATGAAGTAAATACATGAACCAGGATGATGATCTGGGCCTATGCGACATCTCGTGGCATTGGTAGATTGCACATCTGCGAGGGTATGATGAATGCCACAAAATATACAGATGTGTTGAAAAATAAATTGGTCCCAAATACCCGGGGTTTTTTTGGAAAAGATAGCTAGACATTTCAGGATGATAATGCTCCTTACTATCTGGTGAATTTGGTAAAAAAGCTCTTAGAGTAGATGAGATGGACTGGCTTGCATGTCTTCAAGTTTCAATCCCATCGAAAATTTATGGCGTAGAGTACAGCACCGATGGCAAAAAAATCTAACCATTAAAAGAACTTTAAATGAAAAGATCCTCAGAGTTTAACGTCGCTTTGTGTTCCCCGGACGACTTCGCAAACTAATTATGCTAACATGCAAAGAAATTCGAGATAAACGATTCAGAATAAAGGACATACCACAAAGTTTTGATTCAAAATATGCTAACAAAATGGCATTGTCCTTTTTTAAGGCCACCAAATATTGAGAGTTGAAAGTGTTATAAAGTTTTGAAATAGAAGCAGTTAGATAATTTTTAGCGACTTATAAAATTCGTAACATAGTGTACCCTGGTTTGCAAACCATCATTTTTTTAAAAATTTGGGCAGTCATCCTTATTCTTGCTTAGCTCATAAACTACTCATTTAAACACTTCAGAAAGTACATCCATAGACTCGGCTTAACGTTCTGCGTTCAGTAAACATGCAGGGGTTGTAAGTTTCCAAATGCGAAAAAGTTTTCGTGAACGTCCAATTTTAGAAAAACTCAGGTGGTTTCATTATTTCTGCAGGCAGCACTGTAAGTTAAATGTAATTGCATTTAGGAAATATACTGTTTGTTAAAACAACAGGGCAGCATGCCTGTGCTGCATAAACATGGCCCAAAAGTCAATACTGAAACAACTGTAAATAATTTTATTGAGGGCTGTTGTCAAGCTGCAAATTTAATTTTAAGGCTTAGTCACTTCATCCATCAATATTATTTCAATGCGCCCATCACTTAGCGTAAGGAACTAGATGGCGTCACGTAAAGTTTACAAAAACGGTTCGATGGAATAAAAATTAGGTATCCACAATGTAAACATGCATTGTTATTGAAGTAACGTTTCGTCATTCAGAAATTTATTTTTCCTCTCAATGACTTCTTCATCTTTTACAAGATGTAAGTAAATGCTATTTTCATAAAAACAACAAGTAATTCATTGTTTTCTATCGCTTGCAATTAGCACAAAATACAATTAAACCAAGAAAAACACTCTGCATCATAGTGTGCACCTACAAAAGAGAAAGCCTAACACGTACATTAATTTTGCAGTGACTTACTCGGATGTCAATATGACCTGTCTCGACGACAACCAGAAAGTTCTTCCAGCGCGGATCACCCCACCTCCCAGAGATTCGGCGTCGCCTAGATCAGGATTCTTTTCACTGGAAACAGCAACTGCTCAGTTTGCAATAACATCTGGAGGTAATAGTGCTTCTTTTTGATTACTGGTATAAGCGGTAAAAGATTTTGTTAAAGCCATAAATACTGTAAGGGGCAAGTCAAAATTGATTTTCTGCTCATTATTTTTCTGAATATGAGTTTTACTCCAAGTTTGAATACTGTTCTTGATGAGGCAAACCCAAGTTGTTTTTCTGGTAAAAAAGAGGATCACAAAAAGTAATGCATCTCATTGTTTCAGTTCTTGTTTTTCATGACAAATCATAACCTTTTGTTAAATCTTTCAAGAGTGAGCGTAGCCACGTGTGATTTTTTTTAATCAATGATGTATGTCAGTGTATTTATGTGACAAGACAAGAGAGAAGTATGCATGCAACACTTAGCCACAACTGAGTAAATATTTGCAGGAGCAATGAAGATATCAGCTATGAAAACGGAAGCAATTTTGCTAGAATGCATTGAATCATTGAAACCTTTCTGTAACACCGGAAACTTTAATATGATTCAAGGATCTGCTGATGAATTCAAAAATCTTTCCCAGAAAAACAAATCTTTAGCTGTATTTTCCAGCAGCGAAGTTCTGGGTTTATCCACGAGTGAACATGGCTCTGTCCGGGTTGCAATGGCCCAGTCCAAACCAAGTCAAAAATACTTGAACAGTTTAATTCCGTCGGGCAGTCGTTTTACATCAGACAATTTCAGGAATCATTATCAAGTGCCAGGTAGTGCACTGTTACACATTCACGCTGTACGCAAACGTAAGTATATAGAAGCAGGAATAAGGTACACAATGACCGTGGATACCACTGCAGTAATAAAGAAGACTTTGGAGTTTAATCCTGGATATGAAAAAGTGAATGAAATCGAAGTACGGTGTGTCTTTGTTGACAAGAAAAAAAATGAATTTTCATCAAAAGGCATGTCAGTAGAGAATGTCAACATGCCAAACGCCACTTGTACATCAAATCATTCATCAATATTTTCAGTGCTATTGGTTATGCACAGTGTTACCGTACCACATGGAGTGAAGGTGAGATGCGTGATCGAAAAAGTTTCCTTAAAAGTTTCGTTTTAAACTCGTTCTGAATTTTTACGTAATATTTATGTAATACATTTATATTTTACCAACAGCTGTCAAACGTACTGAAAATCTTGTGAATACGGTTGCATTCTCCAGTTCTCTTTATATTTGATGCTGTGTGTCTAAGTTTGCACAATGCGTTTTTTCACCAAAGCTACAACCAGAATTGTCAACTAAAAACATAAAACAATTCTTAAAATAATTCTAGTCACTCGGATTTTTAGAGACCATAAATTGCGTCTGGGTGCACTTTGCAAAATTTAGTCAGTGGACCAAAGACTAATGTTACAATCGTCAGCTCGTTTCACGTTTGAAACATGCAATATCATCGCTGCTGCCACGTGGCACACCAGGAAAAGAATCGGTTATCGATCATATTTTGGATACATTATGTATATTCACCACAAAATGTAAAAATGGGCGTAAATGCTTTACTTGAAAAAGTATTACAGCTCTTTAAGGCATTCAGGTAGAAAAGCGGACATTTTTCTTACGTCATCAGAAGGAAACACTATTTGTGTTGCTTTTTTCAGTACAAACTTGCAATATTGCAGGTTGGTTTGTCTTATTTGGCAAAAAAATTTTTCTTGGAAAACGCAAGAACACTGTGAAATTACTCCTTTTCCACAAAAATGTTTATCAAAAACAGGATGTTCAAACTCACATGGGCGACGGAATGGGGCAGGAGGGCCAAGTTTTCGGAATGGGGCTGGAAGGCCAAGACCCCCTAGTTTTCAAAATGTGATATTTTGCTATTGATATTTTGCTACTTTTTACTAAAAAATATATTTCTCTCAGATCCGGAGTTGGTAAAATGAAATTTCTCCACAGTTGCCTCCCTTGAAAAAATGTCTTGGCCACCCCAGGAAAAAAGTTGTTTCACAATATTCTTTTCAGCAGCTGCAGGGAACTAGCTAATATACGCAAGCAATTATATAAGGATAGTGGCAAAATTTAAAGTAACTTTTCTTTTTGCTACAAGCAATTATGAATGAGCGAAACGTGTCTAGTCTATTCTGTTTAACTGCAAGACAACACTACATTATCAAAAATCGGTTGCGACATTCTGTGATAAGCATGTGACTAACCGGGTCAATTAGGTCTAACAAGCGTGGTTTGCAGCAAAAATCAACCAAATAAATTTCTGAAATTTCAACCTTTGAAACCTTTTTTCTCTCGTCATAACAGCAACAATTTCATGAAACAAATGGAATTTTCCAATTGAACAGTGTCGGCAAAACTAACTCCGTTACGTCCATTATCTCCAAGTTTTCACATCAAAAAATATATTTTGAAAGTCAGTTCACAAAATTAGCAAATGTATTTATTGTAGAAAACTGGCATTGTTCAAATTCACAATTCCAAAGCAGCACTGTTTAAAAACAGTAGATTATATCAAAGGTTTGGAGCTTCTTGCTACAGGTAATTCATAAATTTTGAACATATGAGGATGCAATGCTAATAGGCTACTCCCTTAACATGGACCAAGTGCGGCAGAGCGCTCAGTGCCTGGCATCACACTGCGCTGTGCAAAACGACTTGTTTTTCCATCAACCTATTACAGCTAAAGCGCCGTGTGATTCGATGAAGCGTAATAACCGCAAATTGCTCAATCTTTATTCCGTGGGAGGCAAACAATGACTGTTCTCCAATGATAAACACACGAAGGTTAAAATGTGCCATAGAAACAGAAGCACCTAAATAAGCTTTGCATTGTTGGATATCATGAAATGTTTTTCTATGTCTTCAACCGCACAAAAGCTGCCGAGGCCGTAGGCGCATAAACAAAAGTATGTCTTTTCCTTCGAATTTTCGTTTGACCAGTAGTCGCCATGTAATGACCCAGCTTTGCCTAGTTCTTATATTCTTGTGCTCAATTAAACCGGTTTATCAAAACATGAAGTTTAACCATATTTTCTAGGTTTTGTCGTACGTTACAGAAGTGCTGTCTGTAATTTGCTTGACTGCGACATGTGCGATATTGATGCGGGTCAGGAAAACAGTGAGAAACGAACGAATCTATGTGCAGACAAACTTGACTGTTGCTCTTGCTCTTTTCCATACTTTCACGTTACTCCAGGAAATTGCTTTACGCAACAAACTTCTTTGTGAAATGGACACAGTTTTGGTTCACGTCTTTTTGCTAGCATCTGGTGAGCCACGTTTGAATTTCTTGTTGTAATCATATTTAAATTTCAGCAGGACTGAGGTGGTTGTGAAATCAGCACATTACACACAAAGGACGGTTAATACAGTGCTTCCTCAATTACCCGAACCTCGATTAACAGGCATTCGATTGTTCTGTCACCTTCCATATTGGTAGGACTTAGCGAGTTAGCTGCAAAAACGCAAATCTTCCCGCAGTCAATCTAATGAGATGATTTTTGTTGGCACAAACATTAAANAGTTTCATGTAAATTAAAGTTAAAGCACTGANAAACCGAAAAAGCCACACAGCTCAGGTGTATTTAAAAAAGAACAATGTTGGTATAATATGCCCAACTTTGTAAAAATTGTTCCCACCATAACCAAAGCTTACGCAAACGTGTTAGGTGCACAGGCACGCGTTTGAACAACTCAGAAACAGTTCCCAAGCTCATATCACCCTAAAAAAGAAAGCTGTTTCATGTCAGAAAATTTGTATTACTGCATTTCAAAACCAAATACATGACCCTTCCCAAAAAACGCAGACAGTACGGTTCCAAACGGCACGAAAGATACAGGAAGACATCCGAAATTCCGCCGGTAGGCTTTATTGGTGGTCAGTACAAGACCCATAGCGCGATGTATTCGGAGCTGGTGGAAGTACATGCAAAAAAGTAAATTAGATTGAGACATGAAATTTTGCTATTTTTATGATATTTTGTGAATTCTTGCCCACAAGGTGTGTTTGGCCCAAAGTGGGCAATTTCCTTTACGATAATATCTGCCAATCTGTTGCACAGAATCGATCAAAAACAAGGAAATACAAAGTGATTTCAAACATGTAGTAGGGGCAACCCTTGTTTAGAGTCAACGCACCTGTAGCAAACCGGCCTCACACTTAGCCTCGCTATAACTGTTCACGTCACGCCTAACCGCAGCCAACAATCACGAAACACAGTTGCAGTTCCACGTAAACTTGTTGTGTACACGTGAAGAAGTTTTTCCGATCACGACAAGTTCACTCTCAAGTTCCACGGTCAGTTTAAGCCTCACCACTCGGCTTGTAAAAGGCTGAGGCCATGAGGTTTCACAGCAAAGTTTCACAATCGTTTGTGACCCAATAAGCAGAGAGGCAAAAAGGTATGCAAGAGACGGGAAAAATTCCACACTTCCCCAAAAATTGTCACGATCACGTGCAATTTCACAGTCAGGAAAAAAATTTTCCTGACTCCCGGCGAGTATCTCATCATAGGGCAGGGGTGGCCAATCCTGTTCTGTGTATGAGCGGCATATCGTAAAATCAAGTTACAAAGAGCAGCAACATAAAATCTAAGAAGACGAATTTAATTGCGATTACATCATCATTCCTTTATGTAACGACTTTCAAAATTAATAATGTACAGCACGCTAGCCACTACAGTACCATTTTACAAAATTTGTACGCTTTGCAATAGATATAAAGAACAAATATTTAAATTTTCGCAAAGCTCAAAGAGCCGCCTGCAAAATTTCGAAGAGCCGCATGCGCCTCGCGAGCCGCAGTGTGGCCACCTCTGTCATAGGGCAACGAAAAACACGAGTTCAAACACATGCAATGCAACCATCACGACATTAGCTTGAAATTCGCGATGCGTTCGTAGTTGTTTCGGTCCCTCCAGTTGCTTCGCCGTCACGGCCTCGCTGCTACGAACCATTCGACCTGAAGTCACGGCCTTACCGCAACGAATCACTTGTCCAGACATCGCAGCTTCACAGCAACGAATTGTTCCCCGAAAAGTTCGCAGCATCACTGCAACAAATCATTCACCAAGCGACCGCAGCACCACTGCAACGACTCGTTCACCAAGAGGTCACAGCGTCACTACAACAAATCAAAAACCATGCGGTCGCAGCATCACTGCAACAAATCATTCACCCAGGGGGTCACAGTATCACTGTAACGAAACAATTGACCAGCGGTTGCAGATTAGCTGCAACGATTCGTTCGCTGCTCGATCGGACGCTCTTCTAATCCGGTTGCTCATTGGAGATGACTGCTTGATGCAGGTTGAAAGCTGCACAACTAAGAGATAAAGTTGCGCCAAACAGGTGGACTTTCAATCGGTACGCTATTGCTTCTTCCGTAATAGCACCGTCACACCACCACCACAAGACGTGAAAGCAGTTCCGCTGACAAACACGAACCCGGTAAAACATTGCTCCCGCAACAGCTACCACCGTTACAGATTCTTTACGAAGTCTGAGCAAAACTTCATCAAAGCGGTTATTCAAATGAGGGCCTTGCATCAATACCTGATTGAGAGACACTCAAGTCCTCTGTATTGCGCTCACAGTCAAATACCACATAGCAGCTTATCAGCTCTTTTGTCGTTGACAACGCAATGATGCGGTATATTCCATACCTGGTCGTCTGTGTGTATTTCAATTTCTGGGACCTTTTCCACATGGCCCATATCTATTGCTACCTGCATTTGCTCAACATATTTTTCGCGAATCTGAGGGTTCTTCAACAACCGCCGCTTCAAGCAAGCTTATCTCTTTTTAGCCATGTCTAGATTATTGGGCCGTATTTGATAATTGTATTTCCACGGCAGTGGCACTTGGTAGTGCCCGTGAACAAATTCTACCCACTGCTCCATGGAAAACAACACGCGCCTGTCTTCTATCGACAGAGACGAGATGCCACTTCTCATACAATCATCGTCCAAACCGTGATCACCAGCACATGCATCGCTTTCGTTGCGTAAAAACATTGCCTGGGCAGCAGGCCCGTTACCAGCTTGGGACACCAGGTGGGGCGAAGAGTTTTCTGAGAGGGACCCAATTTTTTAAAACTATGTCCAATGGTATTAAACTATGTCCAACACATTTTTCCAGGGGGCCAAAAAACTTTGCAGGGGGCAAGGCCCCCTTGCAACCCTCTGGTTACGGGCCTGCTGAGCAGAATACATTGTCTCGTGCAAACCAACGTGAGCGACACAGAGGTTTACCTCGCCTTTGACATCAATTCTTGAGTCGAATGCTGGCCCAAGTAGTGACCGGCCCAGGGGAGTTGGGACAGCGTCAGGACAGCAACATGCACATTTATATACACCTTCCACGCGCAGTGCTTCTGAAAAATTTGCCCCGATTATTGAAGTCACCGAGGTGCTCTCGATCTCATGGAGGTCAACACCTCGAAGGGAAGGATGATTTTCAACAATCCTAGAGCTGGGCACAGCGTTAGGTTTCACTGGAATCACATCGACCGCTATCACTTCGTCTAGTTCAATAGGGTGGGAACCCTGAACGCCTTCTACTGACATCGAAATAGCGACGGTGTCAAGCTCTACAGACTTGCGTAGTATATTCAGGTACAGGTTCACTAACTCGTCTATCTCGGAAAGAACAGTGTCTAGATCAAAATCTCGATTTCGAAGTGGAAAATTCCTCGCATTAACACCATAATCAACAACGGGCTTGACGCACACCAGCGTTTTGCGAAGACTCATAATTTAGAGACAGATTTACGTCCTCCACGTATCGGCTTCCAGTTTTTGTGGAAGGACGGGACAGATTCCATTTCCCATATTCCGCTTCTGTTAATTTCAGTTCCTGTAGCTTTTCCAACATCTTGAGCTTTTTGACTCCGGCTCCAGAATAATTTGGTCCAAAGAACAGCAAAAAACATTGTATTGTTTGGATCTCATTGCAAATCTCAAGAGTCATTTTTGTCTATGGAAAAATCATACAAACGCGCACAATCCACGAAAGTAACTATGCAGTAATAAACTACCACATAATGGAAACAGTAAGGCTGAGAAAATTAATACGAACATAGAGACGGCTAGAAATGATTTGCCTATAATCCATGATACCTTTCGCAGGAAATAAGATGTAAAATTAAGTTCAGGTACCGTTATTGTTGCGTCAGCGTCACAATGCGGCCCTCGTGTTACCTTGTAAGTCATCATGTGGGCCACGGAGCAATTTAAGTTTGGGAACCCTGATCTAGAAACTGATTTTTTTTGTTAACACTTCGGCGTCCGGACGCTTTCGCGGATTTTCGAAAAAAAACACCGACACGCACGTGGCTTTGCGCGGCAATTTCTCCGGTCCGGCCAGCGCTACAGACGCGGTGAAAGGCTCAAAAATCGTGGCAAGTCTTCTAGTCTGCACTCGAAAAAAATTTTTTGCTTGGGGGGTGCGGATTTTTTGTGAGTGATGTAATAAGTGGAGGACTTTTAGGCCACCCTGGGCCACTTTACCTGGCCCTGGGTGCCAATAGTTAGATGGTAGTACTTCGCTGAAGTTTTTAGCCGTTTAAAAGGAACTGGTTCACTCGCTACCTGAGTGCTTTTAAACACCGGTGAATAAACTAACGTAAATGCTATTCAATTCATTCATTTTCATGCCCGATTTTCTTCTAGGGAGGGTTGCGAGGGTAACATCCACAGGAAAACTTGGAATACCTCACGGTCAACAGCAATTTCAGATAGAGTAGTCTGCTGGCTTCACACCAAGACGGGACCAAGCAAGGTCGAAGATGCAGTTACTCCACCTTGGCCTTGGACGACTTCTGGTTCGCTTTCCCGTCTGTTTAGCCAGCAGGGCTTTCCTCACCAGTCTTCGATTGGTCATTCTGGATACCTGGACGAACTAACGTAGTTGTGTTCTCTCAATCAGGAGAAGTGGTTCGACATTCAGGGAAGTGCGAATTTCACAGCTGCGAACTTTGTCACGAAGTGTCACACCAGGGGCGTAACGAGGTGAGCACAATGCCCTTGACGCCGAATCACTGGGCACCACCGAAAAGTCACAACAATATCGCAAGTTTTTTCTTCAATGCAGGACATTTAATCTCAAAATAGCTTAGATTCAAATATGGAGGCGCCAAACTTGTATCTTGCCCCAGGCGCAATCTAACCTCGGCACGCCCCTTTGTCACACCGTGAACTCTTCACAAAATCCTATCTTTGGTGCTTGCACCTGAATTAATATTCTTTCGGTCATTATCCAAGATTCAGGATCATACGTAAGGATCGGAAAAAAGATCGATTTGAAAACTGACAGCTTTGCGGTGTTTGAAAGCTCCCGTTTTGTGGCCACAGAGCGATAAAGCTCACACATAATTGCGTTAGCTTCACCAATCCGTGTATGAATCTCCTGGCCTTCCGTCTCACGTAAATACCACCCCTAGGTACATGAACGTCTCCACCTGCTGCAGTGCATTGCCGCTCACTTGCAGAAAACACTGCCTTGGGTTTGTACAGTAGTGCCTCGTTTTTTTCAGCACTGATTTTCATTCCAGCTCGGTCTCACGCAGCAGCAAACCGATTGAGGGCTTGCTGACGACTGTTGAGAAGATGCTAGCAGTACCAAACCGTCTGCAAAAAGTAATCGGTTGATCCTGCATCTCCCAACTGTGACACCCTCGTCGACTCGCCTGTGACTGTCTATCCAAATCATGTAGACCAGTGGTCCTCAACCCCGGTTCTGAGAGCCGCATTCAGCTCCCAAGCGCCCTTTGTGCGGCCCTCAGCAGTCTTTCAATAAAACGTCTAATATTTTGTGAAACAGACTTCGCTCTGTTGTAAAACAAAACGTGTCAATTGAATTGTGTTAAAAATTTTAGTTAGGCTCTCCAACAAAATTGTAGGTCTGGATTTGGCTCCCTTCAGCGAAAAGGTTGAGAGGGGTATCATTCAGGTTTGATTCAATTATTTCGCGGCGTCTTTTTTCAAGGCACTTGGCAACGTAAATGTTGATTATTTGAAAATTCCCAAAAAGCATCGCGGGCCGCGTGTTTGAGACCCCTGTTCTAGATGTTATCAAGCACAACTAATGGGATGGATGCGCCATCCATTCGCAGATTCATACAAGACAACGCGGGACGAAAGACATTCTTAAAATTTTTCAAACAGGATTGCTCTTTGGACTTGACGATTGTCAATTTTGGGAATATCACTTCACACAAATATCTTGTGCAAAAGTCTAAGAGTTCATGTTTGGCTATGACTGCATATTCATTTCTTGTTCTTATCCAAAAATGACATAAACTCTACTTTGAAAATTCCAGTTGCAAACTTTTGTCGTAATTCAGAGGTTCCCTGTTGAATCCACCGCTCGAGCCTTGTGTTGGAATGGTGACTGCGCCTGGAACACAAGGCAGTTTTACGATAGAGCAAACAGGCCTCAAACTTAGCCTCGCCACAGAGAATCAGTTTATAACCGTTCACGTCACGCCTAACCGCAGCCAACAATCACGCAACACAGTTGCAGTTGCACATACGCTTGTTGTGTACACGTGAAAACGAATTAGGTGAAAACACAAACAGTAAAACTGCCTTAATTTTTCCGCCAGATCACCACAAGTTCACTCGCAAGTTCCACGGTCAGTTAACACCTCACCACGCGGCTGATAAAAAAGGCTGGGGCCACGACCAGGGTTGCCAGCTGGTGCGAAATTTGGCAAATATTGCTAAAAATCAGTCTTTCAAAATATTTGCCAGTTTTTTTTGAAATAATTTTAATGCCAAACATTTGCCATTTTTGAAACACTGACTGTAACCATTAATATTAACAAAATTTATTAAAGTAATAGGCCCACGAAAACTTCAGAAAGTACAGCTCAGATAATACGTCTGAACATAATGATTACTATGATTTGCTACTTGAGGAATTGCTGCAATAGCTGTAGTGTTTCATTTGATTAGCAACCAAACATAACTGTGAATTTATTTTAAATCTTACCTACTGTTACTGTGTTTCAGGTCTCGCAGTTCTTAGATTTGAGTGCATTTAAAGTAATAATTCTCTAAATAACGATAAAAACTGAAATATATTGCTTCCGTTTTTCAACTAGGCCTGAAATATTATCTTAAGTTTTTATCTATGAATCATGAGGAATCATTTTGTAAACAAGAATCAGGATCTATGATACAACTAAATAGAGGATGTATTTTATCCAACTGAGCACGCATTTTGATTCCCGTAAAAGAGACTTTTTCTTTATTGTCAAACAATAAAAATTTAAAAGTATGGAAAAAATATGAATTACAAAAAACTATGAAATCAAAATTTCAAAAAAACTGCCATTTTGTAATGAAAAATCAATATTGCCAAAAATATTACCATTTTTAGAAATTTTTGCCAAAAATTTGCGATAAATCAGACAAGAACTTGCCGTATTTTCTGTCAAGCATCTGGTAGCCCTGGCCACGACCATGAGGTTTCACAGCAAAGTTTCACAATCGTTTGTGACGCATTAAGCAAAGACGCAAAAAAGGTATGCAAGAGGCGGGAAAAATTCTACAGCACCTTTCACAAAGTAACAACAGGGATTTTATTGACAGACTAATGTGCTATCGGCTTCTTTCACAAGCGTAACTGGTCTAGGTACTTGTACACACCACCACAACGCTTGCAGGTAAACTTCTTTCACACAGTAACAACGTTGAAATGTGCTATACGCCAAAAACCAAAGTGCATACAATTGCAACGCTTTCCTTTCAGCAGTTTGGGCAGACGATTCGAAAGTGTTATTTGCACACTGGAGTTCCACACTTCCGGCACGCGAACCTCGTCTTTTTTTCGATGCGTCGAACCGCAAATGTTGGAGCGTTTTCTTGCAGTCAGTGGTACATGACCTTGCGCCGGTTATTGCTGACGTCAAATTAGGAAATGTACTGTAGATCATGGCTTCTCAAACTGTGGATCGCAACCCCATTTCTGGTCGCGGAATGTAATTTTGGGGTCACGAAAAAATTGGCTTGAAAATTCAGAAAGAAACCTTTTGCTAGACTTTACAAGAAAATTAAAAGTAGACTTGCAGTTACATTATTTCTAGTGCATTTTTAAGGGCAATGCCTTGTATCAAACTGTCAGCTGTTTACAGGATATCTGCCTGTCTGAGCTATCGAATGATAATAATCATTAATCAACCAAACACAACAAGTTGTACGTTGTTATGTTATCGTTGTTGTAACGCACTGACCGATATTGAACTTGCTGCATTCGTTCCGACATGATGGCAACGGGAATTTTCCAAATACAATTTATGTGAATTTTGGATAAAAGCAAGAAATGAATATACATCCATTTCTGAACTAGCCTGCATAAATTTTTGCCCTTTTGCACGACATATTTATGTTAAGCGGCATTCCCAAAATTGACAATTATCAATTTCAAAAAGCGATCTTTTTTGAAAAATGTTGAGAATGTTCTTCTTCCTGCGTTTTCTATGGATGGATAATCTGTGAAAAAATCATCAACTGCCTCCATTACATTAGATGTGATTGGTAACTTTCATAAAATAAATTGATTTTTGTAAAATTTTTATTCACTTTACTGTTTCCATTACATGGTTCTTTTATTGCTGTATATCAGGCCTGCACAAATCAGAAAGCTCGAAGGGCCAAATTGATCAACATAAATTATCCGCGGGTCGCAAAACTCTATTTCGTTGTACAGTAATCTGGAACAAATTCTGGTACGACAATTAATTATACCCGAAGCCGGGTTTTACAACATTTTGCGCTATTAAGAAAGCACTCACAGGCAAAGAAAAGCTCTGCGGGTCGCGTGTTGTGCAGGCCTGCTGTATACAGTTACTTTCGTGAATTGTATGCATTTGTACATTGTGATTTTGCCACAGACAAAAATGCCACTTGAGATTTGTAGTGGAAATTTTGCACGTATCTTTAACGTATAGACTCTACGCTATCCATCGATGGGTCGCTTAGAAAATTATTTTTTGAAGTGGGGTCGCAGAGCACAAAAGTTTGAGAAGCCCTGCTGTAGATGGTGGACCGCATGGCGAGGGGCAATATCGTGTTGCTTTGGTAGGCCAAGTTGCTTTGGTCACAGCGAGACATTTCGCTTAATTTTCAAGAATGAAAACTAGAGCACAGACCTGTGCATTTAAAAGCTTTTGGAAAGGCAGCGAAATGCAGGCTCTGGCGTTAGTCAAAATTCCGTGGCGTTGAATGACAACAACTGGAACACATTTAGTATACAAATAGAACACCACAAGCTTTGCAGTGAAAACTCAGCTCGCCTCCTTCCCAAGAGAAAATACAGAAGAGAAAGGTTTCTGGTGCTTGGCAAGCAATTACCGAACGTTGCAATATCTCACGCGTGTCGACTGCTTCTCGTCAACAATGTTTAGATTGATCTGCTAACCAAACGAACGCGCTTGGTGCCACATGAACATTTCAAAACGTTTTTGCCGCAGGCAGGCAAAGTTGGCTTTTATTAGCTCCACCCCCTAACTTGATATATACAAAACTTATGCAGATTTTGGGAATGCTGCTCGAAAGACCACATAAAAACTCAACTACTGGAAGGCTCACCTTGAAACAGTCATTTTTCGTGTGCCTGCAACACGCCTCAAGTACATTTGCCTTATACTGGCAAAATGGACCTGAGCAGCGTTTTAACCATGCTGTCTCGTGAAGAACCCTTGGCAGTGTCAGAGTTTATGGCCGAATTATTGGTGTATTTAGAAACGTGATAGGGTTACATTTTGAAAGGGTTGCAGTTTTGCAGTTTTCTGGATGTTCAACAAAATTGATTCGTTTTTAATAGATTTGCTGTGGCAACTTATAATTAAATCAGAAGTTTCTCAGCAAATAGTTGAATTTCTTTCAATTTCAAACCATGTTACGCGTAATGTTTCGGCTTGTTGCTGTTTCTTTCACTTAAATATAAGAAATCAATTATCCGTTTTATGCTTGTACGCTCAGATTTCTAAAACTATTGCTCTTCTAACCAGACACGATAATTGAGGAAGCATTGTAATTGCTTTGGTATTGTAGGCCTACTTATCAGCCAGCAGTAAGAGGATGCAGTGTTCTCTCTAAACAATTCACACCCTGGGGTCAAATAGTAAGTCTGTGAAGTGCGTTTCTTGCCTGTCAACCTCACGACATAGCAATCGCAAGATGCTTCTGCTTGTTTTCTTCGTAAGACGACTGCGGTGTGAGTTTGTTCCAAATGCGGTTTACCTCATCGATCAATTTTAACGCTCAATCTTGCGTAAAAATGTTTAAGTAATATAAAACACTTTTGGGTTTTGCAGCAGCCTGGATGCTTTTGGAAGGAACAACTTTATTCGTAAAAACTTTGGACAGCACCATATCATATCGTTCAAGCCGGAAATCAAAAATTGCCCGGTTGTGCGTTGGCTGGGGCCTGCCTACAGTGATAGTCATGACTTCGTCTGCAATTGGTTTTTCCACTGAAACCTACATGAGTGCTAATCCAGCGATGCTTCACAGTGCATTGTCAGGAAACAAAAAGTACAGAGATTGCTGGTTAAATCGTTCGTCAAACATCTTCTTGCTAACAGTGATAACCCCTGTTTCGATCGCAGTTCTTGTCAACTTTCTCATTTTAGTGAGAGTTGGAGCATTGGTATTCAAAATGAGTAAAGATGCAGATAATTTCAGACCAACCTCCGATCTCCACAGGGAAAATGGTGAAAAACAGCACAACAACATCACGCACGTGAAAGCAGCTTTCAAAGCACTCGTTGTGTTGACCCCTGCTCTTGGAGTCCCGTGGTTACTCAGTTTCGCCGCAGGTAGATGTTTGACATTCATCGCGATTAACGCCTGCCGGTGTTGCTCATTAATAAGCAGAGTTTTTTTAATACACGCTGCATTCTCGTTACAAAATTTTGGTAAACGTTTACTTGTCAGTGACAACTTAAAACATATTTTCAAATAAAATTAACCTCACAAATTTTGCAGGAAAGATATGCTTTAAATAAAATTCGATAAAATTTAAATCAACATTGGTATTTCCACACAACAACTATTCCAACCTCGCTTGCCACAAAATTTTTATCAAATCTTTTTATCCATGAAGCATAGCCGAAACAAGAATCAATTTTTGAAAATATGAATCCATTTGCACACGGTGATGTGGAGCCCAAGCAATTTTGGATGATTGGAGCTACAGCCGGAGCCAAAAACGTTGAGATGATGGAGCCGAAGCTCGAAATTTCGGTTCTGGTTCCACAGCCCTAGTTTGTGGGGAAAACGAGCTGTACAAATAATGCAATGGTTTTCAGCTTTCAATGGAGCAAATCTTGGAGACGGAGCGGAAATATTTTAGATTTTGGGCCGCAGCCGGAGCCAAAAACTTTAGATGCCTGGAGGTAGAGCCGGAGCCTGAAATTTGAGTTCTGGCTTCTAGGCCCTGATTGCATAAGCAGGTGATCACCCAAACTTAAATTTGCGCTGTGAAGCTGGTTTGAGTAAACCTTGTGACTCAAGGATGAGCTGTTAATTACAGTACAACCCATAAAAGTTCACAACTTTTGAGACGATAACATTAGGAAAGCAATTGAAATAGTTGGCGACTTTTCTCCATTATTTAGAAGTAATTTATCAGACATTTGACTTTCCTAACAACTCTATAGGTCAGTGGTTCCCAACCGGTGGGTTGCGACCCCAAAGTGGGTCGTGGAGGAGTTTTTGTGGGGTCGCGAACAGCAGCCTCAATAGTTTGCTGAAGTCTCGAATTTTTAGAACTTCGTATATCAACATTTTGTTACATCAGCAAAAC
>JGI24021J15306_10000155_pt1 | contig 38923 bp, 25 predicted proteins | sample Ectturendosymbi1_FD_15306 | JGI IMG/M metagenome (IMG submission 15306)
AGATGGGACTTTGCAACTGCGACAGTCTTAATTTTACTACCCCTGATGTCGGCAATGTTACGGTAGGCGCGCTGCGACCGCCAGGTGGGCTTTGCGTCAAAATTGCGTTCGCTGTGGTTTCGACTTCATCGATGACCGAAGAGTAATCTGCAGTCGGTATCGAGGTCTGGGCCTGAGTTTTAAGCTCAGCAGTGGAATCCTCCAACAGTGCTTCAGGTGATGCGGTGCTTGACGATGTCGTCGTTGTATTTTCGACGTACCTTTCATTGAAGCCTGTCGCCTGTACGGCATCGTTCACTTGGTAGGTGACTCTCATTACCACCAGGGCTAGCAATTTTCCTCGCACTTCTCTTGGAGATTCATTACGAATCCACGGAGCAGCTGCTGCCCAACGACTACCCACCGCAGTTGAACCGGTCACTACGGGATACTGAAGCACAGACCAGCTGCAGCTGTTAGCAAAGAAATCACAGCTTGCCAACGATGGAAATATGTTTTCTGAGCTGGATGGCAGCACATTCTCAATACAGATGCTGCATGTAACGAACACCACGAAAAACACAACATGACTTCCGAAAACGCTCCTTTCCATTCTTGTGCAGCACAGTGGGCAAAGCCCATTGTTTTTCTCATCTGCCATTGAGACGTCATAATTTGCTTTGGTCGTAGTGAGTACGTATCAGAACACATCTGAATATTCTTGACCGTTACATCCCATAAATTGTAAGTTTCGTATTGGTATATCAAGTTTCAAACTGCTGCCATCATTTCAGATCTTGTAATTTTTTGAGATCACCAAGAAACTCGTAGTGAATTTCGGCAAGTTATTGTACGATCCAGAGCGGTTGGAGCATTTGCTAGATGGATGTAATCTTCATCAATGCTTAACATAATACTTGCTCACAATCTGCCCCCAAAGAACCACAAAGATTTATCCACGCTCTTTTATGTGGTTCAGCAGGGAAGAGTGCTGATGGGTAATGCAGAGTCGCTAAGCGGATGGGACTAGACACACGTAACTTGCTCTAAGTGCAGCACCCAAGACGCTGTATTGCTAACATCAATGTCAAGACACTAAATTGTTAACATCAACTCTGTTGAAAGACAAAATGTGAATGAGATTTTAATTATTGTACCATCTTCCTGTCATGTCTGCGTGACTTTCAACCGTCTGCCCAAACACATTCATGCAGGTTTTATGGCGTACTATCTTTTAACATGCACTTGTTCAGCCATGGAATATTCAATCGGATTGAAAGTCATGCAGACACGGCAGACTCGATCTAACAAACGAGAAATTGCAACGGTGAAATCAATTCTTTAAGATGCATGTTGCTTCGAAGTACAGTACTGAGTACAGTACAAAGAAAAGCTACATAATAGAGATCACTCCCTTTGTTTCATCGTTCCAGGTAATTTTATACAAACATTTTTATGGCTAAAGTGTATCCTGCCGAACGCCAGTTGTTAGCCCATTACGGTCATCATGAGTTAAGATATCGGAAAACATAAGTCAGCCTTTTGTCAAAAAGCTGCATCGCAGTCTCCGCTAACTTTCTCCGATCTTTTGCATGCGCTCAGTCAGAACAACTAAAAACTCTGGGTTTACTGCAAGCATTCGAGGAATCAGCCGAGTGAGCTCTGCTCTCATGACTTTGCGATGGTTCAAGCTTACACATATTTGTGTTCAAGTAACTATTTTTCACAAATGCGACGACTTGAATCAATCAGTAAATTTTTCACGGGCAATCGATTTCACGTAACTCCACACATGCTGTCATTGAAATCTTATTCAAATAGAATCACTGTCAGGATCCACTCAATCATGTTTGCTGGTGCTAGGCCAACAGTTTTTCCATGAGCTTGTCAGGCATTTCCATCCTACGAAACTTATTTTGCTTTGGCGGAATACCGGGCTCAAACCCTGGCACCATAGCCTAGGGCAGTGGTTTCCAAACTGGGGGTAATATGCGATTCTTCGGGGGGTAGCGCAAAACCAAAACCACATTGTTGTTCTGTATTATGAGCGATCACTGCAAAAAAATTTTCGACCTGAAATGCGAGAAATTTTTATTGAGGGTAATAAGGCATAATCGATACCTTGATTTGGGTAACGGTTCGAACAAGTTTGGGAACCACTGGCCTAGGGTAAAACTTTTCGACGGTCTAGAGTGGACAAATAGCCAGTATACTTGAAATTGGAGAAAGGGATGAAGGTTAGGTCAGTTCAAGCAGACTTATATTATGGTTTCCAGAGCTTTTACTGCCTCTGACTTCGCCTTCCTCAGCATGAAAAATATAAAATCGGAGTAGCTGATTTTAACTACCAGGCATAGCAAGCATTTTTGGTACTCGTAAAGAAGTTGTGGAAATTTTACTCACTACTAACTCGTAGCCAGCGGCGTACGCAGAAAATTTTCATGGGGGGGTTTCATTCAGTGGCAATATGGTGGTCATTCAGATTTGGTGTGCGCTCTTTGCGACGTCACAATTTGACATCATATTCATGTTTCCAAACCAACATTTTGGCGAAGTTTTTTGACATAATATGCATATTCTTCTACACGCACTCCCCTTATTTTATGTGTCATTGCACTGAATATAAACTATCAGCGCTCGAAGTTACGATATCGGAGGAAAATAAACTCAATGCCATGACATAGTAGTTCATAACTGCAAAAATATCGGGCTGCGTGTTAAAACAGGGGAGTAAAACACACTCATCAGTATCACTGCGCCAGAGCAATTTGCAACGGCAAAATCAGGCTGCGCTGATGTCTTGTCGAATACGAGCAGTCGAGCATAGAAAGCGTGCGGCTGGACTGGCTGGCCCACACCCCGGTTTGCAAGATAGAATCTTGCTAAACTACACAAGAAGTGAGAATGCGCATGAAGTACGCAAGTAAGCTTTCAAGTATAGAAGTCCAACAAACTTTTAGTTTTCCTTTTTCCCTGTTGAGACATTATCAAATGCCTGAATGCAGGCCCGTAACCAAGGGGGCGAAGCCACCCCTACAAAATTGTTCGCCCCCTCAGGAAAAATGTGTTGAGCATACGATGGAAATATGTTTTCTGTATTGGACATAGTTTAAAAAATTTGGGCCCCTCTCAGAAAACTCTTCGCCACCCCTGGTGTCCCAAGCTGGTTACGGGCCTGCCTGAATGCTTCTATGTTTAACAACTGCTATTTTTGGGCTCGTGCAACAGTTCTATCATGGTACAGAAATTGGTAATGAGTCAATGCGGTCAGCGCTTGCGCTGATCAGCCATAGCAGACAAAATAAAGACAATTGTTTCGGATAAAGTGGACTATGGCGGAACACAATCTTTAACATGCGTAGTGGACGAAAGTTTTGCAAAAAGTGGTGAGATGGTTTCTCGACGCAGACGATAACCAAGATTCCCACCAAAACCTAATCATTACTTTTTGGCCTATTTACAATGTTCCTTGAAATTTGCTCGCAAATTTATTCCGTGGTACAGTATTTGTATTAAGTCGGCTAATTAACAAGCAAAAAGTATGCGAAAACAATTAATCTCCTTTGCGAACGTAATAAAGTTTTTGTAAAACATCAAGATCAAGAGGGGGGGGTCAACCCCCAAAAAACCTTGCGTACGCCCTTGCTCGTAGCTAAAGCACCATGTATAGTTCCAGGCCACTTTTTGCCAGAACATCTGCAGCAAATGTGGGTTTAACCACACAACGCGGGAGTTTAGATTTTGGAACCGTGATCGGCTTGAACGTCACACATTCGATTGGCTTGCGTTCACTAAATTTTTCTCACAAAGCGTTTTTTGACAAATTGCGGTGTTACGTGCAGTTTCGCGTTCAGTTACGATGTGTTCTGCCAAAGCGTTCAGGCAAGAATAACCCGAGTATATACCCGTAGTAATCCTCCGTTTTTTGGTTGCGAAGAAAGAATTTGTTCAGGATCACAGATTGATAGGCAAGCTCATCCAACTCCAAAATTCCCAGGTCAATTTTCACCAGCTCGCCAAACTTGGATGGTGTGACCGGCACCTGCGAGAATAACGACAGGTTGAAGCTGCTCACGACTTGAAACCGTGAAACATTTTTCAGGCGTAGTACACTTTATACAGAATTGGAGCTTTGATCAGTAGATAAGCTGCGCGTAGTGGATTAATTATAACATTGCGGGCTGCCTACGGGATTTTAGTAGGCCTATCTATCAGAGGAATTTATAAAATTTTCCAGAGTTTCCGACAAAGCAGGCTGCAAAGGTGGTTAGAAATTAATCAAGTTCACTAAATTTGACAAATATTTAATGCACTTTTGTGAACTTGATTGCAAGTGTATTGCAAGTCTCCGAGAAAGTCTCCAAAACGACATATTTTCTACACAAGACTTAATCATTAAAGTTAGTCGCTTGCATTTTACAATCTCGTTTTCCAAAAAGTTCAGAATCGCACGGTAATTCGAAGGATGAGATCTGCTGAATCTGAAATCTCAACGTGTCGCCTGGATTAAGATGTAGTTGGCTGTTTACAACAGCCGATGTTTTCTCGCGATGTTGTCCTGCGCCTTTTCTTCCAAATCCTTTACATCAAGTTTGCATATACTGTACCTGCAAGCTGCTTTTGTGACCAGTGTCCACGATTGATTTTGCTTGCTTGAGGTCGACTGGTAACATTTCAGTGGAACCCTTCGTACCAAACAGTTGTAGGTAGACTGCTGCGACCTGCTCCAATTTTAAAGGTAATCCTGACCACCAGAAGTCCAAACTGAGGGTGACTTCTTGAGAGTTTGCAATGCTGGAGCGCGAGGCGTTACGTGAATGCTGGGGATAGCTCAGCGCTGTTTCGAATTGCGTCAAGTCCACCACTTCGTTTTCCTTAACTTCTCTGCAATTGCAAAGAATTGTGTGCACATTTTTATTCGGTCGACCTGAATGAAGCAATACAGGGCAACTTCAATGAAAACCAAAAAATCGTAGGTTTGGAAGACTGCGAATAATGCAGGAACATCACGAGTCGCATGTGATAACGTTGCAGTAAGAAAAACGTATGTATTATTGTTAGAAGTGCAGTTGCTGTAACTGACTTGTACTACATGCAGTTCGCTGAGAGTGATTTATCCGCTTAGCAGCCCTCATAAATATTTCAAGCCCAGCAAGGTCAACCAGCAGATGACGTTTTTCGCCAGAAATCCAACACAACGCATTTGCGGTAAGGTGCTCTCGTGCTATATGCGCGACAACGCGGTGAGATCAAAACACACCTCGCGCACAAGAACACTTGCTCCCGTTCGGCGTAGTATCCGCGTTTGACTGTCACGCGATCTAAATGCCATGTGTGTTGCGACGCAGCAGCGACATTGATGCTGACGCTTTCGATGGGGTCACCCAGGTCGACCGCTTCAATGGTGAACATATCAATTCTGCCTGGCTGAAACTTTCCTTCAGAGTTCTGCCAAAATAAAATTAAACTACCGGTGTCATTACTTACAGCTAACATACTCAGAGATAGAAGGAAAAAGGAAATGTTCGGTGGTCAGATTTTCAGCGTCGCTCATGACGTCAATGGAATACAAGATATTCCCTGTTTGACACGATTCCAACCAAATTCATAAAATTTGTTAGTCTAACAAGGAAAAAATAACAGCAGCGCACATTTTCAAAGCACACCCGACTTCCAACATTTTGGTGTAAAACTTCAAGTTATTTCAATTATTGTCAACATAAAAGCTGCATGATTGGAAAAAGTTTGTTTTCTTGGAGCTCAGCAGGGGTTGAAATGTTTTTCTATTTCGGCTGTTAAACCAACTAAGCCTGCCACAAAGTAACTGTGCATGGAGATACAAGCACATAGTGGATGTCAAAAAATCATCGATGAAGAGGGCCCTAATTTAACAGTTTATAAAATTTTGTTGTGCAATGAACTGAATAGCAGGCAATGCATTTCATTTCGTAAATAAATTACAGACCTGATGATTCTTGTTTGAAAAAGTCAAGTGGGTTTATAATAAGACAGATATAATTGTTCGTAACAGATTTAATTGCCTGCTTTTCATTCCAAAAATATCTCCGGACCGTTTTCAAGGTTTACTGCGTGTTTTTGGCTGGTTTTTATTACAAAGTTTCAACCTATTACAGGCAGGCACTTTATACCTTGCTGTTTCCAAAAACATCTCTCATGAATGCTAATGCTTCAAATGAAATCTCGATCCGTTCAAGGTAAAGCGTCTCACTTTGACAAAACTCAAGTCCTTTCATGGCCAAAATGGACGTGTGCGCTTTCCAAGTGTGCCACGACACCGCCGATGTTCAAAACACCAAAGCAATGGCTTGTTCTTTCCGTTATGTGTTCGGCTGCGTTCAGAAAACGAAATTTCTTGTCGTGTTTCATCACTTGCGTATACTGCACTAAACAAAAAAAAAAGAAAAATGGCAGTGGATCAGTGCCCTGAAGTTAAGGCAGCGAGGCCCTGGCGGATAAAGATGCAAGAAAGACCTTTGCAGACAGGCAGCGTATTGTTCTTGTCCGGAGAAATCCCGGAATGCACAGCGGACGCACAGGTGGAGTCGCAGCTGTTCAAATCAGCTGCAGCTTCATCTTCAGCTTGGGTATGTGAACGGAAACGACTCGGTGTGGCGAATAATAGCAATAAAGTAACCCCTTGGTGGAACTAAGAAGTGAAACAGGCTATTCAAGCAAAGGAAGTAGACTACAAGGCATGGCTTCATAACAAAGCCGAATATTCTTTGCATTTGCGGTACGCTGCGGTGCGAAAATCCGCAGCCCTCAAGGTGAAAAAGACCAAAATGCACTCTTGGGATAATTTCGGGTATGAACTGGATTCCAATTATTGGCAAGTCAACAAAGTCTTCTGACAAACCAACCGGCGTCTCCGCGGCAAAAGATCTCATCTGCTAGATCCATCAAAGACCAACATGGTGTCTCAGCCAGCAATGAGGAGGACATCCTTGATCAATGGAAAGAGCATTTTTAATATTTTTTAAACCTAGTCGTTATTGCACCATCGGACATGCGGGAGTTATATTTGGGGTGGAAGAAAACACAATCACTGTAAGCTGAAGTCTTCCTAGCTGTCAAAAACTTGCGATGAAATCCGACCGGAAATCCTCAAATCTTTACAGTCGTCCACACATGCTTTGTCGACATCGAGAAAGCATGCGATCTGCTCCTCTTGAAAACCTTTGGAGTGTTGTGAGAATACGGTGTTGACGGCCGCCTGTTACTGGCCGTGAAGTCATTGCATTACTGCTCAGGAGTTTGTGTCGGTGTCGGCGGAGTTAAACCACAAACGTACACCGTGGTTATTGGATTCCGACAAGGGTGTGTGCTTTCACCACTTCTTTTCATAGTCTATATCAGTTGGATAGACAGTCACAGTCGAGACGACGAGGGTGTCACTGCTGGAAGCTGCAGGATCAACCGTATGGTTTTTGCGGACGACTTGGTACTGCTAGCATATTCTGAAAAGGGTCTTCACCATGCAGTTGATCGGTTTTCAGCTGCGTGCGATCAAGCGGGAATAAAAGTTAACACTGAAATGGCCGAGGTCTTATGTCTCTCCAGAAACCCAAGGCAGTGTACGTTACAAGTAAACGACAATACACTGCAGCAGGTCGAGAAGTACAAATTCCTTTGGGTGGTATTTATGAGTGACGGAAGACGGAAGCAGATTGACACACGGATTGGTAGAGCAAACACAGTTCTTCGTGAGCTTAATCGCTGTGTGGTCACAAACGGAAGAGCTTTCAAACACTGCAAAGCTGTCAGCTTCACATTGGTCTTTGTTCCGATCCTCACCTCGAGAGATCCCAGTTATCTTTGTTCGACCATGTGGCCAGAATGGCCCAGGATTGGCGAGGCAAGTCCTGCCGGTTACACCCACGGAAAGTGGCCCAGAAGTCGTCCAAGGATTAGATGGAGTGACTACATCTCAAACCTGCCTTGCTCCGGTCTTGGTGTGAAGCCAACAGAACTATCTGAGATTGCTGTTGACCGTGAGGTATTTCGAGTCCTCCTAGGGCCGCTGTCCCTGCAGCCCTCCACAGAGGCAAAGATGTATAAAAAAGTTGAAGCATACCAGCTATAATGAAAGTCAAAGTCAATCTGTGTTTGAACATGCTGAAAGTGTAGCGAGTGTTATGAAACTAAAGTTGACTTCCCTTTTTACACTTCGGTACAGGTCTTCGTAAGGAGTGCTGCATCCTCGAGGTTTGTTACAAACAACGTAGAGTAGTTTATTGGTTAGGATATAGCACAGCAATGCGGTAGTAAACACTGCTAGAACATACAACCATTACCCCGAAATAACCCTAAAGTTATCCAGTCGAGATGCCCTAAACTTTGGTTAAATGAAAAGCAGTGTTAACATGCACGAACACATGGCAAGGGTCGCAGCGAAAAGTTTAATCAACGACCTTTCAATTAATTGTTTGACGTTGCTTTAAATTTGCTAATGCTTTTGGTCGATTTCAGCCGTTGTGTAGTAATGAAAGTGTTTTTAGCGTAATGATTTACTGCAAGTTGCATTTTAGCTCTACTACTATAATGTTCATTGTCTTCACGCCACACACAACGAAGTTATAACTTCCGCACACATGGTGAGAACAAGGAACACAAGCGTAGATGGCGCTAACACGGCAACTTTGATACTTTGCCCCGNAGTGTGCTGTAATAAGGTCCAAGTAAGACGATTCGTGTGATGTATGTGGGAAGCTGTGAACGACCAGGGTTCATTTGGGGTGCATTCATCCCCAAGTTGAACAAACTTGTGTTAGATGATAGTCATGATTTAAAAAATTAGAACTACTTTTTATATTAAGAGTTCTAAACAGGCAGTAGGTTGTTTCCGTTTGCTAAAAACGCTAGTTATCTAAACCGTCGGCGCGTTGTCTACCTCTCCCAAATCTGAAGAAAGAAACGTGTCTTTGGCCTCATCTAGATTACGGCCACAGGGAACGGTGAAAAGAAATTCTTTTTGAATAAGGGCTGAGGATGCATATATTTACGTGAAATCGACTTCCTATCAAAACAATAAGTTGTTTGATTCGATTACGTCACCTTTGTGGAGACTAATTAAAGATAACGGTGAATTTACCTTTTCAATGCATGTCATGATGCGCAGATCTTGCCTGTCGAGGATTTGGTAAGAAGTGATTTGCGGCATACCTCAGACGGCTATTCGAAAACAGGCGTGTAGTTTTAAACTCGCGGCGACAAAGTGAACATACTCACTTGTGATGTAACAATTTTCCGCCACCCCGTCGTACTGGAGTCACTCTTGAGCTCCAGGGTAACCAACGAAGGTGCGAATGAAGGGTCTGACTCTGATCCCGTGTGGAGGACAACGCAGTATTCGATCACTGGCAACACATCAACAAAATGCTTCGATTGATTCTTCGCACACAGTGGCCGCAGTAAAAAAATGCGCAAAAGGAATTTGCAAGCAAATGCATGTCACGATTCACGCCCTAATCGTCTTATACACGGAAAAAATCCGTTTAGGCGTGTCCATCAACTTTTAAAACCTTTAGCTATTCGCTGCGAGTCCTGTGACTGACTGCGTAACGAATGGCACGCACAGGTAAACAGTAATTGATGAAAACTGGATTAAGCTATGTCTTCACAGGATTTGCGCGCCAAGCTGCAGCAGTCGTCACAGCCTTTTTTCTGCAGCGCACAGGCAACACAGTAGATTAGTGCAAACAGCGTCACATGCAATAATCCCCGTCCGTACCTGGAGGAGGGACGCTGCTGGTGGCGCGCCAAACCGGAAGCTCCCTCACGTGACTTCGCAAGCTGCCTTCCCACGAAGGAATGCCGTCGTACACAAATCGAAGTTTCTCGCTTGACGCTTTGTTGACCATAACAACCTGGAACGCACCGCGCAAGCTACAGCAGAAGGATCGTTGATAAATGCAATCTAAGAATAAACTCGTTTTCAGTCGTGTCAACCGACGCCTGCTTTTGCCAAGTCGCACCGCATAGGACGTGAGCAACGCTTGGATTTTGTCAAGCGTGGGTAATAGCAGCTTGAGCTCATGCTCTCAAGATGCAAAAACATACGAAATTTTATCTAGCAGTTCAAACAATGGACTATAAGTGTGACAGAACATCATCCGTACATCCACCCAGGCTATCCCAAGCATGAACAGAATATAGTTTCGTAAATCCCGAAACTCACCTCCTGCAAGGGCCAGTTGTTTTTTAAGACGTCATTGGAAGATTCGATTTGGCAGCGAAGTTTAAAGAAGTTGTGTTCATCTTTTCGTTCGGGTAACATGTCAAGATCCACCTCGAATTCGTCTTCATCGTCAGTTATTTGGCGAACAACTTCCTTGTGCAGCTGACGATCATCAGCAAAACAGAAAGTGAAACGCGCTTCGAACGGCGACTGCGAAAAAAAGTTACTTTTGAAATCGGAAGGTCAGCTTCATTGAAAGACCGTGAGTACAAATAAGCACTCCCGTACTGTAGGTCGCAATATCAAGTAGGTAGCAGATGCAAGATGATGCTGTTGTTGCGATGTTAAGGTAGCACAAGCCTCTCAAAAAAACAAACGACAACAAATTGCTACCTACTGTTTCATTTAATGCAAAATTATTTATTTTTTTTTAACATTAACGTAACGCCTTTTTATTTTTCGAATGTTGACAATTACAAGATTTTAAATTTTCGGATCCAAACGTTTCCCAATTCTTACCTGCTTCACAATAGCAGGCTTCGCGTAAAGCTGACAACTCCAAAGCCTTTGAGATTTTGTGCAATCAACATTGGGCAGGTATTCGCGTGCAGCAACGACGTATGCTTCACGTTCGGTGAGCTTATCATCAATACCGTCATCAAGCCACCTATGACGTACCGGGCATATAATCTCATTAGCTATGACAGTTACTAGAAAGTTAATGAAACATTTAACATTTTATTGTACTCAGAGAGGGTGATAAACAAACAAACACGTCATACGCCTTTCAGTTCCACGCGTTTGAGTCTTTTATAAAGTGCTGAGGTGGTTGTCGCATTTCGTTTCTTGGTTGCGCTTCTACACCAGAATAAGCCCTTTAGACTGTGGCTTAGGTGTAGTCAAGCAGATCATTCAGGCAAGCGAAATTTCTTTGCAAAGGTCGAAATAGCGTGGAAACTGTTCACCAATCTCTGCACTTGCTTTTGCCTCGACGCACGCATCACATATATCGGGCATTGCAATATATAAAGGTAAACGATAAACCAGGCTGCGAAAGGTTTAAACTGATGTAGGAATACGGAGCAAAACGTTAATATAACATGCCTTTTTACGGTTCTTAACACAGCGGCAAACGGAGCAAAAGATTTCTTTGCGACATGGGCATGCGCTCTCTTTAGGAATGTGATATGACCAAGAAGCCTCGAAACTACCGATTTTACAAAGAAAATCATTGCAGTAATGTTTAGAAATAAAAGATTTGTTGACTGCTTGCCTTTGGAACGAAAACATAAAATCGCGTTTGACTTCGTCACGGAAATCTTGAACCAAAACGTAGTCGAGGAACCACCCGCTGCCACGCCCATGGCCGTCTACCGTGACAAACAGCTTTCTCGGTTCTCCCACGTCGACTGTCTCGACATAAAAGTCGTCTGTTTTTCCCTGCGTGCAACAACGGTTGAACGACTCGCTAAAGCAAATCCAACGTCACCAAACTTTGAAAGGACCTCAGAATAGCTTCTTACCACACGAAACAAATCTTCAGGGGTCTGTGCGAGCGAGGAAAGGGATCTGTAACCTGTCTCACCTTCGCTGCACATAATGTTCAGCTGGACGTTGCTGTCAGTGTCAGCGGCCAGCATGTCACCGGTTTTTGTTTGCACCTTGAAAAATATAAGTAGGACGGCACCGTCATACAAGGATTTTTTTCGGCAGGAATGCATATGTGGGTTGAACAATAATCCAATAGCTGTTTAAAATGCAAAAAGATGTACGAAAGGGGTTTTGAAGATAACCTTATATTTGTGGTGCTTCAACGGTGTTTCGTCCGGACGAACGAGGGGAAGGTTAAAAACGAGGTTCCCGTTTTCTTCCGGTTTTGACTTGAGTCGTTGCTCAGCGGATACGTGAGCCAGGTACTCCATGTCGTTGACCGCATCTTTTAACTTGACCTGTGGGTTGCACAGTACTGAAAACACTCGCTACATACCTCAAGCGAAGTTTACATTATTTGTTTATTTTCAAAACGTTTCAGTAGCAAGGTCTTCCAGTTTCTCCAGTTCTTACCGCTAATGTCTGAGGCACGTTGCAGCATAACTGCAGCGTGCAATTGACACATATTGCTTTAAGCTCGTAGATTGTGTAACAATAGCTATTCACAGAACTGAGAAATTTCACCGCATTGCGACATAAAGTAGGGGTGAGATAATGTAGGAACAAACAATGTCAGCGTTCTTCAGTTTTTCTTGCAAGAAAACCCATGTCTTTTTTCATTATTCGACGTGATTTCTAAATGCGTCATACCCTTCCATGAAACGCACTGCTAATGAATGTTTCGGGGTGATTTGTTTCTTGCTGTTACACATGCGTGGCAACTTTCCAGAAACGAAGACAGTTCTTTGTGCTGCTCTACTTGCGCAAACAACAAGACTTACTGCACGAATACCGCAACCAATTTAGTAGCAGCTGAGCACATCATAATCGAAAGGATAGAAGCTCACACCAATTTGATAAAGTGCTTGATCATTGCGTGAGGTTGAATTTTATATTTGATCAAAAGTTAATTTAATGGAAAACTGTATAACAATTTTTAATCAAATATACAAATACTGTAGCATAATGCATTTATCGAATATATCAAACAAAAAGTTTGAAGAAAGCCAAAAACTTTTATGGTCAAAGCAAATACAATCTTCTGAGCAAACTACCAGAATGGTCCACAGCATTCTAGAGACAACTAACAGCAATGAAAAATGTACCGCTTAAAATGAGAATTTTCGTGCTGCTTTTGTCACAGAAAACGAAAAGCAATGCAACACACAGTAGTGACAAAGATGCACAAACTTTGTATATTCGGATGTCGCTTTCTTGATTGAAACATAGTTTCACAAGATAGATTTGGCCGATGTGACTACCCAAGGTTATGGTTCGCGCTCGCGTTTCGAGTTCATCTCCTCTAAGAACAACTGCGTCTCCATGAATAGTGACGTCACGTGACACGTCGATTGCATCAGAGCAACCGCGCGTTCCGAAGATTGTCGCCGAAATGCGATTGAAAATGGACGTCTGCAAAGTAGAAAGGCACTTAAATCTTGGTAGTGGAAGTGCCATAGGATAGGGGATTAGATGATGATGGTTATCATGCCTTTCAAATGAATTCTGGCCTTGCTGGTTGCAATTCTTGTCACAAAAATCTACAAGTTGTTTAAAATTCCAAGCAATGCTGAAGTGAAGCATGGAAAAGGTCTGAGAAGAGTAGCCCCAAAACCACATTTTTTCCCTTCACCAGGACAACTAACGTTTAACTGCATTTTGCATTTTTGTCGCAAAAAAATTTAACTTCAATCGAAATGATGTTTTGCTGTTTGTGGAAACAAATAAGATCCCTTTCGAAATTTATGGCTGCGTCTGTAATGACTGCTATTTTCCAAATACGTAAACACATGCACAATCACCAGCAACCCACTAATTCTCCACACTAAATATTGACCAGCAATGCAACTTGTCACACCACAGGAGACGAACAGCTGCAAGTCGCATGGCCCTTACGTCTTCATGGCGCAATGTGGTAATGGACAGGGTCCACTGACCAGTCGACGGCTTGACAGGAGATCGCACAGGTTTGCGAGCACGTTTAGCTGATGGGAGACGAAAGGTCTGATTTCGTTCCGGGACGCTTTCGTGTCGCGTCAAGACGTATTCCTTTTCGACATAAGAAATGGACGACGTATCTTGAAAGGTGTGTTTGACAGTGGCATTGTAAACTTGTTCCGCCTTGGGATATTCGCCAGCGAAGCTGTTCGGCGTCTCCGCCACTCGGACATGAAGTTCGTCGATCGTCCAGCCGGCGTTTTCATCTTGAAATCATTCACATGCATTGACAAGCGTTAAAATTTGGACATCAGTTCACCGGACCGGTATACAGCAATTCATCAAACTCATTTTTTAACTTTGAAAAGACGAGGCTGTTCAATTGTAAGAACACTGACAACACTTACCGCATATTTTTGAAGAGTTAGAAGCAACTTTTTATAAAACTCAACTTCACCATATTCCAAAAATGATTGTTTCTAATGTTTTACGTGGACGGTCGTCCAGATAAAATTTCCAACGAAATCGATTCACTTTAATGACGATATAAAATGTTGAAGTTTGGCTAAAAATATTTTTGGCTAGTTTTCTACGCCTGCCTCGCTAGTTTTATATTTCGTTTTTTTCATTTCAATTTTGAGACGCAACGATAACTTCAGCAATACCTTTCAAACTTCAAATGAAGTCGATCGCTGCTACGATGAAAGCAATGTGAAGCTCCGTCTTTTGTATGAATATATTACAAAGCAAGATTTATTGCCGCGTTACCTGCTTTGTTGCAATCTTTCGTCACGTAAGCAATCGTTGCCGTCGTAAGCGGACCAAGGTCGACAGCTTCCAGCTGAAACGAGTACCCTTGCTCGATTTTTGTAGCTTTGAAGCCGTCCATTCTGTGCAAAAGTTTACATGCTGGTCTGTTACGAGTGAGCACAGCATTTGCCAAAGCTAATGTCGTGGGCATTCTGAAAACTGTACCTCCTGAACAAAGTTCGGTATCCTGTGTCGCCGGCGTCACCGGTTAGTTTCAAGCACAGTGTGCCTTGAGACCCAGAATCCTCGCTACTCGGAGACATCTCGACGTCCACCACATAATTTACCACTGAGGATGATTAAAACAACAACCACGTCACATCAAGAAAAACCAGTTGTACACAAAATGTGTTAAACATAGGGTTGTCTAAATATCTTAAAATGGTAACAGTCGGCAATAAATATAAATGAGCGGGCAGCACCTTACACCCTTTAATTTACTCAGCTACAACCAAAATACAGGCAGTGACAGTGTGGCAATTTTACCTCAGTCGTCATTTCAGCTCAATTTGTGTACATGAGCAGGACACGGTAGTTTTCTTTAGATGTTACCAAGTGTTTGCGCTCAATGTAAGTTCGTTCGTTCGGCAATAAAAACATCTCCCGAAATCTTTGTTTTAACTGAACACGTGAAATCTTTGTTTTTTTATTTGCATGTTGATTTCAGCTCCGCACACTGAAATCGTATCCTCGGTTCGAGAAGTTGGAAATGAGTAGAATCTTTGCACTATTTGACCGCAGCTCAGTTGAGCATTGGGCAGTCGTCCAGAAATATGGGATGATAACCACAATGCAAGATTTTCTTACAACTAACATAGCTACATGAAGTTAAAAAAACCTGCCCCCTCTTTCCGATGAGGTTGAAAGCCGGTTAACTAGATAGTTACAGCAAGTATATTTGGCGGCAATAATCTACGTCGCATGCATGAAGCGCTGTTTTCAAGAGTTCTTGAATCTGGTGGGAGCTTCAACAAATCTGATAAAAAGTGAGTTTTTGCAGCCGTCTAAATGCAAGTCTAGAATCGCTGGTTCGAGTAAAGCGATCGTTTGGAAGGCACACTGGGGTAGCGCAGTACGAGATGATCCTCACTTTGTTTGTACGGCTTGTTGCTTTTCAGCGCAGGAAGCTCTTTCACGATCGATCCTGTGCTCGTTCGGAACCTTCGATGGAACGAAAAGGTCAACGTCTCCTTGGTGCGGACGTGACACAGTTTAACCGTCAGCAAGAAAAGGTTGAAGTCTTTAGGGGAATCTTCCAGCTCCACCCTGCAGTAGTTTAAACATCGCTAACAGCAATAAAAACAGCTTTCAATTATAAACAAACAGGCTGCCTTTTATATCCAGGCAATACATTTTCTGCCCAAGAGTTACATGACTCATTACACAAATTCATAGATTTGGTTGACATCAGCCCGAATCCACCTGAGATTTCTTGATGTTTACGCATACTATTTGCGAGCATATAGGCGTACGGGCGAGGTGTCCGCGCCCTAGGCTTGCGAAATATGTGGAACTGTTTCTACCGACAACTTACGCGAAACTTCTGATCCGCTGTATCCCATGTCGTCCCCTTGCTCCTCGGCTGCCCAAAGGGCAGCTGTATTCCAGCACCTTGGTTGGTGCTACCGGCAATATTTAATTAATCGCTTTGATAGCGAAAAATAACGAATAAGTCTGTCAACGGAAAATTCACAACCACTTCGCATGAAAAGCCTTGGTCAAAGATGGAATCAGGAATCGGTGTAGTTGCATTTTTCAGGATGAACAGATCCCGCGATCTCGCTTAAAAGAACCTTAGCGCGTTTATGCTGGCGAAGTGTATGGTATTAGTCTGGTATAAACAATCGATTGGATCAAGGCAAAGGTTCAGCGATGAAAAGAACTAGAACGGTCCTTCCACTGGACGTGATCGTGATTCGTTACGTTGATAATCACAAATTTTGACGTGCACCCAATCCTCGATAACATTCAGACTCACATGAAACTGCACAAGCGGTCACTTTATTGGGAGGACATTCTGTCAGTGTGGCACGGAAAAGCAAAACCACGAACTAAGTTTTATCAGTATGCAGTTTTGCAGAAGATGCAGTGCTACCCCCAGTAGGTCTTACAAACAAGTGTAATTGTTTTAATTTGTTTATTGCTTAAAATCTTCATACCTTCCTGCAACGGAGTGGAGTTTAAGCACACGTGACACTAATTAGGAACACACGGATGCATGAAAGAACACGAGCATATATAATAGCTTACGCATATAGACGGTGTTAACACGGTTAATTGAGGGAACACAAGCACAGATATATGGCGCAAGTAAAGAGTACACATGTAGATGGCGCCAACACGGTTGCTGTGATGTTTAGCACCCACTGTATAAGTGCTGTGATAAGTTCCGAACAGACCAATTCGTAAAAAGTATTGGGGAGGGGGAGGCTGCGAAGGACCAGATGTCATTTAGGTTGCAGACCTCCCCAGGGCGAAGCTACTTATAGTGCGATGGGAAGGGTTGGTTAATACGAGTAAGATCTCTTGTTCTGAATATAATTACGTGTTAAATCCCCAATGCGTTTAAACGATTAATGGAAGCAAAATGCGATGCAGGTAATTTTAAGTCTTTAGTTTAACTTTGACGCATACAATTTTTGCAGTTTCGCGTATATTGTAAATACTCGTATAAGCTAAAGATAGAAATGCGTCACGCCAGTCATGAACCAATGCAGCGCTGCAATGTGTGTCACAAAATTTAAGTACATTGAGAACGAGGCGAGCAGTCGTTCGTTCGGGAAATGGATTTTCAGTCGATGTGATGACTCATGCATGGAAACGGAAATTCGTTTACTGCTCGGTACATAGTGGATTTGCAATTATTGCAATGCGATTGGAGACAAAAACGGGTCGTACTGTTGATAAAACTATTGTGGCGACTCGTGTTTTCACTGAAACCATTTTCGCATGCCACCTTGTTTCCGAAGCATGCTTTCCCGAGACACTATTTTCTGGATGGTAGTTTTCAATGCACCTTAGGTGTTCTTTCTTGCGTTCTTGAAAATATTTTTTGGCTTTGCCGATAAATTTTTGGCTGCATCCCTTGCAAAGTATGTAACAAATCATCGCCCGTTGGGCGTCGGCCACAGGGTTCGTTGAGGTCCTTGCGCTCCCTGCTTCCACCGCTCGCTTTATTTCCGTGATCTTGTCGGTTTTACTTCCAAGTCACAGCAATCTCTTTTTCTACATTGGCAATTGAAGTGATTTCGATCGCTTCCCTTGTTACTTGTTATTTGCTTAAATGGCGAAAGCCAGCAGTTACGAAACGTGAAGCTTCAGCTTTGTTTTTTACTAAGCAGTTAAGCAAAAACCATTTTAATTGATCATCTGTGCTGGTTCCGCGACATTGATTGTTGTGTTATTTACATGAAAAACTTTTTTATGCTTCAAGACTCGCCACAGCACCATCGGGACGTGCAGCACCACTACCAATTTGTCACCATGACGCTTGGCACCAAAATCCAACCACCAGGAACAATGTGCCAACCCGGCTAAATTGTCAATATCTGTACAAGTCACCAAAATTTAATTTTGTCGTTATTAATTCTGCAGTCAAATTAAGAGGCACAGTTAGCAGTCCTCGACCGAAAGACGTTTTACCTGCTATCTGATGCCGTGCCTGTCGTCATAAATTATGCGACATTTATTTTCGGATCCATCACGAGCTGCTTGACATTGCCTGTTGGTATGTTGAGTCGTAAATGTCATCAAAAGGTCATCGTTGCAACTGATGACAGAAGCTGATCATTAACAAATGCCCCATTGAGTCTTTTTCTGTTGAAAGCAAGTTAGCGATGTTAAAAGAACCAAAATTCGATACAAGTGATTGCAACTGTATCTTGGTGACAAAGAAAAAGACATCGTGCCAGCAGCATAGGCGAGCCAGGGGGGGCCAAAGGGGCCATTCCCCCCAATTTTTAGAAAATATAGTCATTTTGCCCTTTGAGTGGCGTTTTTCCAAACAAAATGGTGTTATTCGCCTAAAATCAAGCATTTTGCCCCCCCCAAAATTTTTGGGCTGGCTACGCCACTGGCCAGCAGTTGTTCAGTAACTTTTCGTGTTACGTAACGATCGTGTACTGTTTGCTTATTCGCAGTCGTGATGATGATTTCAAGTTTCAAAAGCATCGGAGAAACCAACTTTTCGTGTTACGTAACGATCGTGTACTGTTTGCTTATTCGCAGTCGTGATGATGATTTCAAGTTTCAAAAGCAGCGGAGAAACCAAGTCAGACATGTTTGCTCGTGCGATTCAGAGTGCAGTCGACGACATCAAGGCTCTTCTGGAAACTGCTGCGAGCAAACAACCTCAGTCAAATGGTGTGAATCACTCTAAATAGGTGGTGGCGGTTGCCAGAGGAGCAGGTTTGGTATATGCCCTTGAAAAATCAGTCCCGAGGTTGGCTTTTGTGTTAGACATCGCCAGCATCTTTGCTGTGTGTCTTTGCACTTGTACAGTAAATGAAGTTCATTCTAATTGTGTATGAAGCTCCAATGCACATACTCCCTATTAAACGTTTTTAATGTTACCATCTTCAGTGATGTGGGGATTAATCTCGCAGTTGTTTTGCACTTGCTGACAGCATGATTTCCTCCAGCAGTATATTCAGGAAGATTTGCTTGCGCAGTTTTGTGACTCCAAACCCCACGTCGTATATATGCAAGTGAAGCACGCAGTTGACATGACAACTGAAAGATACATTTCGTGCGTCAAGCGAAATGGCCAAATATGTTTAACTCCGAATTGACCGATATGTTGAGAGGTGGGCGTGAGAAAAAATCTGCAAACGCGGCGGTCGAGTCGGGACGTCGAACCGGAGGCAAGAGTCGGGTCGGTTGAAACGTCGTTGCGGTTCAGTGAACGGCCACCGTTGATCCGGTTTAAAAGTGAAAAAACAGTGTCTAGGCGCAGCGCATCAACCAGCAGCCTTGCTGGTTTCAAAGATAGTTTAAAATCGTTGTATATAGGATGGCGAGGTTGTAATAAAGGATGACGAGGTTGTCAGATCGGAAACACATCACATGGTAGTAGTTTGTTGTTTGAAATGGTTTGCAACGCATGCACCACTCTATATTGAACTTTTTCCATTACGAAACCACGAATATGTAGTCATCCATTTTTTCGAACACTCATCTCGTGAACCGTTTGTGAGAGATTGTTATACTTGCATTTCAGACTGTAAATCCAGGGGTTCTTGGCGGTTTTTGTACTAATCCAAGGGTTCCCAAACTGTTTTCCAGCATGGCCAAATTTGATCGTGTTAGGGCGCCCGCAGGCCAGCATCTAACAATATTCAAGGTTAACATAGACCGGGTATTTCGCTTGGTCTATCCTAACCTTGGCCGGGCAGGGATTGGGGTAGAGACTGCTTTTTGACGGCCACAACACAATCCGAAACCGGGCCATGTGAAATGCACTAGCGGGCCGCACTTCGGGAACCCCTGTTCTAATCGACCACACCTGATACAAAATTTAAAATGTTAAAGAATGTGAGTGATGCAAAACCGAATTTTTGGTAAGCTCGTCAGAAATGTTCCCGTTGCTGCCTGCGCTTATTTTATGTACTTTGGTATTGTGAAAGCTTCGGCTTTTGACTCAGAAAAGTTGTCTCTACAGCGATTGATGAACTGGTATACAAAAATGCAAACCTTGAAAATTTCATCCTGTGCTTTTATAAGTAGTTTTTGTGTTGCGTTTTGTAACTCGCCAGTGTTTTGTGCTAATCACGATCATGATTCTTTCAGTAAACGCAACCAGCATGGACGAGCTAGTCAAATCTATGTGAAGATCTTATTTTGTCACATGCCACAAACCGTTTGGAAATAATTTCGCAGCGTTTTTCTCGTAGTCCAGAGACGTCAGTTGGCGTTTCTGAGCGGAGTATTTTCAAGGTGCGCGTATTCTCGTAAAGACACATTTTGCCTTTTTATAGTTCGTGATATTTGTTGTGGTAAATATGAAACCGACGGCCTCACACCGACATATGAGCACTATTTGAATATCTTCAGAAGTTTGTAACTGACGACCATGTAGTGACTTGGCCACCTCTGATAATTTACAACGGTTCTGTTACAGTTGCAATTTTTTGTGAGTGAACAGTAAACGTTCGCAAAATCTTACCAGATCTGCAGTTCTGCGACTTCTTGGGACCATCCAGGAGCACCAAGCGCTTGTCGTGTGAACAAAGTCACTTTGTGATATTCATCATGTTTGTTAATTTTCTTGCTGTTGCCATCTATACAAGCCTTTTTTCGCTTGACAAACCGAATAATAATTTTTACGACGTTTGTTGTATCCTTAATCCAAGCGTGCAGTGTTCTTTCCTCGCAAACTTCAGCGACAATGTGCCTTTTATGCTTAGAACGTAGTTCTGGAATAATGGAGTTTTAACTAGATTGCGGCTTAAAAGCCCACTGTTGAGTAGGACTTCCGCCTTCCCTGTCATTCGCAATCACGAGTTGTTTGTTGGTGCTGCGGAAGCTTGGGATAATTCACGCAGTGTTAGAGCGTCTTCAGGCCATGCCGTCCATGCTCTTGCGTTTTTGAGGAATAAGTTACATCCTCATTGTTTCGTTTTGTGATTAGGATTGTGTACCAATGACAGCTTTGTCCTGAGTTCGGTTTAACTTTGTAGTTGTGCTGTGTGAGAATACCCACATGGTGTGTGTGTGTGTGGTGTTAGATTTTAACCCCGATTCTTAACGAAATAAACAGTTTAATTGGAGAAAGCACCTCGCCCTTTTCAACCCAGGACCAGACAGACTAGACGTGGCACTCGGCATAAGCATAAACATTTGCACGTTGTGATATTCGTGCGATATCCACTCCAATACCACCTACATTATGCAGCTTAAAGTACGGATGTTTATGTTGCTTTCCGTTCGTGGCCTTTGCGTTGCTTAGACATTTAGTGATCGCTGCTTCTGCTCCACGTGGCCTGTTCACGATATTCCGGACGAGACTTCGGTGCAGCAGCTTTCTTCGCACGCACGACTCGTCTTGTAAGGAACTAGGATCTTCATGCGGGTGTCGTTCTCGCCGCGGAGTTTGCTTCACAAGGTATCATTAACAAAATGCTTAGAAGCAAAATATTACGGGGCAATTTGAGGCGGTAATGGTGTAGATCTTGTTGATAGAAGTGATGGGGATCAGCATCGAATCCGGATTTTATATGGGTTCCCATAAAGGCAGAAGCAGTGAAATATGTCAGTCGTAAGAAAATAAATGCAGAGAAAGTATGGAAATTATAGAGAAAATGAAAAATAAGGAATAAATAAAACGAACAAAGAGAGAAAAGAACAGGTTTTGATTTTTAAAATGAATAAAGGAAGAAATGCCTAATCCTTGTTAAAAAACAGATTTTGGATTCGAATGAAGAGATTGTTACATTGACATAAATGCCAGTTGGGTCCAGATCTCTTGCAGCTAGAAAAATAGCCCCTAAAAAGGCGCATCCCAAGTCTGGACGGGATGGCAATCTGAACATTGAACAAGGCTTTCCTCAGATTAGGCGACGGCAGGCTGAATAAGTATCCTCCAAAAGCAGCGATTGAGCACTCAAAACACTGCTTCCCAAAATGAGATACCAAACAATGATGCTGGTTCTAAATGTGGCTTGGAATAATGCACTATAAAGGCAAACTTTTGTTCCGTCTAAAACAACTGTAGTCATGAATCCATGATGCTTCGTTGCATGAAGTGCCACAAGTGCTCTTCCTTCAGCTACTCGTGGTTTTCGTAGGAGTTGCTGCCAGGTTGAATTTCAAGCAAATCAAAGCTTCTGGCTATTACTTTTATCTTATTTGCCGACGTTTCACCCAACTATTTGAATAGGCTTCCTCAGGGTAATGTTTTAACCACCTTGCATGCAATTTACCAACAAAAATGGGGCAATGCGACGTACAACGATAAGCAGGAAGTCATGGGAAGTGACAGTTAACTCAAATTTAACGGAGAAGCCACAAGTGGTGGGTGAAGACAGTCAACCCAAAGTAAACGAAGCACGGGGTCTCAGTCCACAAACAACAAACAAGGCTTGCTGCTTTGCAAAAATATCATTTTCCGAGAATGAAAACGTCTCTGGGTCAGCTTTTTTGAAGTTTATGGTCGTATTTGGTCTGATATTCCTGAGAATGTGAAATCTCTCGCCTTGTTTATTTGGAAAACAATATAAAAATGTCCTGTCTTGCCAAAATTCCTGTCGGTTTTCTTTTCATATATTCTAGTATATTGTATAACGTCTTTATTCCCACACGCAACGTTAAGCATGCATGGCAGTAACAAGAAGGAACCCACAAATACATGAAAGAACACGAAGATCGATACGTGGTGGTAGTAGAAAAGCATACGCTTGATAGCGCTAACACAATTACTTTGATGAAACACAAGCATAAAGGGCACACGCATGAATGACGCCATCACGGTTTTTATAATACAAAGCTGCAATGACTTCCAAGTGGACCGATTTATAAAATGCATGGGGGAGTGGGAGGCTGCGAAGGACCAGGGGTCATTTAGGCTGCAGACCTCGCTAGGGCGAAGCTACTTATAGTGTAAAGCAGTGGTTCCCAACCGGCGTGCCGCGGCACCTTGGGGTGCCATTTACAGTGCCCAGGGGTGCCGCGGGCTAACACGTTTTTTTACCATATCATTAAAAATACATTTTCAAACTGTCATCAAACCTCAAAGCAAATTGCTATGGGTGCCGTAAATTATTATTCTTTTCTGTAGCGTGCCGCAAGACTAAAAAGGTTGGGAAACACTGCTTTAGAGCAAGAATAATGCGACGTTGAGGAGAAAAGCAACGTAAGGTAGATGCAGTAAGCATGGGCCATCGTAGTGCACGTTATTCATGCGTTGCCTTCATATACACACGTCTCCTTGGACAGTTTGTCCAGGTCTCGCTTTTCTGCGCCTTTGAATTAATGCATGCCACGTCCGAAATAAACAAAGGTCGCTTGTAAACATGAAATAAGTGTTTGCAGCTGTTTTTAGAGATAACGAGCACATAACAAACACAGAACTTTATTTCTTGAAAATTTTCTTCAAATTCTTCGTACAGACAGACAGACAATTCTAGTTTATTTTGCATGGCCAACGAAAAGACCCGGAGGTCATCAAAGTCAGCTGACGTACAAAATCAACAATCTTAAAATGGATGATGCAAACTATTCACCGCATTCGGATGGCGCCACATCGCACGCGGCACTGCGAAGCGTGCTCGCTGGCTGGCATAATTTTTTTGATGGAGGAGAAAAAGTTTGCAAAAGCCAAAAGAAGCAAACTGGGTAATGCAACTTATAAACGAGACTGAATTCAATCTGATAGTCATTGCTTCGGCATTCATGTGGTATTTTAAGTAAAACCTTGGATTTAAAGAAAAAATTAAAAACGGGTTGATCTTATTTGACAAAAGTTCCACGTATGTTATACTGGTGCGTCAAGTTTTGCTAAACATAATTTTTGTAGGGATAAAATCCTTCAACGTACGTTTACCCAGAAGTGCCTACTATACGTTGGACGCAGTGGTGTACTGCCAAAACATGCGCGGGTGCACGTCGCATGTTTTTGCATCTATTTGCTAACATTGTTTCTACTTTTGTAAAAGTCTGTTCTTTTAAGCGTATGCCTGCATGCAGGGTCACAGCCATGAGCGCAATTTTGTTATGGGGGGAAGAGGTTGGTGTGAAACCAATATATTACGAACCTAAAGAGAAAAATGTGTGGACATGGCATATTATATCCCCGCTGTCTGAAAAAAGGGGGGGGACGCCTCTCCCGTGTCCCCCACCTAATTGTGCCCATAGTCACAGCTGCAACTGATCGTGTACTGTGAGCATGCCCAGCTGAGAGGGTGTTGACGTCACTGTATACGCATTACGCAGTAACAACCACAACTTTTTGATGCGAATGTTCGTAAGACTACAGGAGTAAAACGCTGGTTCAATCTCAAGAGGGCTGCGAAAGTCGCAGCTGATTTGGCAGCAAGTTCCTGCCTGGATCAACACAAGAGACTAACTTTTTTATGTAACCCAATATTTACGCAGTGGTGATTCTGACTTCAACACAGATTCTACCTAGGAACGCACTTTCCAGCTCACAAAACAAAGTAAATCACATGTTTAAATGACCTAGAGTCAACTGATACTTCGTCAAAACACCCAGCTACCTCCCCGTTAACCCTCCAATCGCTGTGAATTGCCCTGATTTTGAAGGTGTTTGCTGGTTTCACCAGCACAACATCTTATGAAAATGAGTCAGAAATTATTTTTTGAGCTAAGAATGCCGCGAAGGGTTCTGGGCAGTTTACCATCAAAATCTCAATAGCAGCGGCATAAACCCACTTAATGTGAAATAGATCGTTAACGCACCATCACGAAGGATAAGGCTCAAACAGCCAAAGGCCGTTTATGTAGCCGGTATCGGTGAATGTTTTTTATTTATCTATACAAAGAACTGCTTTCGAGGCCATTCAAAATGGCTGCCTGTTGCAATTAATTTGAAACGCTGGTGCGCGCTACTGGCATGAAACAGTGCTGTTCAGTGGGTTTACGCTTGAGAACACCAATGAGTGCCGGAGCAGTCACTGAGGATGTACAACTGCGAAAAGTGCATGTGTGGCAGGGCAATGTTTTTTGGTGTGCCGTGGGACTAATTTGATGTGACGTTATTGATTTGCGTTATGGGTCTTTTTGCTCTCCACTTCATCTCAAGTGCAGACGTAGTCATGAAGCGAACGTTGAGATGTTGGGCGTGTGACAGCCCATCACCATTCAATTGCTTTTGCCATTGTTTGAAACAAAGAAAGTGGCATTGTCACACCTGAAAATTGCCGTTGAGAAAATTAATCCCTGGTATCTAAAATAAATTTCTTCTTTTCGGTTGGTTTTCTGTCACATAGGCATTTGTTTATACACCATCATATTCTAGAAAAAATATGTTACTGTCAGCTGTTACAGGATTGTTTTAATGATTGCGAGGTCACTCATATCGTGCAACACTAACTTTTAAATAATTGGTTTCACTTGTGCTTGTCTGCATACTTTTTCCTTGTCTAATTCAAGCTTGTTGCCAGGATTTTCCTGTAAAGGGGATAAACATTGAAGGGACAATATTCACGATGGAAACTAGACAAAATACTCTGGAAAGGTCAAAGAACTTTGTCTTTATCCTCACCGTGTTTTCCCAGATATTTTGTGATATGACTAAAATAAAGGTCAACTCAAATTCCAATCTTAAATATATTGTCCAAAATAAATATTGTACAACTTTGCCAAAATTAGTCAAATTTTTTGGAAACTATTTTCTTGCATTCGTTCTTTACCGCCTTCAAAATGAAATGAGAGAGCACTAATCGAGATTTGGTGGTAAGATCTAACCCCATGAGGATGCCCACGGTGAGTCTGAGGAATTAACGCTTGACTACTACGTTAACCCCTAAAGGGCGTTTGCCATCAACTCATGATTTGCTGAGATGAAAGCACGCGCTCTTGCATGCTGATGCAGCAGTATCCCCTGAATGTGGCGGAACCTTTCCTACAACATTTTCAAACCGGGTTTTCAGCAATGTTTCCGTTTTGCTAAAATTATTTAAAATTCAGGTTTTATCTATGTTTTTCTGTCACCACGAATTGCATGGGTCATTCGAGTTTCCTTAACACATCTGATGCACCATGCTTCACAGTAGGATTTAATTTTTTCGCAGGAAAATGAAAGCAGCCTAGGTCGCCTGATCAAAGGAAAGACAGTGTATGACACATGAAAAGCTGAGGGCACCGGTTGTATCGCACAAAGTGCCTAACATGTGTGCATCATGCGCATTGCTATATTTACAGGAGTTGTTACGTTCTTGCATAACACTTTCAAGCTCGAAACTATTGAATACCAAGATCTTACCGCAGACATGTATACATATTGTAGTGATGCCTGATGATTTTGCATATTCGGTTAAAATTTTTAGCTATAAAATAATATGTTATGTATTCTGAAAAAGCGTATGTCGAAAAATTGAAATCGATATTGGAAGGGTATGAAATGGCCTATATTGCTGTGTATATAAAGGCCCACTGTCACACTAGGCCTTCGATGAAAGGAAGTGGACGATCTCACCGCCATGGCACAGTGTTCTGGTCTTTCTTCAAGGAGCAAGTTGCTACTGTACACTTTAAATTTTCGGAATATTCGAACACTCTAGTGAAGCGGGAATAGGAATTTTCATTCATTTTTTAAGTAAAAGAGAAGTAGACTAGTTTTTTTGCCTTAGCTTGGTCGGGGTTGCTATGTTTTTATTGAAGAACCAACTGTAGTATTACGTGTTTCCATTTGAAATAGCCGCCATTCTAAATAAGGAGACGGATAAAAAACTAAAATTAAAAAATAACACGTTGTTTGAGAAAACCGAAGTGGCTACAATAAGTACTAAGCCTGTAGATATACATCTAATCCAGGCAATTTCGCGGTAAAGTAGCATCATTTACGACTTGCAGAAAGCTTTCTACTGTGCGTTCAAGCTGAAGCAAAACATCTAAGTTAAGCCGATACACCTTGGGTTGCAATGAGGGTTTATTAGGTCCTGTCCTGAATTTAAATGCACAAACCCTCGCTTTATTATTCTTCCGGCAAAATGCGACTTTACGATTAGTCTTAAAGAAGTTTTAAAACCACAGGTATCAGCAGAAAATAACTGCTTTATTTCGCGAACGTTCACCTAACCAGCATGACAATGTTTATCACCTAAGCCAGTGTTTCTCAACCTTTTTGATGTCGCTGCCCACTTTTCGCCGAGACTTTGATTTTGGGCCCACTTCACGAAAAATTTGTTTCAGAGCTCATGACTAGGCATACCAATAGCTTTTTTCAAAAAATATTTAAGTCATCTCGGAACAATTCGCGGCCCATCTGAAGGAGCTTCGCGGCCCACCGCTTGAGAAGCACTGACCTAAGCGTACCTTGTTTGCTTTCGATTGAACACAAACGTTTTGACATATCTGTCCATCGGATTTACAGGTTAATAATTTCGCTGGGTGCGTAAAGCTTTGGCATTGTCAGCATGACCGGCTAGTCGTTGGGATGAACCTGCGTTGCTTTTAACTTCGTCAGATTTGGAGGTTCAGCAAAAAGGGCGCTTTTCGAAAATTTTGAGAATTGTACTCTTTAAAAGTGTAATGCAAACATTTAAAAATTGTTTTGCAAACGTTTCAAAAATGCAAATAAATGAGTAGTGTTTTTTCACTTTTACGTCATTTACTTAGAACAATTTAGGTCACTGCCTTCAGGAGTCCCTCTTTAAATAAGATAGCAATTTAACTATGAAGCGTAACACCCAAACAATTGGCTAAATGTGGTCGATACCATTTTGAGTTACATTGAAAAATTCACAGGAAAGAAATGAATTACTTGTCGAAAAAGTCTCTGGGACAGTTAAATCTTGATAAAATAAAACTATGCATGTCGTAAAGTGAGATAAATTTTCTTGACATAAAACAGATTGAAAATGTATCATCCAAAAGTCTTCGTGACATACTCAGTAACCGCCTAACCCAGGGGTGGGCAATTAATTTGCCTCGGGGTCACTTTGAGAAGGCCCCATTCAGCGGAGGGCCGTGCCTTCTAATGGAAATAGAAGCAAGTATTGGTTCAGTTACTAAGTTGTAGGAAATTTCAGATTTGAATATATTTCCTGAATGCTTCAGCGGGTCACTGAAAACGCTGTGGCGGGCCACATTTGGCCCGAGGGCCGCTATTTGCCCACCCCTGGCCTAACATAAAAACACTAATGGATGTTAAAGGCTTGACTAGTTAGAGGAACGGACCAGCGTTTGAAAAGAATCCTGCGACAACCACAAACCCTTGGCTGTTTTGTTGACATTAGTGCTCACAAAGCACAAGTGTTTCCTAAAATAACAAGAGCTGTATTTAGCTTTGAAATCAAGTGATGTTAACACATTGTTGTAAAACAATGGCCGTGTCAGGTTGAAGAGTACTTCTTTTCTGTTGCTTTGTTGCCAGTCAATAGAATGTATCATGATGTCATAACAGCAAGAAAGTGCTTGACAATCGTTTTAAAGCTTGGAAAATCCTGGATCTACACCTTCTGTGCACTGAAGAGCGACGCAGTTTCGTATTGCTGCGCCAGCACAAAGTTTCCTTGCAACAGCTCTGCATCGCTTGGTTGATTGTTTTCCGAAGTTTTCAAGCTGATTAAGTACTCCATTCCGACTAGGGCTATAGGCCAAAGCGCCCGTTCGTATTGTTTTAAAAAATAAGATAAATTTGTCAGACAAAAGCTTGTTTTCATTATACATTTTGGGCTTACTTGAAATTAAAAAAATCTTTGTCATAACTTCTGGGATGTTGATATACAGTGCAAGTGTGTTCTTCGTCTAAAAAAGGAAAAACTGTTTAAGTTCGAGTAAAGCATAATCAATACATAGGCGTAGCTAGGGGGGCCAAATTTTGGAAAATATAGTCCTTTTGTGCTTTGAGAGGCGTTTTTCCAAACAAAATAGTGCGATTCGCCTAAAATCATACATTTTGGCCCCCCCAAAGTTTTTGGGCTGGCTACGCCACTGAATCAATGTTTTATCCGTGAGTTTTAAGAAATTTTAGCCATCCTGATTTACAATTCGAACTGCATCATTTACGATTTGTTTTGTAGACACAGGATTTTCAGCCTTGCTTTGTCGCACATAAGACACGTCAGCAACAAAACTCCTCGCGTCATCTTTCACTGCTTGGCGAAGTCATATTATAATGGGTCCTTTTTTCTTGCAGGCAATATTTTGGAAAAACTTATTTACGAGCTGCAAGAATCAAAATGTTTTGGTTGGTTGCCTTTCTTCCTTATAAACAATTTAATTTTTGTAACTAGTACGTAAAAACACTTCAGGCACAATTGTATCTTTTATTCAGTTAATGTGTCGCATTAAACAATGAGCAAGTTTCAACACAGTTAAAGGATGTAAGAGCAATAGAGCAGTTGTGAAAGTCAAACGCAATTCCAGTATCGCAATCAAGCTTCTGGAAAACGCTACATTTGCTGAATTTGGCAACGAATGTTCCTGCAATCAATCATGTTGTGGTCGAATAGCGCATCAAAAATCATGCTTTAAAAAAAACTGCCAAGCTCATGCAAATCTTTCAGTCATACGATAGATGGAATACTTCACCTTTGGAAAGATTCAGAGACGGTGAAGGAAGTGCTACCCATATACTACAAACTCTTTTGCAGCGCAAGAAAAGCTACAATTACCTTAAATGGCACGTCCGTGCTGTACTTACAACTTCTCGTATGAGCCTGTAACGTAACGCCATCTATGCAAACGCTGTTTGATTACCGCTGCATATATACGCTCCTATTCTTTCATGTATCCGTGTCCGTGTGTCCTTTGTTAGTGTCATGTGTGCTACAATTCTACTCCCCTGCGTCTGAGTGTGAAAACGTCAAACATAGCTACTCCTGTATTAATCTTCCAGAATTCAAGGAAACGTGAACTGCATAAGGGCACTGATTGCATGGAGTCTTAAAATAAATTACTGCGTCTATTTTTTATTAATGAGTATCATTTGAGCAAAATTTCTGCTTACATTGCTACGTAAAAAACAATCTGGCGGCATTTGACAATTAATTCATCAACGAACATTTGACCTAAATATTGTTTTGATTGCAAGACACAATCAATGTTACGGTATCTTTTTAAGTAACACCCACAATTACAGAAGTGCCATTTTCTGCGCACCTCCTTTAATACGCTTTTGGTAGTGATTCACGCACTGTGTAGCGTTGTAGTCAAAGATTAAATTTCTAATAGAATCACGCAACAAATAGTTTTCGATGTGCTTGTGAACTGTGAGCGTACAACGGCAAATATTTTCATTACTCCATTTTTTCTTCCTTCTTTGGTAACGCTTTTCGTAAATTCTTTGAATTGTAGAACTCGGTTCATTCAGCATGAGTCGATCGGAATTATCCAAAGTCCAAATTTATCAAATTGATATTTACGCTTCCTGCAGTGAAAATTAAAAGTACTTCCTCAATTTCATGATACTTCTTACAAAGGCACGAGTTGCTATTGTCTTCAGACAAGTAAAAATTTAATTTGAAATACTAAGAGATCATGACTTGTTGCAAAAATTTGCCAAAGATTGTTTTTTCCCAAAAAGTGATTGCTTTGTTTCTTCATCAGTGGCAACCTACCAGAAACAAGGCAGAACTTAGGCAAAATGCGCGCTTTTTGAAGTGAAATTATGTCGGCTGCTCAGCTGGATAAATTGAAAATGTGGCGTTTAATTGCCCTTGCCCAGCAATCGGTAAACATGTTAAAACGTGTTTGACCATCAGAGTCACAATCATGAGCAAAATTCAACGCCCACGCTTTTTGCTCGTCACAAACATGCACCGATGTCGCTCAACCACAGAAACTGACAGTCGCACGCGATAGAGGGATTAACTGTGACGTGACGGTCAAATCTTTGCGCCGAGTCAGGACAGTCTGTGTCGCTTATTGCAAACATTAAAGTTAACAACTTTGACGCTCCGGATAAAATGCCGACATCTCTCGACTTAATTAAAAGGTTTGTGTCAGGACCGAAATAAACAGCAGTTTCTTCACTTGTCGCCTTTGATAGTGGCTTATCGCGACGGCACGCGCACGGGCTCTCTTAACTGCGGAGAGCATATCGGTTTTGTAAGCTAGAGATTAGTTGGTTGACCTTTCGATTTGCAAATACCCAGCAAAAATTTGATGTTTGTCTTTTTGTCGCTCTTGTCGATCATTCACACCTCGTCTGTAATTGGCGAGCTGCGCAAATTGAAATACCGGAATAAAGTGAAAACCAATAAATCCGGGTGTCTGTGGTCAAGGAAAAATACCACGTTCAGCGATAGACTGTCCAAAATTTGCGGTTTGGGCCGCTATACACTTTGCAGCAAACATTTTTCCGCTGCGTTTTTGGAGATTTTGCAGCCGACTGACACAGTACATGGCAGGCAACAATATTGCCATAAACCGTGCGCTAACTACAAGCTACCAGCAGTTTTCACTGCTTGCTTCATGCGTTTCAATGAGACTTTTAGGTGGAACAAATATCACGTAACTTGAAGGTGCAGCAAACATAACTAGCAAACATCTGAGACCATAAGTTTGGAAATAAATGTTGTCTTTAACTGTACGACCGTCCAACTGCCGGTTGTGCAGAAAAAACTTAAAAACGACACCAGCAGGAATCTGAAGAAACACTTATTTGTAGGGCCATTTGATGTCATAAACGTCATATTATTTTCTTTGCTTCAGGAAGCTATGAAACGAATTTTAACATAAAAATCGCACCCCTGCGAAGTCTATAACAAAAGTTGTAAAGTCGTAAAAAGTCATATTACCATGTTCGGTCATTAAGTCATATTTTGCATATTTTCAACCTAATTCAATAAGGAAACCATTAAAACAGTCTGAAAATACCAGGTGAAACTACTATATCGCTAGGTTTAAGCTACATCCTGCAAATTGTACCCACTGGGGCACCTTGCAAATGTTGGCAAAGATGTAGGTTAACCAAGTTATTTGGATGAAATGCAATGCACTGCCTCAAAATGCATGTTCTTGCTGCCCTAAAGAATTAAACTAATGTCCATGCATGTTTTCAATTTGCTTCAAACCAAACTATATGTTTTGCTCATCTTTTGAACCGTTTACTTGAGTGGGCTTCAACAAACCGTAGGCTACCATCTCTTAAGCCTATTTTCGCTGGTAATGCTTATTTGTACAGTAGTTGTATGTTCTAAGTCAGTTATATTTTTGTTTGGTCATACAAAAGTCATATTTTCCGAAAAATAAAGTTATATTATCAAGTTTTTAGGTCATAAAATGGCCCCACTTATTTGTTTTCAGGTACCGCTAATACCCTCGTTCTTTGATTTTCAAACTCGCATTTCGTATTGAGAGGTCGCAGTTGCAAACAGCTGTGGAAGGTCTGAAAGTGCCTCGTGAATTTTTGCAACGTGTGATAAACTCCACCTGCTGCACACCAAAGCGGACAGAGATGTAATCACTCCACTTGGCCCTTGGCCAGCCTCTGCTGGGTCGCTTTCCTGTAGTTGTAACCAGTGCAGGACTCGCCCTTTCAGCCTTTCATGTGGCATTCTGGTCATGTGGCCGAACCGTCGCAGCTGGGATTTTTCTGTTTGGAGGAGAATAGATATCTGGTTCGACATTGAGAGTTTTATGAATTTTACAACTGTGCATATTGTCGCATAGCGTTGCCTTGCGCCCCAAACTCTTCACAAAAATCCCTTCACAAATTCATTGTATATTCTTATATGGTCTAAGAAGGAATTTTATTAGATCTTCAAGAGAAAACTTTTACTTTGATAAGAAGCAGGGATGGATATTACGGTACGTGAACGAAGCGGTTGCCTCGCCCCCCTTTTTTCAGAGATCCCGTTGGGTATTCCTTTTGAGAGTGTGGCACTTAGTTTTTGCATTGTTCTGTTAAAAAGCTTATGAACCACTCTAGAGACACATTCAATAAGCACTGAAGCAAGTCATAAGTTTTCAAAAATAAAGCAAAAGTTAAGCGTAAATGTGGCAAAGGAGGGTCCTCAACAAGTTTAATGTGTAGTTTTGGGGCTTTTTCTGAGAGTTTGCCTCGTGCCCTTAAATTTGAATATCTACCCCGGATACATGGGCGTCGGAAGGGGGGGCAGGGGGGCAAGGCACCCCCTGAATTTTGAAATTATTAGCAAAAAAGGTTGTTTTTGATAAGATAAGAATATAATTTTCTGCATTTATAACAACATGCTAACGATGATACCACATCCGCCTCCCTTCGAAAAGCTGGTGATGAAATGCTGAGCACATTGCTGCGCTCCATCTGCATATAAAGCGATCACCTCAACCGTCCCGGTAAGAAGCACAACTCATGCTTATAGACCTGCCACCAAATGCCGCAACCCATACACAAAAAGATGAAAAGGTAAAACAGAAATTCAGTAACGAAGCGAGTGCTCTTGCTGTTACCCTGTTTACAGAAATTCAAATACTGTGTGTTTTGTGAAGATGTCAAGCTTCACACTGCTACCTTTGTAGTAATACATTTTCAAGCAAAAGCAGAGTCTCTCCTTGTGTTGACATAATGCAACATAAAACACATGCTAAAGGAACATAAAAACTTTAATCAAAAGTTGGTCAACGGCTGTTCATTTTTCATGTGAAAGTGCAGGTACATTGATTTTGCTATAATTATATTGGTCATTTAAACTTTACGTACGGCGCGGGAAGCAAGGTAAGTTCTCCAAGCATTATTTTACCCGAGATCTTACTTTTTTACCCAAAATCTTACTTTGTATTGTACCAAGAGTATTTCAAGCACATTGTGAAATGTCAAATAGTTGCCCCATTTGAACACATAAGTGTAATATTTTCAGGAAAAGGTAACCCACAATTTTTCTAACTTAAACTGGGAACCTGCACATGAACCCGTGCAACAATTCATGTTTGAGAGTGATCCTATCAAGCGAAATCTGAAGCTTGCGCATGTTTTCGACAAAAAATGTCGCACCACCAGAAGAATTTTCCATTGGATGGAAACTAAGCTTGCCTTCTTCGAAAAACATTACCTGACCAAACAGCAAAAGCAGTATGGCCACCTTGACAGGCGGCTGGCAGCTCTCATGCTGGGAAAGAACTTTCTACAACAGGTTAAGCATATATTACATTTCACGAGATCCACCATGAAATGATGAAAAATTGCAATTTGCCTGCTTTCATCTCATCTTATAGGTTATTAACTAAAGATGAAACATGTTTCCATGTGTTTTGTTTTCTGCTTGTTTTCAATTCTGCGCACCACGAACTTTACTGAGAGCGCCTTTTTCAAGATTTGGATTGTATGTTTTTTGACAATGTAAAATATAGACCTAAGTCAAAATTCCGATATCTTATGCTGAAAGTAGTTCTTTTTTAGCTTACTACTAAAAACCTACTTATCACAAAGGATGAAATGACAAGTTCTGTTATCACTGGGTGCTTCTTCGAAATAAAACGTAGAAAACGGCCTTTGATTTTAATATTTTTGCGCAATATTTGTTGCATGCCTACTGTCAGAATTGTTGAAGAAAAATTTATACGTTTTGCAAAGCGTTCAGCAGCTACTTCTCTTGATATTCAAAATGGGAAGTTACAGAACCTAAAGAAGATTAAAAATGAAAGTTTTTCACTTCTTTTCGTAAGGGTCGTTAGGAGCATGAGATTGAAAAACCTCACCTTTTTTCAATTGGTGATTTGAAGACTGCACGGTCGCTCACACTAAGACTTCAACAACATCGCTGTATTTTTTATCTCTTTCGAACTTACTCATTTCATCGCGATCGCCGAGGTCCGGTTTGTTTGCGCCACCTTTGTAACTTCCTGACATGAGGCTGAGTCATTCTCGAAAAAGTTTTTGCGCATGCGTCGTATAGGGGTCGCACGTTAATTGTGCGCTGAACTACTCTAGTTATGGTGACTTAGTATAATAGTATACAGACGAACAGCAGAAGCTAGTGCTTGACATAAACCGCCTAAGTTTATGCGGCTGTGCTAAAAGCGGATGGAGCGATGTTGTTGCAGAAAAATATTTCCGATCGCGTGCGCGATTAGCCGGAAAAGGGCGAGATCGTTTAATAAACTTTAAACAGTGCTGAGATCGCATGAGATCCAGTGCGGTATTAGGCAAGATGACCAAAACAGCGCATACTCGGTGGTGTCTGGGTACAGACCTGCGTTGTTATCGCAAACGTAAATATGGTGGAATATTGCGCTTGGCTGGACCATAATGGTTGTTAAATGCGGGCTACTTCAGGTATGACTGTAAAGTATCTGTTCAACGCATTAAGTCCACCTTAAAGTTATCGGTGGCACACAACAGTTCGAGATTGCATTATGGAGCACAATACAACAACATCTTTGCATAAAATTGAATGTAAATGGAGAAAATATGATTTTTTTTCGGTAAAACCTTTTCGATCGATTCATGACTTTGTCTAAGAAGAGATCAAACGTTCTAACCACTGGAGTTCAATTAAGGCAGCTATTAAGGCTGTGCAAGGAATGTCGGTCAAACTGTATTTTATACCCTTCCATAATTGTTTCTAGGTATAAAACACTCTTTGACTATTGCAAGTTCGGCTACTCAAATAATTTTTTAAAGTGCAAGTCATTTGGAAACAGAAATAGCAATGTCTCCAAAAAACCTGCAAATAAGAAAATTTTCCAAATTTGAAAATTTTAGCAGACTTTGGGTTTAACTAAATCCCTGTCTCTATCGAGTCAATAGTACCTGAATCAGTACATATTGATGTATTAAAAGGGTTCCCTTTTTGTATATCAATGTGTGCTGACTCTGGTGCTACTGAATCGATGGAGACAGGATTCAAGTTGAAGATATGGGCAGTAAATAATTCCCACAGATAACAGAAAATAAAGAGCGGAAAGATACTGAAACTCAAAAAATAAGTAGACCTTTCCGCTAATTTTGGAATTATCGTCGAAAAATTAAATTTTTGGAAAAAAACCCATAGGAGTTAAAGTGCACGCAATAATTCTTTCCTCTGATTGCAATCTAAATCGAAATTAAGCTAAAAACTAGAAAGCGCAACGTGGCCGTGCTGCGTACTCGACTTCAGGTCTGTATTTCGATTTTCACGATATTGCATATACATTATGATCTAACCCAAATCAATCTTGGGTGTTTATCGCACAAATTGACAGATTGGTTGAAAGCTATCGCTCATAAAATTTTGGGAGGCACTGTCCCCGATCCCCCGAAGGCCCCCATGTCTACGGGCCTAGGCTGGTTCTATTTTTCTTAATTTTGTATACCTTCTATTGATTTTCTAACTTCAAGTTTTTTATCGATTTGCATCAAATTACTTTGAAAGAGTACGAATCGGCAAGAAGTCATTAGATTAAAAATATATAGTTAACAGCAGCTTATTCTTTCGTTTTGTTCTTTCTAGTGGCATCTTGCTTGAGTTACACTATGTCCAGGTTTGTTCATGGGAATGGGATTTATCCCATGAAATGAGACAGTGGATTTGAAATTTGTCCCATGCCCCATAGTAAGTAGTTTACTTGTAACGTCATATAGCAGGAATTTTGTGATGGTGATTACCATTATTATGTGCTCGAAGCCAGGCCCGTCACCAAGTTTGAAGATTTGGGGCAAAATACGTTTTTAGGGGGGTAAGATTTTTGTTTTTATTGTATGTTTAAGACGAATTTTTCTGGGCACAACAAAATTTGGGGAGCACTGCCCCCAAATGTCCCCTATGGCTACGGGCCTGATCACCTCACAGCAGAGGAAGTATTAGACGTAGAGGCTCAGTGCCATGGTGTAGTGATGTGAGGCCTCTTAAATTAAGGTTGCTGGGGCGTTTATTGGAGACAACTAAAAAAAGGTTTAACCAATTTTTGTTGGCCCTCCTGAGTTAGGATTTGGGGTGCTTTTGCCACGGTTCTGTAGAGGCTAGACATGAGACATGAACTTCGTATTACGTAGTTTCGTGGGAAACCCACGGGATGTTACGGGATAGAACAAAATTAGAACCATCGCTAAACTTTAAGTAACCATAGGTAATATCTGGACAAGGAACTCGGAAGTACAGAGCTGACGCAGTTGGCCGGTTTTGATATTGTTTTTTTGGGGTAACATTCCAGATGTATCTTCTCAAAACAAAGTTACAGAACACGCATACGCTATCTGCGCTCGTCCTTCCAGTGGGCATACGTCATACTGCGGATGGGATTTTTTTTCCCAAACCTTAGGCATCTTGCAAGAATTCCATGAACACGTCACGTTTCTGCATTGAGATGTACTCAATCAATAGTATCAGATGTGAAAAATAAAATAGGTCTAATAGCATGAAGACCAATGATCAAAACCGCACTGGCACGATGCCGTCACACCTACAAAAACAAGGTGTTCGATGTACGAAAAATATAACCACTGCAAGTGTGTCAAATTAGAGAAAAATATGGAAAGTAATCACAAATTGACAAATACGTACGGACACTATTTGCTTGTGGGATGCACAGTACCTCTCCACTGCGGCTTCCTTCGGTAGGGACATGGTTGGTGCGCCCAGGCTGATGACTTATAGCAGACACTTTGAAGAATTTTTCGAAATTTTTGGGCTGTAACACAGATTTATTTAGGCCTCGCGAAACAGCTGGTGACGAGAAGTTTACTTGTTAAACAAAAGCTTGGCAGTCAACTATCTTTAGGATTGGTCACAGGGAGTTATTTTGAAAATAATATACTGCGAAGGGTGCAGCCAGTGGTTGAGTTGAGGGAACCCAAACCAGGAAAGAAATGCGATATATTTCATAGAAATCTAAGTTTGATTGCGATGCATGCAACACCTACAACCAAATTTGAAGACATTTACAAAATTTTCTCAAACCAATTTGCAACAATTCATCTTCCTGCAAAGTATTCCTATATTTGGACAGTTATTCGGTGTTTTCATATGAAAGCAGCGTAATATGGAGCAGCTTACACGAGATACGAAAAGTTACAGTAGCTATGAATGTATTTGTATAGATAACCTTTGTTATGTTTATCTACTGTACGCTACTCTCAAAGTATGAAACAAAGTGTGGAGCTGACTTAGAATGTTTAAAGTTAAAGTAAATGCATCAGGCGACCCATTTAGACTTGGACCCAGATATACAAAACTGTGTCCTTTTGTCCTTTGCATAAGCATAAAATTGCTAAATTTCGATTTGCAGTTGGATACTTTGAGTGATCGGCTTTGAGTACAAAAAATTCAATAGTGGCCACATGCTTGATTCAATTACAAGTGATTTAAAAATAGTTGATAAATTAGCAGCGCGTGCGCTTCTGTTCGTGATGCGTCGCGGGGCACAACACAGTTCGAATAAATACCTTACACTTGCCAGAAACACCCTTCTAGCTGACTTGTTATATAATACAGTTATAGCGATTTACCCTTTCGAAAATTTCAGCATTTTGCACTCCGGGGACAGCGTGCTTTTACCAAAGCGACATTTTGTTGTAGAACTTAACGTGATTCTAATCCAGTAGTTTTCACCTTTTGTGTACCGCGACCCAATATATCAAATCCCTATAAACCAACGACCCCAATCTAAAACTTCAATAAAGCAAATGTAATGCAGGAGTGTACATAAAATTCCTACTCGCGACCCCTCCAAAAATGGTTTGGAAATTTTCGGGCTGTAACACAGAGAGAGAGAGAGAGAGAGAGAGAGAGAGAGTTTATTGGCGCAAATATTAAACAATTTCATACA
>JGI24021J15306_10000157_pt1 | contig 38888 bp, 20 predicted proteins | sample Ectturendosymbi1_FD_15306 | JGI IMG/M metagenome (IMG submission 15306)
TCAGTTTCCTCATTTAACGATTTATTATTTGTCGCCAACAAGCGATCGGTTAGTTTTAGGCGGTAGCTTGGTTAAAACAACGCAGTGCTGTCCTAACGTCTTTTTTTACTATCGAAATTCTCACGTCACCATGACTTTATGCAGAATAACTATTGTTAGCAAATCACTAAGTTTTTTGTCAAAGGTTTAGGAAGGTTGTTTAAAAGATTTTTTTCTGAGAACTGACCCTTATGGCAAAGTGAATAATTTACGAATGTTGTTTCATTTATCAGGGTCGGCTTCAGCGCCTGAAAGTTTTGAAGTTGGCTTTGAGTCTTACTGATCTTACGTTACAGGCCGTAACAAAACCTCATGGGCATACTGGCAGAGCACGCTCTGGAAACTGATACTTACAACCAGTGATTTTTAAGGTGTTTTGAGAGAACAAACGATCTCACAAATTTTTCCAACGGTTTCCCAAAATACAGTAAAAACTCACTTTACTACCGCCATCAAAATACACTAACACCTCGCTATACGACCGCCTCGGTATTCAGATAAAATAGTTGCGGTCTCTCAAAATGTTTTTGCGGTCAGAAACGTTAAACTTTAAGAAACCTTGCTTAAAACTATGTTGCTAAATTTCCAATCTCTCTCTTTCTCACATTAAAACATTCGATTTTCTCTCAGCAAAAAAGCCAGTCATGTGAACCACCATTCTAGGTTCTGCACTAGACGATATTTTGATGGAGCCTTCATTCGTCAGCCGTTATTTCAGATAGCTGTGTATTCTGTTTAAATCATTAACTCAGCTGGGTGAAAGCTGTGGTTTACCTAAAAGCCCTGCTTTTGAGATTTGCATTTTCCTGAATTTGCCCAATTTATTTTCGGTGTTTTTTGCTGCTGCTAACTTTAGTTGTTATCATTTTATCATATTCAACTACATCCGCCAGGTGTCAGCACAGATAAGAACGAAGCAGGGCATGGAAATCTCCAACAGCTGCATCGATTCGCTTTATTGTAAACGATTTGTTTCAAAGCGAATTTCGATGCGGCCAGCTGTTAAGTTTTTCGAGGCAGCAGTTTCTCACGAATCGCCAAATGTGACGACACGTGCAATGGTAAAATAGTGCTGAAAAGTTTTTTTTCCTTAAACAGAACGGCTCGCATTGACCTGCGGGAGCAAATGCCGGACCTAGGCTTTTGTACGAAATAATTGATCTTAATTTGCTGCTTCAAAACCAACCAGTATTGTTGAAAATATGTTGTAAAAAGTGCTATTCATGTCTCGTGATCCATTATCGTGCCAAGCACTTCGATTCCCCACTGCATTTTTCTTCTTACCATGTTTCAGTTTCAACCTGACTGCAGCCGTTTCTTTGTTTTTCGGTGCGAAATTGGTGTTGCCAGTTTGTTTTCAAAGCAGATTTTCCGCCCCGTAGCTTTACCCGTGTGAAATAGAAGCCCGCCTGCGAGGGAAAGTAACCCTGCTGCAATCCTGCTGGTTTAACTCGATTGCGAAAAGCAGCCAGGTGTGAAGCGAAAAGCGCTACTAATTTTCAGTAATCCATTTTCACGCTGTTGCGGGTGGTCAGTTTATGTTTTACGTTAACAAAAAAAATCTTGCAGCTGGTACTCCAGCCTACTTGTTTCATGTACCGCTTCTGACCAATCGCATAGTTGTAGGGAAGCTGCTGAGTCGCGCAATGCCGCTGAATCCTTTTTGAGCTCAAGATTACAGCCCATTTTTTCAAAGTCAAAACTGGGCTTTTCTCGCTGCAAATGGTTACTCGCCTTTTTCACCACCAATCCAAATGATGTTTAAAGATATTTAGAGCAAAATTCACAATTTCTAGAACCTTCGCGACTCGTACTATTATGTCATCCTTGATGTAGATTTTTTGAGTGACATCCACAATTTCTGGAATGTTGTGACTAATGCTATTATGCAAGTCTTAATGTAAGCACGAAAAAATCTACTTTCAGTAAGACCAAAACTGATTCTGGTGGAATGGTTAAGTTTTTTGCATATCTGACCGTAACTTCAGCCACGAGAAGTGGCTTTCCACACGCTCCAACTACGTTCGCAATGCAGCACACTTCAACTACTGCACGTATAAAGAATTTATCTTAAATTCCTACCTTTCGGCGGTATAGATATGTTTGACTTTAACATCAAGGGTTGCAAAGATTTTAATGATTGTTTCCAATCAAAGATAGATTTTGACTGGTGTTGGCAGCTGAGGTCATTCCACTAGCACTCTGAATAAAGCTTGATTTCACTGCCATCATACAAAAGTGCCAGCAGCATTTCACAAATTTTGCGTGTTGCGTGAGATCAATATGGTAGAAAGTTTTGATCAAAGTAGACTTAGTACGGAACGTCTGCGGAAGGTGGTAGCTTTGTTTTCAAAACAGGTGCAAAACTTTGTTGGAGATTTTGCGTGCCTTCTCTGCTATTTTTTGCCTTTCTGTTCTAAAATTTGTGGCTACAGAAGTTGCTGAGTGCTGATGTCCACCGATCCTGAATGTAAATAGTAGTTAATAAAAACCGCTGATAACTGTCAATTATATTTTATTATAATAGAATTTATACTGTAAGTGTCAAAATGCCTTTTAAAAATCAGCATTACTGGTGCGTTTATAAGAACTTGCTAGTAACTATCACCAAAATGACAGAACCAACACAATGCTCCTTTGAAACAATGAAGCAGTAAAATTGCTTCATATTCTTTGTTTTTGCTTCATCGATTTCTTAAAGGCAACCTAGAATTGTTTTGGAAAGAAATCGCGGAAAAGCTTAGCCTTCTGCTTGTCGAAGTTTTCATAAGCGTGTAGCAAACTAGTTCCACAAGTTGCACGCTTTTCACGTTCATCTGCAAGCCTAAGAGCGTGTTGCGTACCAGATGGCGTTCCCACGTAAATTCAGGCTCCGATAAACACGAAGTCGAATTTTCTCGAGGGTCTAGATCGGCATTCCAAGAATGTGAAAAAATTTTAGGGTCAACATGACCAAGCGCTCGGCGAACAATGGCGTTAAAGCGTGATCACGAGGGTAAGTGGCCAATCGTCGCTGTAGCGTAAAAAACGCATTCTTGCTTTCGAGGTTTCAGGTGGCCGACGGAATGTTCTGTATGCCCGCAAGCGTCGGCGGTGGCGGATTGCGTCACATTTTCGTCAGAAGCAACAAACCTATTGGGCAACGCATTTTTTCAGTGTGCCTGCTGCAAAAAACATCACCGTTTGAAAGAAAACTCTTGGGAAAAGTTCCTACGCGGTCGCACTAGAATGTGCAACTTGACAGAGAGGCTAGAGCCGTTGCGTGATTCTTCGTCACCGATTACGTGTGTTACGACATCTACCACGTCTGATTTTGCTCAAGACTCTGAGAAAAAGTTGCATTCAGTGTGAGCCTAGGTTACGGTATGTTCAGAAACGTTTGTTGTTTGAAAATATTCAAATCCCTTCGTAGAAAAAGGAGCTTCTGCCTTGTATCACTTTCGTTTTTGTCTTCGGAACCCCCATCGTTAGCATCGCAAGCGTTCAGCTCGCAGAAGCTACCCTCTCAAGCTTTTCAATAGCCTCATCAAAATTGTAACTTGTCTTAAGAGCTATGCCGAGAAATGCCGCAAGTGGCACTGCGCACGGTTTCGACGACATCTCGAGATCGTCAACATCGCTTTACCACCTCATTAACCGCTCGTGATCGCTTAAGTGCGATTAAATAGTGCTGTCAGTCGCTCCCGATGTGCTGCCTACCAGTGGAACGCGTTAATTGGTTTAATGAAGAGAACTTGGTCCCCAATTACGCTGCTAATCGTACTTATACATGTGCTTGGGAAATTTAAACACGCCGACGTTGGAAATGATAAAGTCGCCGCGACGTCCATGAGCATCTCGAGCAATTCCGAAGAGGTTAACAGCATATCGGGGGTTTGATGGTGCGTAATACGCTTATTGAATTGACTGTTGAACGTCCTGGCGTGACAACTACATAAATAGCTTCTTTTCCGACCGGTGGCTTGCACTGAAAAATAAAAACTGGGGTGAATAAGGCTTAAGACCCATACAAGAGTTACAAAGTAGGATTTTTATGAAAATATAAATGAGTTGTATTGGTGAGCTTACGCATGAACCAATGGTGCTGCATTTCGCTGACTCCAATCAATCGCGAATAGATTGCGCGATTACAATGTTCAGGCATATCAGACAAATTTGAATTGACGTAGCAAGTGAGGCAAGTCTTTGTTGTTATCCGTGGGGAGGGGTTTAAGATGGAGGACGAAGTCCAGTGGGACATAGGGCGGAACGCCATGTCGTTTGATGGTCTGCGCGCAAATTTTCGTATTCGAACGTATGGCAACAAGCTATTCTATTGCGTTGAATGACTGATGTCTTTGAAGTCCTGTCTTTAAACTGTTCAAGCGCTAAACTAATTCGGATCCGATGCAAACAGATTCTATGCATTTGATGATGAGTGATGGACTGTTGTATCTATTGTCGTAAATTGGCGAATTCGGTTGCGCAAAGTCCGGCAATGAAATACTTTGAGGCTCTGCATGTTGCCTACCGGCCACCTACAAGATGAAGCAACGTGATCATTTTACGCCTGAGTTGGTCTCCTGTGTTTCTTAAAGTTACGTGGGCCTTGGATGACGCATAACGACTTTAAGGAGTTTATTGACATGCACTGATGTTCGTAGAAGGCAGTTCCATTGCCACCCAGTGTTGCACTGCCGCACAGTGGTGTGAAATATAACCTATAATTTGTAGCTAATTTAAATTTCGAATGAAATGTATTTTCGCGAAAAAAACGATACGTGTTTCTGCAATTCGTGGATTGCACACACACTAGTGACATACAAATCCCTACCACCTTCGGAAAGCTGTTTTGATAGGGAAATTTTCCCTCGGAGAATTGCGACAAAACCTACGGGTAGACAAGTGTTTTATCAGACAGCAGTTGACTAAACATTTTGGACATTAGGCCAAAACAACTGGACGCAGAGGAAATATTTATGCATGAAACCAGTTGATGATGCCAATTTAAGTTAATTATATGAGCTTATGAATGACTCAATTGCTGATGAGATTACAAAGCTGCCTACACAATGACGGTTGCGTTGCAATTTGTTTTCGCGCAGAAAGATCTGCAAAGAGACGCATTGCTTCTCACGATCGTTGCTGATTTGTCCAAAATATCTGCATTCTTGCCTTTATAAAAGACGAGACGGCCAGCGCTGGAGACGCGAGGAGATCAGCAAAGACGAAAACTATGATGCTTCTTCACATTTTCAAGATGTCTTCCTTTTCTGTCGGCTGCGGATGAGCCTCTAAAATTGTCGCGTCTGCGGAAACTGATCAGCTGAAAGCTGCGCTCAAGCGAAAATATTTCACCGGTCTCTGATTTCCCCTAAGGGCTCAATAAAGTGCATATACTTCACGAAAAAACAAAATAGGTTTGCGGCCGATGAGGCTTGTAGAGCTAGACTTTGAGTGCGAAAAAGTTTCTTTGGAGCGGCTGCAAAGCTTACCAGTAGTTGTGAAATACTGGTTGGACTGGTGCTTGCCATCAAATGATGATTCACCTCGACATACAAGTCACTTAAATTTCAGGAAATTTAGGGAAAACTTAAACCAAGCAATTCAGAGATCAAATCAGACGCTCAGTAAGTAGTTGTGAACACGGTATGTGAACAAATAAATCTACTGCCTCTGCCTTTACTTTTATTGCTCGGGAGAAAAAAGAAGCTCTTGCACCTCATTATAGTTGCATATCTACATCTTCACTATGGCACCATACATTTCATTACTTTTTAAATGTTTTCTTTCATTATTGCAAGAAAACAAACAGCCACAAAGACGTTGTTGTTTTGTTTAACACACATCAAATTCGATTTGTCGACAGCAGTCTGTCATTAAAACAAATGGTAGCTAACATGGAACCAGCATTTGTTTCAACGTATGTTCAAATATGAGCCATCGCTTATTGCTGCTGTTAATGCATGTTTAGTCCACTCAAATAATGTTGTATGAGGAAGATTGTGTGACCATGATTTTATTTTTATTGTCTTTCGGCTGACTGAAATATATGCACTTAATTTCCACGTGTTTTTCTACGCAAAGCGGAGTACTTGTTCTACGCGAATTTTTCTCCCTCATGTCATCGGAAAATCCCCACGTGCACGCACCTCAAGTTCTGCCCTGTTTCGCCAAATTTTACATATTCCTCATTTTGTGTATCCCACAGCAAATCATAACTTTTCTCGTTTGTACACACTTTAATCGTACTTAAAGACACAGCCATAGGTGAGGTGGCACTGGCGCCATCATTGTACCCTTTCGAATGTCCACGTTGTCCACAGATCGGACGATTTCAGAAACATACTCACAAGCTATTACAGCCATTTGCGATGAGTCACATTCAACACCAAAATGCTCCGACGTACTTGAAAACTAAGGTTAACTTGGTAGCCCTTGCTTATCAACAACGCCGAACCCATATATGGGAACATTTATCTCGTTGTGCCGTAATCGCTCTGATTCACAGAGTTTCAGATAAGCAACGCCTCGTGCTATGAAAAGAATGCGGTGGGGCAGATCGACGTTTGACTGATCACTTGCTCCTGTTGAGAAGCGCATACCAGCTGTGGCCGTGTCATCTGAATACAGTCTCTTTGTTATCGCAAAGACTGATAGAGCACGACGCAGCGCATTATTAGGCGGATTAGCGCATGCCTTGTGTAATCCAAATACTTCGTACTGTAAGATAAGAATTTGCAAAACGAATCAGCTGAATGTGATACAGCAGTAGTCATAAGCGTAGGAGGCACAATTATTTCAAATGACAAAACAAATTTTCCAAATACATTCAATTATCACATCGCTTTTGCTCGAATTGCCAAAGTTTTCCTTCCCAAATCTAGACAATTTTTACTTATTTTGCTGAACTTCTTGCCAACTTTTCTCAGACTTTCATGCATTTCCAGTCGATTTCCACAAAATATTACTCAATTTTTCTCATTTTACAGTTATAGGGTAGAAATTTCCTTCGCAGTCTCCCGCTTCCTACCAACAGTTTTGCGTTTTTGCACGCCTTTACAAAAAGATATTGTTTTCTTTGACAAATATGATACAAATTTCGTAAGTTAGACACCAAAAAACTTTTCATTTGGTTAAAGACATTTTCAACAAAGCTGATGTTTTATTGAAATGACATTTTCAACAAAGCTGATGTTTTATCATGGTACTGAAAGACTAACGCCCTTTCCAACTACTTTTCTACGTTTCAAAGATATCGTTATGTTCCAGACGTAAAACATTCTTACTACTGTTTTTGAAAGCACAGAGCTTCCACACAATGTTTTAGGCACTAGAATGGTCACTGAGAATGTTGCAAACTTAATTAACATGCATTTTCTTCAATCGATCCATCGAATTTGAAGTTTCAGTTGGAAAAACCATCAGCATAGGTTTCTTGTGTTTGGCTACGTGTTCACAACCCACGCAGATTTTCACTGTGCTTTGGTAGGAATAAGTATTTCTTTACGTGGTTCAAACTCCCAGTATCTGGACTCGCAGTGCTATTCAGAAGGACAAACGCATTCACAACTCTCAACAAAGTGAGACTGAAGTAGAATTGGAACTCAACCGATTTGTGTATTATGCAAGATGCAAATCTGTACTTTCAAATCTTTTCCGTCAAGTTGAATTGGATAGTAAGTCCACTACCAGATATAGTTTAAGCTTTTAGTGATTTCTTAATACAAAGCCGTAATGTTGCTTCACCACAGCAAATGTTCGAGTGGAATGAAAATGATTAGATAAAATGCGTCTAAAAACGGTATTTTGAAACCAGGTTTTTAAAAGCATCTATTTATCAAGACTATCACATCGCAAAATCTAAAACAGCTCACCTGCGGCGTCAAAATGTCACTAAACTGTCGTATCAGGAAAGGTTTTAGATAAAAACCGTGTTTTTAAAAAAATGTTTTCAGAAAAAGTGTCGCGAAACGTTCCTGAAATTCCGTACCAGGAATACTTTTAGAATGGCTTAAGATTGTATCTTAAAACTTCTCGATCATCTTTTTCTCCTAAATACGACTTTAAAATCGTGGTGCCACAATGTACGGATTGTAATAGTCCATTTGAGTAGTTGCCCTGTTCTGGTAGAACCTACTAGCCCCAGAAATGTCTTATTAACTTTTGTGTGTTGAAAATATCATTGCCGAGCGCAGTTGTTCTCCTGTTGTTTGACTTGCTGTGCTGGAAATGAGAATTTTTTGCTCGAAGAACTGAGGTTTAACCGATCCATTTGGGAAACATAAGGGATGCTAGGCTTTTAAAACATTCTGGTCGTTTGTTCTTATCAATAATATCGCGTGCGAGATGCGAGCGCCACCGCAAAGCGTGAAAGTAAACAGTGGCGTCGACAATGCTGGAATTGAAACTGCCGGTTTGACCATTCTAGGAAAGAAACCCGACTGAGCCTCACCCTTATTTTTTTCCCCGCTATCCGTTAGCGTGCGGCCAGCGATAGTAGACCCGACAATGACAGCAGTTGTGAATAGTTCCTCTGCGGCAGCGCACTGGGATTTATTGTGCCTCACGCTCGCGCTGTGTTGTTTTTACTGGGACGGGCGCAGAAGCGCTGGTGAACCTTTGCGGCTTTGTCGGCCACAGGCCTTTTCACGGTCGGCCGCTGTCACGTGCCACTCTGGCGCCTTATTTACAACGCTTATATCTGCGGCGTGATTGGCAGGAAGAAAGGGCGTCAATCACAAACCGAACAACCTGTCAATTTGAAACGTTGCCGTGGCGAACCCGACTGCAATGCCACGAATTCGGGTCCGGCATTCAGGTTAACTCATCGTGGCCGGAGACGTCAGCTGCCTATTGATTTGTATCAGACTTGCGTCAGTGGAATTGTGACTAACTTGAGCGAAACAATCCCGGAAAAACACTTTTCGGCGCAAGAGAAACAAAGCATGACAGTTTTGCTCATTTTCGATGCGTGGTCGTTTCCAAGGACAGCGTTCCTTTGGGCCAAGTGGTGTTTTTTTGAAAATTCCACCACCCTCAAGTGGAGTGGTGGACGGTAACCTCCCGCCAAATGGGATAGTTCTGCCGACGTGAAAAAATTTGCTGTTGCGCCAGAGAGCAGTTGCCGAAAAGTGTTGTTGCCAATGCTTTGAAAGAACGTTACTGTTTTTCTCATTGCTTTTGACACTCCCTGTTTTGTTCTACAAGACCTTCACAATAAAAATCCAAAACAGTAGTATTGACCTCCTGACGACATGGTTACATGGCTTGTACCGTTTTGCAGGTGTCCCAATTTCTGGAAACAATGAAATAATAAAGGGGCGAATGTTAAACGAAAATGCGACGATTTTGAACCGTAAAGTGACGAACTCGAAATGAAAATAAGCTTCACACATAAAATACGACAGTTGTAAATGAAATGAAAAACATCGTTTAGCCTTTTCCATCGCACCACCCGTCTCCTTGTCTGTCTAAAAGCGGTATTTTATACAATTTCTGACCTGCGTTTTCTTTGCTGCGATTGGCTACGCTATATCCACGCCACATTCGTTTGTTGTCCCTTGAGTATTTTGCTTTGGGTGACAATCTGGATATGAAAGCAACCCTTGCACGGTTTGGTGGTAATAATTTGTAGTTGTTTTACGTTTATTTTAGTTGAACAGCCAACAGATTTAATTGAGCTTTAAGTTTGTTTTGTCATGTCAGGGCTCAATCGCAACACGATTCATTTAGTTGCGATATGTTTTAGCTGGACATTGAAGTTATTAAGACTTTATCGTTGAAAACCTTGAAACATTTCCTAAGGAATGAAGAGAATCTAGCTTTTACATTGAAACGACACTGGCCCCTTTGGTGATTAATTGCAGAGTGGTTTATCACGAAGTGATTGACCAATCATCTTTGACGAACACCAAACGCAGAACGCTCTGATGTCACAAGAATAGCTGACGACGACAAAATTTTCATGGAAGCAGAAAACAGACAAAGATGCCTTTTACTTAGTGCCAGGCCCGGAGGTGGGCAACCGGGCAATTTCCCCCAAAACTTAAAAGATTTTGAAAGCGCAAAAAGCTGTTTTTAGTTGTGAGGTAAAACAACAAGTTGCAATCATTTTGACCTCCCCTAAAATATCAGCTGGTTACGCCCTGCTCAGTGTTACCTGTATTGACTGTAAGCCGGCCCCTCATGCGCAAGCAAAAAAGGTCCACCCACGAATAACCGTCCTTTTGGCAAGGAAGTCAGTTGTAATGCTTGTCCACTGAGGCAGCGCGACCAAGTATGACAAGCGGAGGCGTGTTGACGGCAGACTGTCAATTCAATCAAATTTGTTTTTCCAGACGGAAAGAGGTCCCACAACAGCTTTTTCGACAACTTGTTGAAAAGCGCTCACATGCCCTCTTGTCGTCGGTCAAGATAGGAAAATTTATCACCGATAAATCCTTTACTCAAGAAACGCGCCGGCTGTCAACTTTTAGGCCTTTCGAAAACAAGCCGTTGCATCACGCAGATGGCGTCTACGGCAATCTCACACTCGCAAATTCTGAGCCGCCGACTGATAACAATGCAAAACAATCTTATCCGCAAGGATAAGCGCAAGATTATGTTTGATTGTCAGCTTCCTGATCAGAATGACCCCGCTTGACTCACGCTAAGTACAAAAGCAACTTGTAATTCGTAATGAATGGCAGATGACTTCTCGTATTTCAGGTCTTAAGTCCTACGCTACTGGCCTCTACTGTAGTAGAATGTTTTCCATTACGCTGTTTAAATACCAGAACACCTGTCGTTTTTCATCAGGGTCAGATGAACACTGGTTGCTACTGCCGTTATCGGAAGTCCAAGTCATTATCAGCATCTGAGAGGCAAGCAACTTTCAAGCAGGATAAGAAAAGGATGGTAACTATTAAAAACGGGCAACGTTGCATAAGCCATTAAAGATGATCGTTGGCATGACGGTTAAATGCATGGTAACTTTTTAATAAGTTTCAACCGTTCATCACAACGCAAGGGATTGTTGAACTATGTTTCCTTTTATAAATAGGCACCAGCTGTCTGCAAAGTCCCCCTGATTAACGTAAAGTGTGCTTTTTCGTCGTTTTTTTTCAAGACAAATTATAACGTAATCATTATTGTTATGAGTCACGCAAATTTAACTCTTAACAGTTCAGTGAGATGTTGAAGGTTGATACAAACTACGGAGCAGTTTTACGGACAGTTGGGGTAAGAAAAAGTTGCAAGTTCAAATTCAAGAAGACCTTGAACTGGAATGTTATATCAGGGTTTTTTTAAGGAAAAATGTTAGGAGCCCGGTATGGACTTGTAGGGACCCATTTTTTTCTGATTCTAGGGACCCGATTTTCCCTGATTCTAGGGACCCGATTTTCAATTCTAGGGACCCGAATCGGGTCCCTAAAACCGCTTAAAAAACCCTGGTTATATTATACATTATTTGGAAAAGTTGAAATTGCAATACGTCGCGAATATGGGAAACACAGAGTACTTTCATAAACAAAAAAATAAGAAATGTTTCCAGAAGTATTGTTTGTGTTTGTGATTCAGTTTTGACCCATTCATCCCAACCTAAGCAAAAGTTACGAAGATGAAGAGTAAATTCAAAGCACTATGACATTTAAGGTCTCAAGGTAAAATCTATGATCGCTGCAAAGATAAAATAATCGCATTGTCCATAACATTCTGTTACTTCTTTCTTGCTTATAATAAGAACAGTCTTTCCAATTGTTAATGACTTCATCTTGTAGCAACTACAATTTTGTAATAACGTAATGTGGACAGGTAACCCGGGATTAAACGGAAAGCTACATGCACATGAAATCATAAAACACATGAAGTCATAAAACTGTTTTGCCAGCGTTGAATCTAAAAGTTACAGCCACGATCATTAGGTTAAACAATGTATATCACTGGTCTGACCTAAATGTTCCTGCAACTCGAGCGGCCTGAGTGTTTTGTTTTTTGTACTTCAAGATCGTCCACGATACTTACGCGTAATCCAAGAAAAAAAGGCTTTCAACCTCACTTAATTTCGAAAACCGGACGCAGTTTTCACTACCTGTTAACTTAACGTCTATTGTAAAAACGTTATCCAGAATCCTAAGTCGGGAAAAGTTGACAATAAGCCATCGTTGTTCTTTATTTTGTGAGAAGTCACAGGAAATTTCGCATGTCACGAAACCAAAGTTCAAGGCTGGGTTTATTCAGTTTTCGAAAAGCGTTGATGATCAAATTTTTTCCAACATTGTTTTTAAGACCAATTTCACAACTTCGAATTTACCAAAGGTCTACAAAAAAAACAACGAAATTCGGTGTAGTTTTTCATTAGATTTTGCACACATTTATCAAGCATCTCTCAAATCGGGAGATACATTCACTGAATCATTACATGACCCGCAATCAGCACTTCTTTCCCATGCTTGCAGTTTTATGCACTTAAACGCAAAACATGCAAAATTTATTACTGCTGAGAAAATCTTCCTATAACACAATACGTCTTGCGCGTGGCATTATTGGGCTCATCTAAGTTTTGGGTGAGTCCTTTTCATAGAATTTCGGCTTTTCAGTTCTCTTGCACCTCGGAATTTGGTTGCTTGGAACATTGCAAAGTAAAATATTGTTTTCGACTGGGGATGGACTTGTTGTGCTTGTTGGCTCATCAATGAATTGGTGTCGAGAAGCTTACAATCCTGGTGTTACGCGAGACACGCGTCAGTGTTGGCAACAAAAGAACCGGGCCGGACTTCGTTGCAACTGAAACTGGATGCACAATGGAGAAGGCTGCAACGAGTCAGGCAACACCAGATGTGTCAACGTTTGGCAGCCATTTGGTCTGCTGTGAGATAAAAGATTGTTGAGAAGCCGAATTTCGTCTGCCCGCATCGGTATTTCCAAGACGCCTTGAAAAGGGCGCCTGGCTGCCGCGACACGACCCGAAACGACATACCATGCTTGATGCCAAGCTTCAGCACATTCAGGCTGGATCTTTTGTATCGAAGCAAGGTCAAATTTTCTGATCGCTGTTACTGACATCATTCTGCTTATTTGGTCTTGTCCAGCCCTTCAAGGCATCAGCAACAGGTATTCAATGAGTCGGACGCGTGAACCGTACCGAATTTCTCCAAAATGTTTCTCATACCAACACTCTGACATTCTACAGTTTTCGCTTTCCGAACTAGTGTCCTCCATAGCAAGCCCCCCAGAATGTGACCAAGGTAAGGCCGCGTAGCTTTCTCGACATAATTGCAAAATGTTCGTTAATGCCGCAAACAAAATGAACCGAGTAAATACTTTCTTTCGAATGTGCTGGCAGGCTGCTCTTGCTTCCAGAAACTATTTTCGACGTCCGAAATTCCGTTTGTGAAGTGCGATCTGCTGCTGACGCTGCTCCCGGGACCCGGCACGAGCCGAGTATTTGGCGTGATGAACACAAGCACGACACTTCGCAACGACTTGCACATCTTTCGCTTAAAAATCAGAAACGGATCTGTGTGTGGCCAAATGGGTCCGCTTGTTGCGATTTCCCAAATTAGAATGAGAGTTTATGAAAATCTGGTTGTCGGGTTTTTTGGTTGTATTAAGGTTTGATAGTAATAATCTGACTTAGTTAGATCTGATATAATAATTAGATCTGACATAATTGGTGCCGTCTGTGCAGAGTTTTTAAAGATTTTCTGCATTTTTTCCCAAGCTTTATTCAGAATTAGATTAACGCTTGCATTGGCTTTTGCTTGTTAGCTTCATATTACAGTCAACCAGGTTCAAGAGTCGCTCGGAAAAAGTTTTTCGTGCAACACGAGCAGCTTAACCGGTGCAGATTTGCATGACTGAGAATAGTGTCAAGAACACGGGCTCCTTCTTTGTTTGCCGCACACCGTTTCAAATGAGCCGTTGCCTGTTTGTCAATTCCTTTACAAGACATTTGTTTGACATTGACTGACGACTGGAAGTAAACAAATACGTCGAATTCTTCTCAGGGGATGATTGGCGGGNGTTTTNCTTGACAACAGAGCCTACTTGGNGCAAAAAGCGGAACGCCAATTTCAGGAANAAACAAAATAAGTCATTTCTAAGACTTGCTTTTATCAACAATATTTTTTCTCCATTACTTCTAAGGATCAATTCTTCTAATTGCTCAGAGAAAACAACAAAAACCGATTGTCAAATTCCATGCTATGATATCTCGATCTTGGTTCTGTATCTGCATTGTAAGATGTTTCTGTAAAATTTTACCGACTGTTTGAACAAAAGCATTCGTGCATGTGTGAAAAACTTGCTTTATGCTAACTTCGCCAATAAAATCTTTAACATGATCTTCGTGCTGTTGACGTTGTTTCAGCAAACATAACGTTTATATTTCATAACAAAAATATCACGTTTGCCTTCAGAAAAACAAGTAATCTTTCGCTAAACCTTGATGGAGTTTTAGATTCACGCACGCAATCCTATTCAGAATATTGAAGATGGATCTAAAATACGCATTTTTGTCTTTTGGAGAAGTTTTGGGAATCACCTGAACTTGCAGAGAGAAATCCGCACCTGAATAAAACTCTATTTAAAGCTTGGGTGGACCTCGGTTTTATTATAAAGCTTCTCACCTACAGAAATGCGATTCCATGAACTACCTATATTTCGTGGTTTCAATCGTAGACCTATTCAGTGATCTTCAGAGCCTTTTTACGCTGAACTGGTGGGACAATTGTTTCCCATTGTTGTACTGTAGCAATTATTGTTTCCGATTGGCCTTCCGAAATCTTTTGCTGAGTAATGGAAAGCGCTGATACACTGCCATACAAGGATATAACACCGCAAAAAGTGATGAACTTTACGTACGAAGTTCAACATGAACTTTGGATAACTGGCAGCACAAAGGCACGCAAAATTTAAATCGATTGATAGATGCTGTTCGAAGTGGATAGAATGCTGTCAACTCACTGTCTCTAAAGTTTTATGAAACATTACCATGGGCTGGCTATATTGATAGAGCCTCCCCCGACCGGGGGGTACGGGGCTGCCTTGCCACGGCACTGTATATTGACCACACGTTGTACTACTTGCGACATACATGCAGTGCACGGCTAAGCTTGTGTACAACAAGGTTTTATTGTGGTAAGAACTCTGATGCAAAAAGCGGTCTTGTAAATGAAGTTAATTTACTGATACCTTTGTTTTAGCTTGATTTTTAAGTGATTACATTTTCAACCAGTCTTAATCATTAAATTGCATAAAGTGGTATTTCATACTTCGATGAAGCTAAACTAACACCAGGGTGTGGTTGTACAAAATTATTTTCGTGTTCAATTTCCAGCATGGCACGTCAATTTCTAGAATGGGACCTCATCTTTCAACTCGGGACGTCATCTACCAGCATAGGAAGTTATCTTTAATATGGGACGTCATCTTCATACTTGATTTTTTGTCTGAAGCTGCGCATTTTATTAATAGCTTTTGACACACCCTTTCAATACATGCAAAACCTTTTTTTCCCGGAAATAACACGAACGTTTTGTTAATTAATTGATTATGTTCATATTTTATCGTATGTTCATATGGTAAAGATAGCAATATGAAATTCGAGCAGCATCTAATTATTTGCAGTTTTATTTAACTAACTTACAAAGTTTTGGGGTTTTCTTTCAAAGTTCCCATCAAAAGTAGTAAACCTTTTTAGGGACGTTTATGCAGTGACGTCGCACCAAAAGCCAATGTTACGGACAAACATACTATGTTGCCGTCAAGAAGTTGGGAATTTTTGTTGGTAATTTCACTAAAGAAATTACGTAACCGTCAAAATATTGGTGCTAATACGAGGGAAAAACGTTTGGGGGAAAAACATTTCTCCACTGACTGCATCACTGGTTATACGTTATACATTACTTTTTTACCCAGGATGATTATACAAAGTGCAAATCAAATGAAAATAACACAATTTTAACCAGGACTGCGGAGTCGGTACTCAAATTTCAGGCTCCGGCTCCGGCTCCAGCTCCGGGCATCTAATTTTTTGCTCCGGCCCCGGCTCCAACATCGTGAGTTTTTTTCTTGAGAAACAAAAATAATCTAGAACAGAAATTGCACTGCAACTGCTTTTTGTGTACACAACCACCAGTAAGGTAAATAGAATAAATAGGCCATGGTTTCACAAAGTAAGCCATACAAATCTTTAAGAACGTTCAACACATTAACGAAAAACCAGTTCAATCATCCTTTGTCGATTTTCACCAGAAAGATTTTGTACAGCGTTTGCAGTTAGGGGTCATGTGACTATCACATGTACACTACGCAGAGACCAGAAGAATCTATTGTCACCAACTGCATACCAGGCAAAGAGGACAACTATCGCAGCAAATGAAAAAAGGAACGAGGATGTGTCTAGTCTGGCAACAAATGTCCTTACTCAAGATCTAAAGGACTATCGCGCTATTTTTGAGTTTCTTTTATTGAAGAAACTTAAAAAAAAAAATTAAATTTTTAACGTTTAACAAATCTTGCATGTGCATCATATTTTGCATTGACAGGCAGGACTCATGAGTTACAAATAACTCATCATAAACTCACGTTTACTGCCAAGTACTGCTATTGATCAAATCGACAGTTGGCTTAACGGCAAGAAATAGCGTTTTTGTGTTCTGTTTTGACTTTTTGACAGCAAGCAAGACTCCACAATCCGTATTTACTGCGTTGCTGACAGCGGTTCCAGAGCTTGTCTTCCCGGCAATTGTTTACTTATACTTGAAGACAGCAGCTGAACGGTTTCCTACGGGCAAGTTATTTTGGCCCACAGCAAATCGCAAATCTTTTCGCCCACCAATGACCGCTGCTTAAATTTAGAATCCTTTCAGTCAACAGGATAATAGCTTATGTAATTGATGTCATTTGTCCTAGCAGCTCGACATTCTTTTGCCACAAAGATTCACTGCCTGCCAAGGAAGACAAAAAAATTGATAAATGCTACAAATGAAGCTGCAAAGTAGCAATCATGAAATTAGGGCAAATTTTTAATTTTTCCCACGACACTGTTTTTAGTACAGAAACTTCTCATGTTTCTTTCGATGATGAATACGTGACAAAGAAGGATTGGTAATTTTCAACTTGTTTTTATTTCGATCGTTACTTAGCGTGGTGAAGGTACCTTTTAAATTTGAAAAATCATCCGGTTGCGAAGGAAGGAACACCATCAGATAGGAACTTGTACTGTCAAGAATTTGCACTGCAACAGCGCCTATGGGCGAGTCTCCGCTGACTTTACAAATATTGCAGTGGCTATCTACTTGGTAAATCGGGTGCTCACCGCGCGGACATTCGTAACCGCGGAAACATGTGAATCATCTCAGCAACAAATCGACCGACCTGCAAACGATGGGGTCAGGGCAAAGCAGACCGCTCAGCTCCGTGCAGCGGTGTCAATTGGCTTGACATGAATTGAAAAGCGATTTGTGTTACGCCAAATAAGGATTCGAAATTGTAGAAACTTCGTGGTCAGCGTACCTATACACAAAAGACAATGGGATCAACAAGGCAAGCCAAAACCTTTCGCAATAAAGTCTCATCGAAACATAGGACGTCAGCAGTTTGTTTTAGAAATTTTAGGTTAGTGCTAGTGTAACGGACGCTACTTCGGCATATTACTGAGCTGTTATGAGACAGCCGTCAAGGTCTCTACCATCTACTATCGCAATTATCCATAAACGGAAAAAATAATAAAAACGTTCCTTGCTTCGTTTTCAGCCGGAAATTGAAAAAAATAAAGAAAATACCATAAACCTTGTTTGGATGTCAAATTTTTACATATTTATTGGCGGGTTTTATGATTGATCACGTCTTATATGTGACTGCGAGAGGACGATGGGAGGCTTTTCAGATGGCTAGTGAATGAAACCTGACTCCCGGCTAATGTATTTGATGGTAATTAATTGAAGAGTAATAAGGAGTAAATACAAAACGTTGAGGTTAAATGCGAAATGTGATTATAATCCACACATCGCAAGAAAAAGGCAGAAATTAAATCACTGCCTCTTCTCTTACATCAACCCCGTAATGAAACAACCCACACAAAATCTTAAGGATGATGTGGCGAAAAACAACAGTTTATTTTTGCATTATCATAGCAACGGATGGAACGGTGAAGGACAGTGATTACAGTGTTACTTTTCACATGAAATGGTCAACGTTCACTGCGAGCTCATACCAATACCAACAAACGCAATAAAATGCAAGTCAAACGAAGTTTCTGCAGAGTTCAGTGGAAACCCCTAGCAGATCGGGCCATTTGAAAGCTAAACAAGTAATTCGATACAGCCCAAAAACTGTCAGTGAAGAGAGAAAAAGGTGAAGCTAATTAGGTGCATTTACCATTTATGCACAATTCCAGGACTGGCAAATTTTGCCTCTACTTTTCAACGTCGGTATAACTCGTTAATAAATCAGTAGGACCAGACCATGAATGTAAGAGAAAAAAGATTTGCCAGAAATTGCCTTTCAAACTCAGTTGAAGCGTGTCCACAACAGCAAACTGGAAGGTGGAAATGGTATGGCAACCTAAAAGGATCTTAAATTTCAAAGAAATTCTATAGCCTGAAGAGGTTTGCACGAAATACAGTTCATGTTCCATACTTTTAACGTGGTTGCCTGCGCTGTGCCGGAACTACTTTAGAAGAGAGGCTGTGAGATGAGGAAAGTCGCATGGTTTTAGCTTTTTTCGTCTTTTATTGCTGTACTTCTAACAAGGCGTAATAAACCTATTAAATTTAAAGACGTATTTGTTTGCTCTCGCCTCTTAAACTTCATCTAAACAAAACATTCGCGTTGGTGTCGGATTACCTTTTAAGCCCTTGCGGCTGTCAAGAGATTAAGCAGGACTGTGCAATTTCTTTGATGGTAACTTTAAGCGAGCTTTGGCAGGATCACTGTGATCATAGCCAATTAACACTTTTGCTTATGAAAACTGTCGAAAACAATTGCAGTTGAGCAAACAAGACATTCTTAAATGTGTATATCGACTTTGATGTGCGGCTTATGACACAGCCTTGTTTTATGTTTTACGGTTGTTCATATACACCAAGTCAATCTGCCGGGGCAACACGTGTCGCCGTCAGGTAGGACAGTCACAAGTCGTATGGAATGCCTCATTTGCCAAACTCATTTTGAAAATAGCCGAGAAGCCTTGCCGCCTCGTATCACCAACTTTCAGTGTAACATCCCATCACCAGACGTCTTTTCCTTACAGAAAAAATTGTGAAGGGGAAACGTTTGCACAATATATGAACCCCGGCTCTCTTCAGGAAGGAATTTTTTTATTGGATGCGATCGTGGCATTTCCTAGCAGAGTTCCTTTCGCTTCCTTGCGGCGCACCTGTTGTATGAACTTCATCATAATAACAGGGGCACCTATACTCAACTAGTAAAGAAAGGTGGTTATGTTTGAATGTGTCTGTGGATGCCGTTCCTTTATACGTTTGCTTCCTGTTTGGTCCTGGATCGACCAGCAATTTGATTCATGTCATGTTGAAATATTTTTGCGTTTCGTCGTTGTCTGGTTTTCTCCGCATTCATTCACGTCGAGGAAATAGCATAGCCATTATTTGTCAAATTTATTTTCTTATCCCAGGACGTTTCTCAAAACCGGCATTTGCTCTTAGCAAAGACCGAATCATAACAAATTCTTCATTCAAACATTGTGTAAAAAGCTAATTGCCGGCGTGCTTCGAACGTAAAACACCGCCCGTCGGTGCATTCCTGTTTTGAAACAATCCGAAATCTGCAGAACGAAGTAAGAAAAGCAAAAATGTCGAGAATTTGCAGTTTGGCAATGAGTTGTGCTATTTTTGGTTGTGAAAGTGTGACACAAGGGTTTGAAACGCAGAGTTAGTGTAAACTGGGGGATCGTTTTCAGCGGTCGCGAATCTCAGGGTCGAGCTTTTCTGTGCAACGAAAAGCTTCTGTTTTTCTGTCTGGACAAACGGAGTTTACACAAATGCTTAAAATGACTAAAAACTGTCTAAAATTCCCTCTAAGGTGGGCAACTGCCCTAATGCGCAGTGCCAACAGACCATTTGCGCAGTGAAATCTCATTCTCGCGCACTAACAACAGTCCAAATTTAATATCGTATATATACCGCATAGCACTTGTAACGCTTGAAGCGCTTTCCTGTCTTTGTGTCTACACGGTTGCGCAATTGCATGCGCAGTAAAACAAACATTTGCTCAGTGTACAATTTTCGTAGAGGGAACACTGGTAACTGCTATTATGATCGCGTTGCTACTGCTGAATGCTTTTGTATAAAAGTGTGGTGGATTGCGAAGCGGATGTGGGAGCGTAGAATGGAGCGACATTTTAAACGTACAGCTTTCTGAGCATTTCTAACATGATTATCTGCAAATTGAGGAGTGCGGTAGAAAATCCTTCCAACTTTAAAGCAAAACAAAGCGCATTCAGCCACTCTTAAAGTCAATGTAAATTTGCTCTTTTGTAAAATCTGAATCCCATTCACGTCTTCCACACAAGATATCGTCTGGGCCACTCCGACATAATAAAGGCACCTCTTAGAAACTCCCAACGAGGATCTCGTTTTCAACGAAAAAGGAAAGAAACTTAAAAAGGGTTTATCAAATTCCCGCATGGACATATGAATGACGACCGTAAAATAATGAATGCGTGCAAAATACTACAAGCATGAAAAAACTGCAATGCTTGTGGATGTAGGGTCCCCCGCCAGGTTGGGTCCCCGGTCAGGGGATCAGGGAGAATCTTATGCAGCCTGAGCAAAGGAATTGCGCAAGCACCTTCCTAAAAACAACGAAAAAAAACCGAAGTTACAGCTTGTATGCGCGAGCTAACATAAAACTTTAGAAAAATGTTACGTCTCGTATCACAAATGAAACGGTTGTAATGCAACAGATGTTTTGTGCTTCAAGAGATTGTTGGAATAGGAGAAATAAATCATACAGAAACCGCATTATCATCATACGAACTGCCACAAATCGAGAAAAGCGTCCGACAGCACCACCCCACTGAGTCTGAATATAACAAGTGTTTGCTATCTAGGATCGCAGCAAACAAAAGGAACGTCTGTTTACGTTATGGGTCATTGTTCCCGGCAGTATCTTTTCTATTCGATGTAATTTGGCACGGATTCTCCGCCGTAATCTGGGAACGGCGCCCAAAGGCATTTCTCGTCACTCGTTCGCCATCTGTGTCACCGAGGAAGTACGATCGTTTCAAAATGGCAAGACACTTCACCTGTTATGATGAGACCCCTCGCGGCCGGTGTTTTCAGAACAGCGCTTTTTGAGACATAGCGCTTGGCGCACAAAAACGTGTAGGTATATGACGATAGAAGTAGCACTTCAGAGTATTTTCGGTTCACTTCCATTGTCGCACGGCCTAGCGGTTTTAATCGGGACATTCCTCTTTCGTTCCTTTCCCTCGCTGGAATTTGAAGCACGACGAAACGTTGTGTAGCAAGTTTCGGGATTAAGATGAACCGCTCCCACCAAGTGACATGACACATATGTCTCGGTTGATGGCCTTTGTCCAAATGTTTCTTGGATCTTATTTGTGCTCCGACTGAGACCACTGCTCGTCATTCCTGTGAGGAATTGCCTTTTGGTGGGACTAGAAACAAATCAGTAGAGAAACATCAAGTCTTCACAAAACCTGGTGAAATGCATCCGAAACAGTTGATTTGGTTGAGTCTGCACACAAAACCTTCGCACTTCCGTACTTTTCCGTGTCTTCTGAAAGCGATAGTCGATTACGTGTCTTTGCTAGATATAAGAGTTTTGTAGGCTTTGTCAGTGAAATGCACGAAGCTCGACATCTCAATGGAAAACTCAAATCTATCCCTCATGTTTCTGACAGTCTGAGTTGTCAGGCACCAACAAAGAGCGCTTTAGTTCGCAAAGCATTGCCCGCTGTCGTAGCGGCTTAATACGGATACATGACTTTTTGTGGAGTCCTCGCGTTGACTCTAAATCGATACGCTCGTGAAGCACAACACCCCCAAATCTTATTCATTGCTGGATGTATTTGCGAGTGTGTTTAACAACTTTATTGGAAAACAATTTCCTGGTATCGTGTTGCTCTTGCGGCAAATGGGTTTCGCAATACGAACTCTTCGCATTCGTTGGCCGTCAGGCGGTCCGCGTTCTACTGTTTGTTGACGTTTCTCGCTTGCGCACGCGAATCCTTTCTTTCGAGGACGGATCAATTTTCCGAACAATTTCCGTCCGCTAATAAAGGCCGTTAATAGGACGCGCTGCCGCATCAGCTGCGCTCCGAGCAGGTCCGTAATTGGACCTGCTCACCCTCCTCTTCGTCACTGAAAACTCGAAATGACGTGGGTCGCGAGAGTCCTTTCAAAAACCTTGTCCAGCACTTCGACACCCATCGCGTGGTTGACAACACGAAAGGCGTAGGCTGGCGAAGATTGTGACCGCTACCGTCACATAAACCATCCGCATCAACTCAGACAGGGGAGACCTAATCGCTTCACCGTCCCAGGAGTATGGAATTTCGAAATCCTTTGTTTCGTTTCAATTATCGCGATCAACTTTCATGCTTTGACATTGTTTTCTTTTCGAAAATGAAGCTGGCGAATGTCACTTCAGAGACCCACTGCGACAAACAGCTCAGTTCGAAGGCAGACCAAGCGGCTTTAGTCGTGTTTAAATTAGTCGACCGTAGCTTGAAAATTACAGACGCTTCGCCTTTTGCTCCTGGCAGTTAATATTACTTGAGACGCGCCCAAGTTGTACGTTTGTCGCGTAACCCTCATGTAAGATCAAGGCCTAGCTGCCTATGCGCCGCCATCTTTAATCAGCTCAACGGTTATGATGTAATGTGTTGACAATTGTGCCTGACGAAAATTCTGACTCATATCTGGCTGAGCTGCTTCCACTTAAAAACGGCAATTAGGGTTTCCGATGCCCTCACCAAGTCACATATTCACTTTTACCGATGACTGGTAGTACTTTAATAAAGACGACCAACTATTCTAACGCGCTATAGCTGAGTGCGCACGCTGTGCAGCTGCTGTCTCGGTAGACAAACTGACTAAATGTGTATTTCCCATAAACATAGCATGTAATTGGCATCAGCCATTTGAGTTTTATTTTTTGTTTTGCTTGAAAAGATAACGATTCAAGCGTTATTTCGTAGAAAAATAACAAAAAATCTGAATAATAATAAAAACACGAATGACTTATAAATAAAACTGAAACAATAAACAAACGCAGGAAACAGAAAGCTGGAGAAGAAAAACAGGAATTCAATCAGCTGCTAATTTTTGCTGTTGTTGTTTCATAATCGTGATGTTTAAATTACCCTCAAAAGACGAAATGTCACGTCACCAGGCTAAACGCTGTTTCAAACGTTTGGTAAAAGCTTATCAGCAAACAACAAAACGGCAAAACTAAGAAAGGAGCAATGCATGTCAAATGGCGATGGCTGTTTAGCCAAGCCAGTCAAAGTGTTTGGGGCCGTGTACGGAATAGTCGGCCTAAAGTCGCACAGCAGAAAAACAAAACGAAACATACAATGGCACAGTTCTAAAAGACAACGGCTATTCTACGATCGCACACGCGCGCACGTAAACATACAAGTCACCTTGTTAACTGGGTAACAATAAAACCAAGAGTTAACTGGCGTCGTCACAAAGCGCAGATAAGTACGTGGCATCTGCGGAGAGCGTCAAAGCGGCACTGCGAAAAGATCGCAAGCGCGGCCTCGCAGCACAATGAAGACAATGCAGCTGGTGAGCTGGAAAGCTCGGTGTGACATGTGGGACAGCGAAAAGAAAACTCTGGGACACCAATTCTAACAACAAGCATGTTCAGCGATTCACTGTCACGCTGTTTTGGCTAATAGTCAAAAAGGCGCAAATGCGAGAAAAAAGCTTTTAGAATCGTCACCTGAAAGGCCGAGAAGACGTTTAAACGGAAAAGTTAAAATCGTGTTGCCAGCGGAAGCGGTTTGACGGGCTGCCGTGCGATGGTGTGCCTTCGCACGCAAGTGCATACCAGATAAGAGAAGCACTGTTCGCCTGGGGTGAGGTTTACAGTCTCCTCGCGGCAACAGTGTTCCCAGATACGAAGTCTGCTGGCGGTAAGCGCCGCCGCGTGACTTTCAGGTCAAGCAAGGTAAGCCGCGTCTTTGGGCAGCAAGTCGGCGCGTTGAGGGCGAGCCTGTCAGGTCTAGTGGATTAGAAAGCGGTAACAGTTGCGTTGCTGGCAGTAAACGCAGCGTTTCAGAACTATTCTGTGTAAATCGCTAGATCCCCATTTTTTCAGGTCAACATTCGGCGGAAACGATAGGTTTAGGTGCAACTCGTACAAATCTACGGCAGGACAAAACAATTCGAAAAATCCAAATCGCAAACCGTTCTTTCGTAAGATGCTTTCCCAATGGATCGACAGTAGTTCAACGCTGCCTGTTGAGTGCAGCAAGGCGGTTACATTGGCAAGCGGATTACATTGCTCGGGCCACACGAAAGATACGTGCTGCTGGCACACGAGTCTTTGAAGTTTCATTTCAACCAAGAAGGTTGTCGTTGGAAGAAAACGTCATCACGTAGTGGTTCCATTGCACTTTTCTTAACAGTGGACTTCGCACTTCGACCGAAGAGGACGGCGCCACGCGCAAGAAGCCGTCCACTTTCGGTGAGAGCATCGTCCACGTTATCTCTCCAAATATTTCCCCNTCGAGCACCTCCCTCGCGTCAGTGCTCCTTGGCAGCTTCAGCAGCATGGCTGTAATCAGGGCTCGTCGCCCCAAATCAGGTTGTGCTAGTCGTAAGTCTCTCCTCACTTGTGCCACGTGTCTCCTCCCATCTGGCGGTAAACGCGGAAGATGTCGTTGTTCGATTCCGGGCACTGTCGCCGGCACTCGCACGACCGGATCATCATCATGCGCTTTTTGAATTTGAAGCCGTTTTCGCACGTGAACTTGACCGCCTTGGTAACAGTGCGCTTGGGAGTGCAGCAACGACCGTCCGTGCACTTTCCGCAGTATTTGGGAGTGTAAACCTTGCTGTGGCAACCGGAAAATGAGAAGCGGACTCGTCGCTGCGCCTTGACGGTGCGGCTGCATCGCTTTCCTTTCTGCACAAAAAAATCAAAACGAATGAAAGACGTTCAGAGTTTAACAGAACATTTTCAAAAACCTTTTCAGCACTTCTAGACTGATTTTTTCTGTTTCTGCGCACAATAGATCACGTGAACTTTTTCACACTGACCAAGAAACATATCTGCTATCGCCGTAAAAAGCACAGGCACAATTACACAAATGTGAAATAAGGTGAAAAAGGCATATCTGCATAAAATGCACTGTTTAACTTATCTTACCTTTTTGGGCATAGGAAGTTCTTCTGAACAGGGACGCAGTTGACACAGACGTTTCTCCTTGCGGAGCTTGCAGTTTTTGTTGTCGTTGGTGACACGCTCAGAAATTCCCCAGCCACAAGTAGTAGAGCAGGCCGACCACTCAGTAGTTTGAATCATACATCGATCTTTCGGACGAAATGACACTGCGACAGGCTCTGGTTTTCGCGCTGCAAAATATGAAACAGACAGCTGTCAGACAAGTTGTTCATTACAGCTTGATTTTCGCGATAAACAAAAATAGTTTTTCAGCTGTTGTGCCTATCGACACTATCGCTACTAGCCGGCGGCGAAACGCTCAGAAAGCAGCCGATTTATTTAGCAAAACCCGACGGTGTTCGCGTGGTTCAAATACCGTGTTTTCGTGCCATGTGTATGGGATGTCCAGTCACGCGAATTCGGAAAACCATATATGGTATTTTCTTTCCCGCATACCAGAACACGCTCGCTTTGTTTGTTTGCACTTATCTCTCGGCGCAGCCGCAGCGTGCCACGCGACCTTTGCGCGATTAGGCGCTTGAGCTAAATCGACTGGTAAGCGTTCATGGTTGATGCGGCTTGTGGTCTAAAGTGCTTTATCGGCGACGGCGTAGCAAAATTGAGGAAAACGCGCAAATGGTTATAAGACACTCCGAAAAAACATTTTTTCTTTCGGCACCAGAAGTTAAATCTCAAGCGGTTGAACTTCCATCAACACCAACGCAACAATCCCTATATCACGCATTAAAAGCAGTTACAACAACGATGCTGCCGCTTTCGTGACTGAATCGAATGTTTTGTTACGGCGCACTGCCTGAGCTGAAACTGCTTTGTCTGGCAAGGTGTGCCTCTAGCGTTCTTGCAGCTCTCCGTGCGTCACCAACGAGGCGAAAACAAAATCGGACCTTTCGCTTTTCGTACGTTTCCGCTTCACCGCTTTCGGGGCTTGGCTTATTTAGGCCGCCGCCAGGAACAACTTCACAGCTGCTGGCTGAGAAGTTGGAAGTGAAACAGGTTTAATTTGCGCGACTAGTTTTCACGGACGGGAGCTGAATGACAATAGCAGCACCATCGGCAGCGCATCCGACTTCAAATCGATTTATGCAATCAACAAAATTCTTCCTTTTCTGCTCGATTTTCAGTTGCAGCAATGCCGACGTTGTGATGATTCGAAATTTCTGGTGGCACTGTTATCACGCGATGTGTTGACTGCTAGGAATGCCAACCTATTCATTTGGCGCCAGACCATGCCACATTACATTTCCGTCCTTGCGTCGGTATATTTCAACTGAGACATGGCCATTGAAAGCATTGTTCTCTCAGTGAAGCATTTACTGATAAAAACCGACTCCACTGAGCTTTTGTTTTAAACACTTAGCACTAGTTGTTTTCAAGCAACCACATTGCCGCTTCGTGATTAACCGCTATTTCACGTCCACCATCGCAGACATTTTCAAACAACGTTAGAAACGGCGCCAATCTGTACGCTTTTAACTGCAACTGCAACATTTTAAAAAAGTTGAGAAACTCACCAGACAGAGCAGTAAGTTGACCAACTCGTGGTCTTCTGCGATATGGTCTGATGCGTTTCGTTGTGTTGTTTAAACGTGGTCCAGTGCAAACCCACTCCTCGCAGCACTTGCCAGGTTTGATCAACAACCTCGGATGCAGGCAGTTCTGCGGAACAGAATGCAAGGTTCAACATTCCATCGGTTCTGGCTTGTTTAAGCAGTTGACAAGCCTAAGTTCTAATCAGCAGAGAGCAAACTCGGCCAGGGTTACATCTGTCGTAGCAACAGCAAACAAAAAGAAGACATTGGTCATTTGATTATTACCGTGGGAGGTGTTGCTTTGATAGTAACAGGGCACTTTGGCGCACATCCGATGTGTCCATCAATGCATGTGCACACTGCTTTGCACCCCATATCGAAGCTTTCGCCGTTCAGGAAAGTCCGGCCGTTGTAGAAACAAGATCGTCCGGGCTTAGCTGTGGAAAGCAAATGGATTTCATTGTGACTTCGGTCGGCAAAGAAAGCAGTAACCTTGTCAAAGTGCCAATGGAAGTGTGGCAGGATCATATTTCATGCCGTCTATGGATGGGCCTGTGTTCAGGTGAAACAACTACCGTAATTGAAACCAGGAAAAATGGTTTCTATGCAGGTATGAAGTCGGAAAGACCGATACATGTAGCAACGGGCAGCTCGCATTACCGAGCACTTACAAAGAGTTTCCTAGTTTTCGCGCAGCTTGCTTTCACAGGAGTCAAAGATTGATTTTCCTTTATTGCTGTAAAAACGCAACCAAATAGCAAGACTCGCGACAGCGTGACATCACAAGCCCGCACACTTGGGCACGCGCGTAACCTAATACTTTAATTATTGAATTCTCGTGAATGAAGGCACGTTCGGTACATGAAATCTACAAAACCACTTATAAACGGCCTAAATGTGCGTAAATTCATCCCGGCAACAACTTACTAACGTCAGTGTGCTCACCTACGCAAATGCCGCCCTCTTCGTCAACGTCCTGATAGCTGCAGTACAAATTCTTGTGATGGTCGCATTTGTGCTCCTCATTGCAGTTTTGACCGAGTTGTCGAGCACATGTTTTGCAACAGCCACATTCATCCGTAACCAGGCTTACGCCAGGTGGACAAGTTGGGGTTTTCGGGCAGTTTTCACATCTTCTTCGGCATTTTGGCGACGGTGTAGTGATGGAACTGATTCGGCCAAAAGCTGACACCTATAAAGAAAAAGCACGCAGTGTTACACGGATATAATGCAAGATTTTTCTCAGAAAATTATTAACCGGATCAAGCCTAACGATAAAATTTTGAAGTAGGTCTGGCGTCCATGAAACGACTGGGTGGCTTGGCCGTTATAAACCTAATCTAAGCTACAAGTTCGCCATCAGGGAATTCGGCACCCCGCCGAGTTTTTCGACCGCGTGACCATGTAATCAGCATTAACGAGATGCGTCAGATGAAGCCATTTCGTCGAACACGTTCCAGTGCGGCTTGGGAAATAACTCGCATGGTCACGATCAAACTAACAACGTTCGGAGACAATGAACGCACGCTCGAAGATAATTTCCACGGACTATCGCCTGACAGGCCGGCGGCCGTACGCGGGTAACGTTGGATTACAGGTACCTGGGCTCAACCAGTGACTTCCTGTCTGGACACGAAAACTGTCTCGGCAGGTCAACTTCGTCTGCTTGTGCGCAACGTAGATTAGCGCTGCCAGCCAACAATGCGCACGAACCTGTATGGTATTTTTAAATCCGCACCGCGAAACGCTTGTTTGCGTACAAATGCATCAGACGTTATTGTACACCCTAAGGCGTTTCACCGAATGACGTCCGCGCCACAGCATCGCTCAGTGATATCCTCTCAATGAGCGTGAATTGGGGCCTTAGACTTTAGTTAACTGATTTTAATAGATGTAGCGTCTGTGACGATTAACTGATGCGACTTACTGCTATTTTTCTTTGTATTTCAGGACAAATAAATTGCGATACTCGAATCAAAAACCAACGCCAGCACTTACAAATCAACAGATTACGTGTGTTGTACTTCGAACAAATTTTCAGGAATTTTCTATTTGTTTAGGAGACGACAAGCAGATCAGAAACCGTGGATCGTTGAGGAATGTTAACAGCCAGCACGTTTAACTTTATATGGTGAATTGGCGGAGCACGTAATTGCTACCGCAGCGAAGGCGCTAACGATGCGTCGGTGCAAATTACATAGTCTCCGATCAATGCCGACCCGCCCCCGGCAATGGAATGTCGTGACAACGCTGGCTGACTTCAATGTTTCTTACAAGACAAAGTTATCTCTGAAAATCACCACCACCCAATCTCGCTGAAGAGTGCAAATAATCCCCAACAGCTAACTTAACTCGTCGAAAAAAGCTCAAGGTGGCTTTTGGAATTCGGGATATAATTTGCAAGATGCAACTACAGCGACGTCGGGCGCTAGTACGGGATCACGTGTCAACGCTAGAAGGTATTTTGTTTTCCCCGTTTTGCTAAATATTTTCGCGCTGCTAAGCGTCACCGCTGCACCTGGCACCCATTGGCAAACAACCGCCGCAGGCCAGGCACGGGACAGTTTCCCAGAATAGGACCTACTTGTCATTTTTTGACACAAGCTTGATGTACCGGTTCGATTGCCCGTCACAGCAATTTATTTCTGAAAACTCGAACATGCGTAAGTTCCCAGCGTGGGCCTCATGACTTAGTAGTTGCTGGTCGAGCTTGCTGGCAATCTGCCTCTTCAGGGAATTTATTCAACTACTCATACCAAAACAACTAACAGATAACAGAAGCTGTTCATTATAATTCACAATACCTACCGTCGACAGATAGGCAATGGTGACGCAGGCAATCAGAAAGATGGCTCTGAAACTTGACATCTTGTTCGCTTTTCTTCAAAATTGCGCAAACAAAATATACTACGATGCTGACTGTTCTTGACAGGAGTCGCAAACTAAGATCTCAGTAGTAAGATATATCCTTTGGCACGCCACTAAGGTTCTTCGGTAGTTTTTCGCCGTACGGCAGTCAATCACGAATGATAAACGCCTTGCTCGCGCTGCTGACTAGCGCACTGTCGTTTTTGAACCAGTGTATGCCCGACATCGGCCGTTTCACCCTTATAAACTACCTCGCATACTTTCGCCGAAGACAAGAGAAAAAGGCGGAAGGCTTCTACCCGGTAGAGCGGAGGTGATTGTCAGCTGAAGAATTCACGGTGGACACTTGTGATTGTGAACATATTGCGCCTGATCCGGAGTCCGACAAACTTTTTACCTACGCCTGTCCCCTACTGATGGTTAGTGTTTCAAGTCGGTCTAAACTGGTTTTAAAAATGCTTACCTGCCAGAATTTAAAGTAGTAAAAATCTTTTGTTTGCAACTAATCTTTTTTTCATCTTGTCAGATACGACATGCTGAGTACTACGACTGGCCATAGGAATTTTCAATATCGATACTTATCGTTTAGAAGAGGGTCAGTCCGATCAAGAAAGTTTGACCTTCAGTGGACACTCTCTGTTAGTAAAATATTGAAAAAGCGACGTACTGACGAAATTACACTTTCACCAACTGCTTGTGCTTAGCTGAGCAACGCTCATTTTTAGTTAAAGCTGCAGTCAGTTCAAGCGTGGAACGTTTCGAGTTTATCAAATTCAAAACAAACGTTTTCACGTCAAAATTTATTTAGGAAACCAATGGAGTCGAGTTATAATAAGTACAACGAACGTTTTATAGATATCGATGATATTTTCGATAAACGTAAGGCAAAGTTATTGCAGCAGTAGCTGCAATTGCAGCTGAAGCTGTATGCTATCTAACTGAAAAATGGCGCTTTCTAAACTTGTAGCTTGATGACAAAATTCTCAGTTGCATGCTTGTTTTCAAAATCTTTTATAAATCTTTGAATATTGGATAACTGCGCTACTAAACTGCAACAGCGACAATAGGAGACAGTTAACAGGAATTGTAGTCCACAAATATTGTGTTTTACATCAGCATCGAGCGAGATAAGCGATTGAGGGCGTCACTGATCAAGTTTTAAAGGCCACACTGATCAAATTTCATCAATAATACTCCCAACACTTTTTTATCAAAAGCTACTTTTATTCAGAAATGACTTATTTGTAAATGGCAAGACCCAAACTGACGACACATCCACAAGATGAGCATGGTGAGAGAAAGTAACGCTTTTGCTCCACCTAACGGCAAAAATGGTGTTTATAATCAAAATTTCAAATCACTCTTTCCACGAAGCTCAGCTGCAACTGCAGGATAACTGCGTCCGTTAAAAACCCGTTTTGGCGTTGGTAATAAGTTACGGGCAAGGATTGACTTTTCAAAAGCGTGTATTTAGTTACTGCGGTCCAATAAGCTGATCTTACACAGGACGTGACAGGTTTTAAACTTTAATAGTTAACGATATTTATATTTCAGAACCTAATCGGAAAGATTTATGTTCCAGCTGTGATACGGTTTATTCAAAAAACAAAAATTTTACCTTCAACAGCCATTTTTAGAGCGATCGAACAAAGTGTCTCTCACAATTATAAGTAAAATTTGCCAGCGTGAAATACTGCTATCCAGCGAATTTTTTACACATTCCTCCGCTGGTTATGCAACGATCGTATTTCTCCGTTATGTAACGATCATGCCTAGTGAAGTTGAGAAACACCAGTGAGCACAGAGCAGGCCTGCACAACATAGAGTCCGCCGGCCGCATGTGGCCCCCGAGATCTTTCTCAGTTGTAGAAAATGTTGCAAAAGCCCGACTTCACATAATTGACTGCCTTTAAGAATTTCTTCCACGCGACAACGAAATAGACTTTTGCGGCCCGCGGGCGAATTTATGTTGATCAATTTGGCCCTTCAAGATTTCTGAGTTGTGCAGGCTTGGCGTAGAGCACACAAAACGATTCATCATGCATCGAATTGTTCAACATGTGGTGTTGTTAACTTAGTACAACGTCTCTGATGATATTTGCATTTATTATTTTTTTTCGCTGTGGTATTTCATTTGTATTTTGTTGTTTTGCATGAACTTGTGGGGGCAGTGACTTAAATGACAGCAACGGCCGTCGCTTCCTGTCCCTGTATTCCTGATTAAGTATTCTGTGCTTGGTCGGGATGGAGAAATAAACGGAACTGAGCCAGGTGATTTGAGAAACATTCATTAGTATATTTCGGAAGATACCGAGCTTGGATTGCTTGTCAGCTTGTAGTAAGAGGTACCTAGCAATTAGTAAATTTAACTTTTTGCCTATGATACATCGTTGTAGAATATAGATAATGAGAACATTTTATCTTCTATAAAAAGATTTAAATATCAAAGATTTGTGAAAATTTATTGCACTGATTCTTTACCCTTCGTTTGTTTTTTTTACGATATTTCAGTGAACAGCGTGGGTGACTTTTCTTCATCAAGCAAACATATTGTGATGCGTGACACCTGGCCGGTTCTATGAGACTGTAATGAAAAAATAAGTGAAAATGAGGATTAACCACATACAACTCTTGAATTTTATATCATAGTATTCATTATTCAAATGTGTGCATTTTTGCGAGTGATTAATGGTGCATAAAAGCAAAAATTTATTTACAGCTTTCCATTCATATCAACTGCATCAGAGAACATGCTTTGGCACAGCTCAGTGATGACTGTTGTTTCTATGGTTTTAACACTTAAGAATCCACAGCTTTGAAAGAAATGGGTTTGTAACTTACTCTGCTTCATTGGCGTAGCCCGTCCAAAGATTTGAGAGGGCCAGATATTTTGACTTGAAACGAGCAACAGGATTTGGTTTGGAACACAGCCTCTCCAAGCACAAAACGACAAGATATTGTAGAAATGTCAAGTGTCATGGGTTCTTTGGCTTCCCTTGGCTACGCCTATGCTCTGCGTTCAATTTGCGTGAATGAAGAAAACCTCCCGTTTCATCAGCTCGTGGCGCATCGATTCGATGATGTCGTGCGAGTGCACCCCATCGTTTTCAAGTGGCAATTGCTTCTCAGCCTGGTGTTGATTTTGACCATTACTTAGGTCTTCTACTTGTGTCTGGTATGCATTTTTGATAAAACACGGCGGCCTTTCTTATCTGATAAGAATTATTTTTCACGTTTACTTGATGATCGTTTGTTCATTAAATTGATCTGTACGAAAGTAAAGATTGTAGAGACAACGTCTTATCGCTGAAACGGTTAAAAGAGCTGCTGGTAAGCCCGCTTCAGTGCATTGTGCGATACACGCTTAGAGCGACGAGTGACAACTGATGAACAAGCTTTGCTGCTGTTGCATAACAACTGCGAACCACTATGCCGGTTACATAACAAGGATTCGTTCTTCTTTAGTCTTCTTTAGGTGGGCTTGCTAAGTGACGGAAAGAACTCAAGCGGCTGTTAGACTTCTCGCCAAAGGTTCCACTTGACTGGATTCCCCTTTCGTACGAAGGTTTTTTCACACCTTGTCTTTTTCACCCCGATTTATTGCAGCAGGCAGCGCCCAACTGACATTGTTTGGACAGTGCGACTTGGAACAGTATGTGCCAAATTCTGTAATACGTAAAAAAATCCTTGATTCAATTTGTTGCTAAAGAATGATGTGTTGCTCACCTTTGCTTACAGTGTGTTTTGATGACCTAATACCGTCTTTTCTGTGAAGAAATGACAAAAGCATTGGGCTATTTTCGCTTAAGCTAAGCCAGTCGAAAAATGTCATGTAGTACTACAAAAAGTAGGCCTTGGTTGACGTATTTCCTTTTTTGCTTGTGCTTTTCCGAGCGCAAAATAATTAGTTCCAACCGTAATCTTCATTGTTTCCTTATCGATGTTTTTCAATTAAGACAACCACCATTTAAATTTCCATCGCTCTGAAATCTAAGCAACATATTGAAAAATTATAGCAGTTTTGTTCGCATTTAGCATTTTCGAAGCTTGTAAAGCTGATAATCTTCAACCAATTTTCTGAAAATTGCTGCATTTTGTTGCTCATTCAACCATCGTTCTCCACTGCGATAACTAAGTGGTAAAAAATTACTGGTTCTACGATTTGGGCAGACTCTCATCAACCACTTTGAAGCACTGCGAAGTTTCATTCCAGCACGTATCATGTAATTCCAGCAAAACGTATCTGAAAGATTTCAATTTCAAAGGGTGTGTAGCATTCAGTTGGCGCCATTGTCTCCCAATAATATTTTCCACACAGCGGCCAGAAAAACAAGATTCGAAAATGTAAAATATTAGCATTAAAGATCAATCATGTGGTATCCTGGGGAAGTTCTTCTGTACAAGGAATCTCAATTTTCGCTTGTTATCAATTAAAGTTTGTGTCCGCAGTGTGTTTTAAGCATAAACTTACGCTGTATCGAAGTTTTTGTTGAGAGATTTCACTCGAGCAGGAGAATATTTGAAAGGCTTTAGGTCGCTGAGCGGAAATTTGGGAACTTAATTTGCTGTGTAACAATCAACTAAACAAATGCTTTTCAATTCAGGTGCAGTGCAGCTATACTCGTAGTAAAACATCTATTACAATGTGGGCAGTAAAATACTATTAGAACTGATATCATGACCTGTATACATCGCTAATATCTAGACCTGATTTGCAATTTCGGAACCTGCAGTTTTCAGAGTGAACCAGGCAGGTATTGGCTGTGAGCCTGTGACTAACTTGTATATTTTTGAACACACTGCTTTTAATATTACAGTGTTACGTCAAATTACAAAAGTCCTTTATTCCCGACTGCTGCTGAAGACAAGCAAGGAATCAATCGCAAATTTTTAACAGGAAATCGATTTCATGTAACACTACGCATCGTTACGTGAAATCGATTTCCTAAACATTTGCGATTGATTCCTTACATGTTTCACCTGTGGAGTGAAGTTACTTGAATACAGATATGTGCAAGTTTGAATCATCTCCAAAAGGTAAAAGCAGAACCGAGTCGGATGATTCCTCGAAAGCCTACAGAAAACCTAGAGCTTTTATTTGCTGATTACTGCTGAAGACTAAGCCATCTTGACAAGAAAAGCAAAATGTTATTACAGTGGCGCAGGCAAGAATTTTGTTCGGGAGGGACCAGACAATGAAGTTGCCAGTGACTGACGTCCTCTTGAGCCCGACTGTTCCTTTTGTTTATTTTCCAACAGTTCAAAATTGATATGAAGCACCAGTAAAAATCTCATTCTGGCTACGGCATTGTGTTATTATGCTCGAAACCAGAAATAGATTTTGAGGAATCCCATCACGAAATATTAATGAGGGTTTGCATGTAGACAGCGTCCACAAAGAGTTGAAGAATATAAAGGAAAAAACATTGTGTTTCAAGTAGCTCATGTGCTTATCTGAAATCGGACTTGTGTACAACAGATGCAAACAAAGAATTTCAGCCGACAAAGGGAAGGCAATCACATGTCCTTCGTCTCACGAACGTGCGCAATATAACGGCGCATACCTGAATCGAACCTTTGTTTTCACTTGACTTGCCTATTACGGTAAGTAGCCAAGATGGGCCATCGGAAACCTTCTCTTAGTTTGTCTGGTTCCGGCTTTTAGACGGCGGGCTTATTGAGAATTGGTGGGGTGTGTAAAACATTGCTGGTAGGCATGCATTGCAACATCGACTTTTTTTCAGCAAGCTAGGCTCAAGCTGTTACAAATTCAGTGTTCGCGTTGATTGGCATTTTGGTAAAGACTTTTCAAATGCGTCTACACTTCCGTCTCAAAATTACAGGGTACTTGTCTGTTGATCTGTTCATGAAATGCACTAAATAGTGCAATCGGCACGTTTTTTTGATACAGTAGTGTTCTGTGCACAGTGTCTCGCTGCACAAGGTAATCAGCAACGTTGAAAGTAGGTGAAAGATTAAGCCCGTTTACAAACGACAAAATATAAACTGCTAAATGAATTACTGTATGTTGTTGATGATTCGTTTTTTAACAAGGTTTAAATTTAGGGGAACTACCTTGGTTTCACACAAAACCGGGCTCAGCAAGCAGCAAACTACGAAGCATGAACATAGAAAATAGGCCAATGTTAACTAACGTAACAGAAAATGTTAAAACTGTATTATAAGGCAGAAAAAAGATGTCTGCATACGGATGCCGGAATTGCACCCCCCTGGATTATAAAATTTGATATTTTCCTATTAAACTTATAGCAAAAAAGGTTGTTTTCTTAGTTTCACGTACGTTAAATGAATTTCGCCACTTTTGACCCCCCTGGAAAAATCTTTCCTACGTTCTTGGATGGCTGTCTACCTCGTTGCGATATTCTGTTCGGTGCGGCAGACACTTGTGTCCAGTTGGCCTCCATCAGCAAGTCCCTGCGGTTTGGCCTGACTACGTTCGTTTTTCGGGTTGATTATTTTAAAGTTGACCTTGCGCGGACGCGTTGCCATGATTTCGGTGGTTTTGTCAACACTTTTGCGAAAGTCGGCTGGAACAATGTTTTTATTTATAAGACGCAGGTAACATTGTCGTGATCCACACGTGTACTCTTGCGTCTTCTTGCAAATGGACCATTCAAAGCTGTAGTCAATCGTTTCCTTTTTTAGATAAAAATTTACTATTTCTGAAAGTTTGGTCTATTCTTTGCAAATTTTGTTTTTGAAGCTGTGCATGTGCTCATTGTAGCTATTTATGACAGTTTTCGTGAGGTTTATAACAAATCATTGTTTCGGATTTGAGGTGTACCGCTGTGGTAGACAATGATTCCCTTCTGGTATCTTCCACCAAGTATGCCCTCTCCCTCCTGGCAACTACATCGCTTTGGCTCAATTCAGCGGTGGTTCTCAACATTTTTAGACCACAGCTAGAGCTAGATTTAAAAACTTGTAAAAAAAAGCTTGACCATTTTCACGTATCCTGACTTACTCCATGCTCAAAATGATAACTTCTTTCTAATTTTACAGTGTCACTTCTGAAATATCTGTCTAACCCCACAAAGACAAGCGGAAGGAGAGGCCAGCTGACATTTCCGCGTCAAAATTTTCTTTGATCTAAAAATCACTCCGGCAACATGTCGCAGGGCTTGACGGCGATGGCTCATGCACGTCACAAGCTTCCAGCGCGGGCGCGTCTTGCGCATTAAAATAGATAATGTGACAAACGTCGCCATCACACTGTCATCGCCATTGATCGGTCCGTGCAACATCCTTGTCATAGGCATGCAGGAAAGGTTTTTCTTATGAAACACGAATAGGCAGTTGAATATTCATCTCAAAATCATAATGCTTGGGAAATGTCATGCAGTTGTACTTCTTGAAAACATTGATAAACTATTCTGAAGTTATTGCTGAGATGTCTAAAGCGAATCTTGAGAGATCTGGCGCGAAATCACATCAAAGGATATAGGCACAAACACGACCTAGGATCTCTTAGGCTATTTTCTATCTTGTTGTCACAGCTTAAAAATCCTACGTTATCATCCTGTAAAACACCAATGTGATCAAAACAGCTCTTTTTCACTGCTTCGAAAAGGAAAGTGACATTTACTGCGCACATTCGCCTGGACCTGTGACTATAAATAGGGTACTGAGCGACCAAGTCCAAGAAGGGGGAATACTATCTTAGTAACCGAACGACACTTCTCGATAGCCGCGAAAATCCACACTGGCATACCTTTGCCATGCCAAACTAGTATGACGAGGAGATTTGCAATTTTTCAACGAAAAAAATCTTGAAATGTCTTGTTCTTTTATTTCACGCTAAATAAGCTTGTGAGTGTTCGAATTTAAGCAAAGGGTTGAACCCAGATGGTGAGACGTGAAAGGCGTCTAGTGCAATGGCTGACGACCCTGTTGCCACCCTTTCTCCCTAATCGTATCTTGTAACTGAACCATTTCAACAGAAGGAAGAATCAGCTTCTGCGCGGGACTCACCCTGCTCAGAAACTTCGGACGTTAAGTCACAGCTTTGAAAAGATACGCTGCAAGATATCTTCACGTAAACAATAGTGACGTGGTTAATCAGTTTTTAGATGTTTAAATTTGAGAATTTGGCGAATCTGAAACAAATCCTGTTGGTTTGCTAATTGATGTTACAAACAATTACTTTTTTAATGTATTTGCGTCTTTACCGTTTTCTGCTCAGACCAATATTTAATCTTTTTCTTGCACTGGCGGCTAAATGTATAAAGCAATTGTGGCATTCCTAGTGTGCTCGTGATTTCTTATAAAAACTGAAAGATGTGGAATTGCTAAAAGTTACTTTAGCATTTTGAAAGTGACGCGGAAGCTTTGCCCCAATTTTACTATGTATTACCCGATTTCTCTCAAATTACATGACTGCAGTCTCGCCCACCCTACCTTCCTCCGTGGCCACATCGCCACACCAGTCGGCTACAGTCAACAACGTCTTTAATGGTAATGGTTTATTGTTTCATATGACTCAGCCAACAAGCAGCACCATAAAAGCCATCGCATGCAGTAAACCAACTATTAACGAAAATCAGAGCAAATGAAAACACAATGGCACAATAGCTGATCAGTGTAAACAAAGACGGGCGCCGTGTCATACAGGATTGGCGAAAGGCCGCGGCGGTCATCTGGTCAACCAAGTCTTTAAGAAAGTGTATGAGAAGTCTTTTAGAAAGTGTATGAAAGCATACATTTGAAGCAATAACAATTCAGTCGTTAATGAGAGTTAAAGTGCTTTTGTTAACATGTAAGATCATCTGTGGTTGCTTCTTTTCGTCGATGATAGCGGTTTGCTATTTGCGAACTTTGTCAAACGTTCCCACTTTGTAAAACCGTAACTTCAAGTCCTTTAAAGTATCAATCATGGCATAGTATGGTCCCTCAATGACTCTTTTCGTTCAAATTTCCGACAAATGTTTGAACTAAACTATTGTCACTCAGCACCGGCATAGTTTGTAGAAACTCTCCAAACGCCAGTACGTTTTTTTTGCAACATGCAGGGCCGTCGCCAGCGGGGGGGCCAGTGGTGCCCCCCCTCATTTGAAATATGTG
>JGI24021J15306_10000158_pt1 | contig 38862 bp, 20 predicted proteins | sample Ectturendosymbi1_FD_15306 | JGI IMG/M metagenome (IMG submission 15306)
CCATGGAGGCGCCAGACTTGCTTCTTGCCCCGGGCGCCATTTAACCTCGTTACGCCCCTCCAGTGAGGTGTTGCACAACTGCATCATTAGGTCATTGTAATTCTTTGAGCTAACAGAGCACGCTGCATGTGTTTTGGCCAGATGACGGCAAATTGTTTGCTAACGTAGATAGCTTTTTAAACGCTGCATTGTGGTTTAGTCAGGGCACTAGTTCCGACAAAAAACTCATCCGTTTACATTTATGTTGCAAAAATTCGATGCAGACCTACTTCAGACTAATGGACTGTATCGGCAACAATCATAGGTGGCGGAACAGGGGGAGACGCATGGGCCTAGCCCCCCACACTTTTATTTCTGGGGGGGCTGGACCCTCACTTTTCAATTTCNAATTTCGTCTAAATAAGTTTAAGTAACACAATTAGTATTGGGTCCATTGTTAAAGCAAATCGTTTAATGAAAAAAATGTAGCAAAATTTTGGTAGTATTGTGTCAATATTATTTGTAATATATTATCTGTAATTTAGCAGGATTTCGTGATGTTTGGCAGAATACACCGTGCCCAGTCTGACACCCTGCTATGGCTTGCTTACCGCATTGGTGTTGTTGAACAGTGGTGCCAGATAGTGTAATACACCACAATTTTTGCGAAAGTGGTGTAATTTTACATGCTTGTGTGCATGTGCGTCGGAAGGATTTTTCCAGGGAGGCACTAGTGGATTTTTTCTAAGTTTATCTAGGGGGGCCAAAAGTGGTGAAATTTGGCTTATATTACTCGACACAAAGAAAACAGCTTCTTTTGCTGAAATTTTCAAATCCCTTCCCCCCCTTCCGACACCCATACTTGTGTGTAGAAAAAAGTTCCTGTCACACCATTAAAAATTGGTGTAATATGTAGCGTTTTAACACCATTCTAAAAAGAGAAATTTTGTCAAGACGAGTGTCTGTCGTATTCAGGGGTGTATTGCTAAAAGAAGAAGTGTGGAAACGTGAAAAAAGAAGTGTGGGAACGCAGCCAGAAACTAGACAATTTCAGTAATTAGGCCTACACAATATTATGCTGGGTTGCTATACAAGAGAGAGCTTGTCAGTCTTTTTATTTATGCTACGTTCAGAGCTGCACAAAGGAAATATGAATAGAAACACACATCTTCAAGTCAGGTTACTGTGAAAAAGTGTGGGAATGATCTGCATTTTGACAAAGGCCTGCAGTTCTGCTTCGTGGCAGATTTGAACAAAGATTGCATATATTAATATTTTGTCAAAATAAAAACTCGACGACATTGAGACAAAAGATGAAAGGTTGAACCCTTGGACGTAGACCGCCTCTTCGAGTCCGAAGACTCCATGCAGCAGTTGGCCATAAACCAACAGCAACAAATGTGCTATTTTGCATTTTTCGGCTTGGTCTGCACTCGACACAGAACCGTGTGGGCTTGTCTGGGCAATCGGTCAATAATTGTTGAGTAGCAACGAAAGTTGTGCCAAAACAATTGGTTGTCATTGTTCTGAAACAATGGCAAACTGGGACCTTCACTTAGAGAAAAATTTATCGTGCGCCACGCTTTGGTTACAGACTTTGTATTCACTGTGCCCCAAAGCTTCTTCATTTATGACAGCCCAAAACTCATTTAAATCACAATCTGTACTAAACGATTGTTATGCCTGTGGATTACTGCCGGCGAGAATATTACCCTGTTGTCGGAAACTACAGCTTGTAGGAAGTTACCAAGGCAAAGCTTGAAATCCCATCTAATCCCAGATAATATTTAATGCCTTCAAACGCTAATTAAAACTGATGCCATGAACCTGCAAAATTGAAAGATTTCATTACTGCATTTGGTGTCTGGCGACTTTGCTGAAACAACAAACAGCATTGTTTAGAGAAACTTTAGCGTTCCATTTACAAAATATGCCGAAAAGAAAACGTTACATAGGTAGAACCTACTGTAGTGGCAATGAAAAGAGGAAGGTAAAAGCCGCGAAGGAAAGTGAATAAAACGCGTAAGCGGAACAATAAAGACTTTTATCGTTAGGAACAGCGGTGTACAACCTTTTGNTGTTGCCGGCCGCATTACTTTTATTTATATGAAGTACGGCCGCCAATGAGTTCGAGTTATATTTATGAGATACTACCAAGTGCCAACCAACACAGAACACATTCAAACATAAATTGCGTATTCATTCTATGACTCTTTGTGACATCACCATCCAGAATGTTACGCATCATGTCGACTGAGTTTTTTGCCTTGCGTTTGTTTTGCTTCAATATGTTTCTTGCCTTGCGTTTGTTTTGCGCGCTATACAAAATGCATGATTAAACCATACCATATACGCCAGCACGGCCGCCAAATCTTATATTTTAAATTACATGTGGATGTGGACGGCCGCAAATTTCATTATCGAAGGCCGCAGGTTGTGCACTGTTGGTTAAGAAGAATAGTACCGAGATCGAAGAATCAGATAGTGATCCACCCATTTCCTTGAAGGATACAAGATCTGCACAATCTTCCTGTATCTCCTGGGCAAGCTGCTTAACTAGTTACATCATCGTCTGCCATGGGCCAGCAGTGTGATTCAGATTCCGAGAGGATAAACGACAGCCCTAAAGCTTTATCGAAATTGTGAGGATCCTGCGTCTTGCCCCAAACGCCTTTCAATAGCTCAGCGAGGATTTTCTAATCGCAAAAGGCCCGCATAAGTAAGATTTTAATTATGAATTTCCCAAAGATGTAGCAGGCAGGAAATGTTCGAATCGTTATTTACAGCGTATATTGTCCAATGCATTTCCATACTATTGAAGTAGATGCAGGACACATAAACTATGTCCACGTCCCTCTAAATAAAAGAAACGGTTGTGCTAGCATGTACATACAGATCAACTCCAAGAATTTGCCGTCTTTTTTATATTCATCTAGGCCATTTTGCTAAATCATCTTCATCAAAAAGATCGTAGACTCGTAGCACGGTTGAATGATCACGATGACGTCTAACACCACCTGCTCAGAGGGCACCTGCATCTAAGTCTTGCATTGGGCCCCGCAGCTGCAATGGTCGGCATTATCTCCGGTGATACAGGTTTGTGGCGCGAGACACAGGTTTGAGTCTTGTTTTGTTCTCGATATTTTATCGTCACGGCCTGGTGAAGTTGCAGCAGTTCAAACTGATAACTCTTCGTTTTATTCTCATGGAAAGAAGAGTCCAAACTGTTGACTAAGTTATGTGAAATCGAAACATGGAAATGTCGATGACGTTTCTTTAACAAATTCAATAAATCCTGACAAAGCCAAAACCTTGTCTTGCCTTACGAAAATTCAGTTTTCGGTCGAGGTTTGTCTGACAAAGTCTCAGAGGTCACTACATTACTGACTTTCAACCCATCGGGCAGTGAGTTGTTCGGTTAATGCTCACTAACATCCCTCACCTTAACGATTGCATATTTCTTTATGGCCTATGATTTGATTCCCCTACTCCTAATGCTGCTCACACCAGAGTGTAGGACTGGTGTTTCCGCAAGAAGAAATTAAGATTTGTTGTTTAAAATTGCGCGATATACTGTGATTCTCAACTCGCTGAAACGAAATCGAAATTGACAAAATGTTTAGGCAAGGGCCACCACACGCTGCAAATTCAGACGGCTGACGAAATTTGATCCTTCAGTTCAGGGTCGCCACTAGCTGAAATTTTCGGGTGGCTGGAAAATGATTGAACAAATGGACAACTGACAAACCTATTGGCGATTTCAAAATGGTTTTGAAAATTTTGGGGAGCCAACTGCGCGTTTGCCTGCATTGGTTGCGGGCCTGCTTCAACTGATGATGGGAATTTCAAATGGAAAGTTCAAATGGTTCCTTTCAAAGGTTTCAGAATCATAAGTGGTTTGTTTCCATTAGTGATAATGACGAATTGGAGCAGTGTATGTGAAGCAAAGTAAACCAATGTTCACTTCCGTTTCTACTACAGTAATTTTCATCAAGACTTTTTGAAAACTTTCGATCTCATAAAACGCCGCACGAAACTCTCATGCAATCAAAAAATACTTTTTATTTAAGCGCATTGCAAGAGATGATAGGTTCTCGTCTTCTTTCATCAACAAATAGAGTAAGAACTGCCATGACCACAACTGGTTTTGCCAACGCGTTCTCTGAAACGTTGCAATTATGTCAGCGTAAGCGTAACGGCGCCGAAAAGCTGTGAATCTAGTCATAAATCGACGGCTGAAAAAATAGCAGATGTTTTTTGGACGGTATACAGATCAGTTTGAATGAGAAAAAATATAAAAAAAAACAAACAGAGAAAAACACCACACTGAAGTGTCAAAAATATAAACCCAGAATTTCAAGTTAGCTTGGGTTTAAGTAAACCTATAGACATATTACTGTACTTCAACTTGCCGTGTCTGACAAAACATAAACAGTGCGATTGTCTGCTTTTTATTTTCAATGATCTCGTATTCGGAGGGATCTGGAGTACAAAGCGAATGACGACCCGAGGGGCAAGTATTTTTGCAGCTTTTTAGCCCCAGGCTCCATGATGCGCGTTTCTTTATGAGCGCATTAACAGCAGTGACAGTATCAGTGGCAACCACACGTTTTTACAATCATGTCATTGTACTTTTTATATACGACATTTGAGTCGTCGTTGAAATAAAGGACAGAGATAACATCCAGGGTTGTGGGCGAGCAGCAAGGCTTGGGCAATTTTCGTCTTGGTTGCATAAGATGGACGAGAGATTGCACAATGGCGTGGTTCGTAGCGTTCATTCGTGCATTCAAGGGAAATCCGCATTCTCCGTCGCAGTAATAGGCCGGGTAGCCCTTGGGAGCAATGATCCAATCCTGAAAACACGCATTGCTTGTTCAAGCACAGCACAAAATAAAGTTATATAGATCTTGACTCTGCTGAAGAATGCTGCTGTGCTCTTTGCGTAATCGGGCAAGCGACTGAAATCTCCCGATAGTTTAGTGCTTTTCTATAGTTTTTCTCCAGTTGGGTTCCTGAAAAGAAATCTTTGATCCGTGACACCTCAAAAAAACGTTCCCTTTCTGTGCTTTCACAAGCTTTCAAGTGCATCATCATTACGGAAGAGTAGGCACTGTCCATACCTTGCCTGTGCGGCATCTCTTGAAGCTGCCGAGGCACCCTGATTGAAAGTCACTGTTGCAGATCAAAGAAGATACTTGCGAAACTAATTATTCACTAAATACTGAGTTTGAAAGACATTTTTTAATGAACGAGCACAAATTGTTCTTTGGAAAACTACTAAAACATTTTCAGAGCATTTTGACAGCAGTTTTCAAGTTCTAGGCCTGTTTTATCTCTCAAGGCTTGAAATTATGTTTTTGTTCGGCGCTGCTCCAGCAAATCTTCGCGAACTTAGAGGTGGAGGGATTGTTTTACAGCAATGGCATTCAGTTAAGATTAGACGCTCATTACCGGCTATACTATGATACTGAACTGGATGATAGGTGAGCTTGTGGTTTGGTGCACGTGGCACAGGCCTTCAAAGTAACGGAAGCAAATTTGAAGCACATTAGATGCAGCGATTAGGAAAACGTTCGGTTGCGAAATGATCGATTTAATCACCAATGTTTGGGATGCGACTTTAAGCAGCATGAAACTTTGTTTAAGTACAACATCTAATATTGCAATGTTCTGAGAAGAACGAATTTGACAATAAACTTTGACAATAAACCATTTGACAATAAACAACAACAGTTTTGCTTTGCTGATTAGATCAAAAAAGTCGAAAAGGTACGGTCTGGCGATTGAGTAAAAGAGCTTAACACAAAAATTGTCAAGACTGGTATTGATACCGGCGTATTATACTGACTCATTGTAAATTCACAATTTTTCTACCCTACGTTTTAGCACTCATTATCAGGATTTTGAACCACTGCATTCTTGGCGATCTTGTTTTCAACTGTGAGTAGTCTATAGCCCCCTTCTTTCAAATTAATAAGAAAATTGAAACCATAAACGAGTGTAACAGTAGCAAGTAATAAAGCATCAGATTGTCAACGCATGTAAAGTCGGTTTGGTACATTTCGTCATCTGATGGGCTCACACACATTTATGATGATGTGATGCATTGCTATGGAGTAATTCAATAGCAAACAATCATTACTCTCTTCAAAATAAAGAAACTAATATCCTCCTCAACATATTTCTTATCTCAGAACTCAGGATGAAAAAAGTAATAAGAGGAATTCAGTTCAGCAATATTATTCGGAGCGATATATTCCTGAAAAAATGCAACTCTAAGTGGAATTGCTGCACTTCTACACGAGCAAATTATTTTTCGGTTGAAGCGAAAATAATGTGATTTTCACACTCGTTAGCGAAGAATGACGAACAAATGCAAACTATTTCGTTACCTACGTTTTTGAAGAATTTTTGTCAGAAAAACTAGTTTAGTTTAAGTTTAACATCACAAAAAGCTTTTGTGCTTCAACGCAACCTTGGTTTCCGTTTTTTCCAATCAAATTTAAAAACTCAGCGAGCAATAAAGGCACATTTTGCTGTTTGCAGATGGCGGTGTTCAGTAAACTTTTTGAAGCATAAATTGGACGTCTAAAAAGGCAGTAACAAAAATCTCGTTGAATACCTCCCACTGCAGATCCTTAAAATTTACGTAGAGTTGCCGTTTCTGGCAGTTTTCTCTGCTCTTGTTTCTTTTACGGTTTTTACCTGAAATAAAAATGATTTCGTAAGGTTTCTTCAGCAGCTTGCTTTTCGTGAGAAAGAAATAAAAGCTCTCTGCAATGCTAAAATGTTTTGCAGGTCATTGGACGACATGAAAATATTTAAAGAATCTCTTAGTTTTCAAGGAAATTCTGACGCAACAATTTCATCCCGTCCAATTCTCAGAAACACTAAACTTTTCAACCTTTAACGCAAACAGTCTTTCCCAAATCTTTAGACACCATGAAGAACTGAGTTGTTCACACTATGCACCGCTAACCAAGTTGATTTAAAGGTCAAACGAAGTGCGGAAAGAGGAAAACCACTCGTGCATAAACTTTGGCAGACTTCATATTTTTCCTTCATTTCTTTCGCACTGACAACTTTACTGACGATTTGGCTTAACTGCTGAAAATTCCTTGTCAAATAAACACCAATACCATTCATCATATAATTATAAAGTGAGCATTTCAGTGAAAAACAAGACCACACTGAATGAACGTGCTCTAAACTTGCGGTTAGTTTCTTTGGCTAGTTAAATTACTGAACTTTGGCATCCGTACGTAAATAGTTGCGGTTGATGAATAAGACAGTGTCGTCAGATAAGAAACAATCAACAATAAATGGTTCTGTTCTAACACTGCAAGTTCAAATCTTAAATTTATTTTGCTTTTGCTACGAGCTTCGTTCAAAAGGTATACTTGCAACAGTTGGGGTGCCATACATCACGTCTGGTATACTGGGGATAAGGAATTCAAAAGGCCAATATTCGAATGTTTTGCTGAATCTACGTATTTGAAATGATGCTGATAACTGCTTGTTAACTTAAAACACAGGAATCTACCTATTACCAATGGATGCTCTGTAATTTTAGTACAGAAGTATAGCAAAAGAAAGTTGGAGTGACCCAAAACATTTCAAATGGATCAGGAGGTAATGGTTAAAAATTGCGGTGTATACTTATGGGTGAGTGGAAAAGTATGAAACAAAATTTTTTTATTGAAACATCTGACGGGCCTTTTCCTTGCAATTTACCAGGACTAGAAATAGTCGCTAAAATCCGTGTCAAGTATCCAACACGGCCACGGCAGCTTTTACACACCAGTACTAAGGGAAGTACCGTTTATGTCATTATTCTGTCACAACGAAAACTGATGGTTTACCACGTATTTATGCTAAAGTTGGTGTTTCGTTGGTATCTTCCGAAAAGGGTCTTTGAAAACACGCGATACATTTCATTTCGTAAGAACTTGAAAAACTGGTCTTGGCACAGAACACATACAGAAAAACATGCATGACCTACCTANGGCTGAGTGAGACATATTTAACTAAAAAGCACAGANAACATTAAANCTCCTTTAAATGNCACGCAATGAAACGTATAAATTTCNTTGTATGGCGAGTAGATGAAATAGATGTCGGTTAGTTGCCCGGATAAAGATTTTCCAAAACCTGTTTTNAGCTTTCCTACCTTCACTTCCGAGCATTCATCCAAAAAACGNGTTTATTATCAAACGACTGCGTATTTCCTAAAACGTCTATCACTGAAAGTTCAAAACGNTGTTGCCTGGAGAATTTTCTCCTTTTTGTCAAAAATATGAACGAGGTATACTGTTCGGTTCTAATTTGGTTTCAACGTAAAGTCATGCATTTCAGAAATAAATAAATGACTGTTCATGCAAAGTTTTTTTCAAAAAGTTTACACTGTTACAAAATTAGGTCACAACAAGTAGCACCTCCATTAACGTGAGGTGCACAAAGCCTGATATTGGTTTCCAAGCTAATATTAATTTTTTAGAGAGGATTTCAATATCTTGTGACAAAAGTCAAGAATATCACCTTGTCAGCATGATAAGTTTTTGCACCTTACAATTTTTCTGTTGCTAGGTTTGCCATATCTTGGGCTCGTCATTTAATCCTTTTTGTCATAAAATTATTTAATTTTTGAAGAATGTTGTGAGTAAAAAACAATACCGGAAACAACAGTGATTTAAATGAAAACAGTGATTTAAAATTCTATGCTGGACGTTTCGAAAAACAACTTCATCATTGTCAACAAGATGAACTCGGTAAAGTGCAAATCGTTAGACCACAAAGCAAAGATACACACAATAAAGAAGGCATTAATCGCTCATCAACGTATAAATCATTAGGTTGTGCCTTATTGCTGCTTATGTGAATTTGCAAAAATTCCCAGTTTAGCACTTTCCAAGTTGTGTTTTCATTAGTTCCAGGTCTTTGAATCAAGCGCTAAACGAACAAAAATACGGTTTGAAATTTTGAATCACAAAAACTTAAAGGCTTTGCCCTGGAGCAACTCTTCTTACGTTTTTTCTTTCTCTTTCTTCCTCTTCGCCTTACTCTTCTGTTGTGTTCCTCTGGTTCCTCTGCTGGGGTTTCATTCCCTCGTGCGTTGTTAACAGTCGCAGTCTCAGATCCGTTGTCGTCATAGCCATCGTAATCCTGCTCGTTACCATTTGTGTCGTGGTCCGCTTCAGTTAACGTGTTTTCTGTGTCGTTGTCATGGAGGCCATTTGAATTTGCTGAGCATGGATGGAACAGTTCATTTTTTCAAGTATAGCACAAGCGAATGATTAGCGAGTGACTGATTATCACATCGGTTAATTCAGCAACACGAAAGTAAAACAACGTTGTACCTCAATAAAAGTTCGTTAACAGCTTCTGAAACCTAAACTACATTTGCAACATACGGTACGTAATAAAACAAGCTGTAGCTGCGTGGCCTTTGTAGTACGGCCAGCATTAAAAAAAACTAGATTTTCCACCCTTGCTTCTTGTTCCTAACAGCAGTTCGTGTGTCCTTTTTCTCAACTCTTGTTCGGTGTTACCATTTCGCTTGTAAGTTTTCTTACTTCTTGAAGGAGTGAAGACGTGGTTAATACACGAAACTAGTTTCCCGGTGAAATAAATTACAATGTATTCACTCCGGTACGTCACTATTATGGCTTACAACTATTCAGCATAGGCTACGTATCTACGGTAATATTTGCGGGACATCTTGAACCTTGAACACACCTAGGACATGGGCGTCAGAAGGAAGGGGACAGTAGGGACCTTGGATGTTGAAATCTAATATTTTCACATTAAATTTTTAGCAAAAAAGGTTGTTCTCTTTGTTTCGAGTGGGTAAAATGAAACTTCACCACTGTTGATCTCCTGGAAAAATCCTTTGGCCTACCCTTGGAAAAATCCTTCCGGCTCTCAAGACCTAGGATATTTCAATAAAATTTTTGTCAAAAACGTCTAAGAACAAACTTTTTGATAACGGTAGCTCACCCCACCACCAAAGACGAACACTGCATCTATTTTTGTGCGAAAATTTAGAAGTGCCAACATACGGAATAATAGACATGGCGTCTGAGGACCACAAGGCTTATTTACTCACGCAGGCGCTCAGGCAAAGTCGTTGTGGCATGCAGCAAAGAGCTGAAATAAAAACTGCAAACAATCACGACTTACTTTCACCAACGTCAGACTGTGTTTGGTTTCTTGTGGACGATGAAAACGGTGACGTCGCACTGCGTCGCTGTCGCCGTCGTATGTGATAGCTGAGGTTTGTGTCGTCACTGTGAGAGAAAAAGGCAACCAGGAAAGCTTGTTTCGTGGGATCTCCTTTTCTGCCAATGATTCCTGCTTTTGATGGTTTCACGTACGTTCCTGCAACTCCCGAAAAAAGGTATATTGGCGATTGACGAAACACTAATTTGTGTTGGGGCCTCAGAACGATCTGCTTCAAATACGCTCACAGCCAGATTAGGAGCATCTGAAGCAGTCCCGTCGCCACCGAAGGGCTTTTGGGGATTAGTCCCCTCATACAAAACTCCATCATCTTTCATCAAATTTCGGAATGTAAAGCCCCCCTGAACAAAAGTAAAGCCCCCTTACTGAAAACTTTCTGGCGACGGTTCTGATCTGAAGCCATAATCACTTGTACAGTTCTGAAATTCTGGCGTAGCGATATACATATATTCAGGGGTGTAGTGGAGCGGGAATGCGTGGGAACGGCCTTCCCAGACCTCTCTCGCGTTTTGCTTTGAAATGAGTATGAAGCTGTTTTGAAATGGCTAGTTTTTTGGGTGCTTTCCCACACCACTTTTGTTAGCACTACATCCTTGCATATATTAACGTCAAAAGATAAGTATCGATAAAACTTTAATCGATTGTCAAAACTGATGTTACATACACATCTGTTTTTATACTTGGTAGTGATAAGGCATCCATTGCCTTATTCTGCATGCCTGCTTGTCAGAGACACAAGACCATGCCTACATTCCTGTACAAAATAATTGTGATGCAGTCGACAGTTGACAAGAATCTACTTGAAGTGGTGCCTAACAAGAGAGCTCATGAGCGAAACCTTGGTAGTACCTCTAAAACCATAGCTCTAATTCAGGGGTTTCCAACCTTCTCTGAACATGTACCGTTCGGCATTTCGACAGATGAGCATGTACCCCAAAAATTTCTTACGACAAGAAACCTGAGTAAAATAACTAAAATCCACAGAATTTTTGACTGCGCTATTATATTTTTAGAACTGTAATGGTAGACTTCGTTTTTATGTCTCATAATTAATTTATTGCGCCTTTACAAAAATCAACCCCTTCGGATAGGCAAATATACCGTAAGGGGTACATGTACCCCGGGTTAGGGATCCTTGCTCTGATACATGTGTGTGCGAAATTCTGCTAAGAAGCAGCGAACACTCTACCCCATTTACGAACCAGTCCATGTTATATGAATGCGGCTGGTTTATACTCGATAGTGCCCTGTATATTTCAGCGAAATATTCAATTAAACTTTAAATAAAACATGAATAAATGTGATGCTTCTTAAAAAATAGCATAACTCTCAAGGAGGTTTTGAAACTCCTGATTTTGTTTAAAAGTAATTCTTTGCTCCACAACCTCTGTTCATCTTCATCACCAAAGTTCATGGTTCAAAAGACTGTGCTGCATATGTGAAGCCATAGCAGCTTCAATTATTATGTGAGAACACACTAAGAACAAAATTTTCTAACACAATGCCTAACGCAACATGCTAGAATATATTGACAGTTATATTTGTTCGACCAAAGTCCCCAAAATAAGTAAAGCTCTACCACTGTTGTAATTATATTTTTTTCAAACTCTTTTCAGTACTGTGAAAATTCGAGGTGAAGCGTCGCTGGTCAAATCTATCGTTGCTGGTCAAATCNATCCAGTCCATAATATTGAAATATTTTACTGCTCATCTCTGCTCAGTTTTCCGAACTGACGNATAAATTTATTCATTAAATGTGCGGACGTCTGTTTGTGCACTCTGGTTCAGTTGCAACATTTTCAGTTTTGCACCTCGTAGTGTGGACCCTGATTCCGTTGTAATTTTGCAGCTTTGCACCTTATGAATCACGGTAACAATCTGGCATTAAAAAGATTGCGTGAGGTTCATTTGCTAATGAGAAAATAAAATGATAAATGGAAAGTGGAAAGCATTTAAGTCTCAACGTATTCATCCAATAAAATCGTTGATTAGTCTAAAACATGGGCAACCTAGTTTTATTACGTAAGACATAAGGTTTTTGTGCAGATAAAATCAATGGTCAATGAATTGAGGTAATCAAGGTGTTGAGAATATTTAATGAATGAGTAGTACACATTCAAATATTCGTGTTTCACATTCTCCATACGATGTTTCTCCATTCAATTCACGCCATTCCTGGTGACAGGAAAGATCTTGTTTTCAGATTAAACGAAGTGCTGGACAAGAAGATAAATTGAGTTTGAGAAAAGTGTAATGGAGACCTAAGATGTATGAAACCCGTGAAAATAAAACGATATCCAGTATGACTTCAACGACATTTTCACCAAACTGGGCATTTTATAAAACTATCCTCGTATTGCGGAGGGATTTTTGGTTAATCCCCGCTCAAGAGCAATACAAACTGAGGTGGAGGTCTATTGCAAATGGCTGTTGTGTGGCTGGCTGTAGATCTGCGAAATATCCCATATCTTTCGGCAGATTGACAAAGCAACCCAAAACTTGCAGATTTGCAAAACATTCCAAAACTTACCGTCGACTGTCTGCGCCGTCACTTTGAGACCCGTGTTCATATTTGGAAGTCGAATCCAATCACTCACGGCGCTAAAGATGTCGTAAACCAACCATCCTTCTTGTCTGCTGCCTACCAGCCGACTTCCGAGCAGATAGATGCTTGCCCTGAAATGCGAAGCGTTCTTGTCGTAGCCAGTGATTGGAGCCAAGTAGCAGGGCTTAGATTAGATTAACGTGTCAAGCCGGGCTTGCATTCTCACAACGCTTCGCTCACAAACAAGACGTCCGGGCTTAAAGCCCAATTACACGCGTGAGTGAGAGTGAATCCCTTTCTCATCGTCATCACAAGAGACTCACCTGCCACTGCCAGCAGGAACAGCTTCGTAAACGTTAATGCGCAGCGTTGTGTTTCCCAGCGATTGCTCGCTTTTATCCTTAAATAAACGAAACCTTGCGGCACTGAGATGATTTCCCGGGGTCACGTGGCTCAGGTCGAAGTAAAAAGAGCGGTGTCGTCGGGTGAAAGTTCGCATGTCTTCCGATTGAAACACCGTCTCCTCGTCTGCAAAGCCAAAATAATGTTGAGGGAACAACTCGAGCGCTGGGCCGAGTGACAGTGGCCCGGAATGTGACCTGACCGACGCATGTTGTTCGTGATAGACGGGCCAACACTACAATGGGAGTGGGGCAGCGGTGCATTAAGTGTTACGTGGCGCAAAGGCAACAGTTCTGCTCCATTTCATTTGAAGCTGCGCCTTGGTTCAAGCCTTCCGCGCTCGAGGGCCATCGAAAGATGTCGCATTTTTGGACAAGTCACGATTTCAGACCACTTCAACTTTCTTGTCACTAACGACTGTGAGTCACGCATGAGCAAGAAGGTGATGGTGGCGTCCGCGCGTCATGATTGCATCACTAAATTCGAAGTTATCGAGTTTCGCTGGAGCTTGGCTGAGTTTTTCGTGCAGCAGAATGCCTCCAGAAAATTATAAATTGTCGATTCGTTGAAACATCCAACACTAACTCCTTTGTGTCCAGATCGTATTGTTTTCACGTTTTGCGAGTATCAAGAAAACACAATATTTCTGTTGTTCGTGGCCGCCATTTTTTCTTCGATAGAGCAGAGGTCATCGACTAATACGAAAGATCACACCAAAGCAGCAGTTGAAAAAATATCGTACGATGAAAGCACTTTGAACATCATTTGACTGCTCGACCGCCAGGTCGGACGGTCAAAAGGAAGCGATTCATTTATTCTTATTAACTTCTTCTGAGGTGAAGTAATGGCCTGTTGCTTTTGAAACCAGAAATAAAACAAGTTTATAAAAACAAACAGATTGTACAATACCGGTAACAATTCAACTTCATGAACAGAATTAGGCGCTATGTACAATCACCACATTAGATCTGTTTAACTATCCGCTATAATCGGGCAGACATCTCAGTCATTGCAGCTAATATAGATTTCAACGTAGTGCACGAAGTGTAGATGCGCTTCTTGTCAAACTGGTATAAACACTCAGTTACTTTTGCTGTTTATTGTTTTCTGTTTGTTGTTTTCTTAATAATTTTTTGTTATGAATTGTTTTTTCATATGACTTTATTAAATATCAAATGGGAGTAAAATGCTAGTAATCACACATCTTTGCAAGTAAAGGTAACTCTTTTTCTATTCTGGAATTAACGAATTTTCTGAGATTCTAAAAATAGGTCAAAGTTAAATGATTATATTTACTGTAAGATATTTCAGCTTCCAGGGGCTGCAGGTTGGGTTGGTGTTTGGGCATTTTTTTAACGAGTCTAACTTTGTTTTGTTGAAAAATTTGTTGTGTCACCGAGTTTCTTTAAGAGCATTTTGCGTAATAGCAAACGAGGATAAATTTCTGCGAAAGCAAAGTGGTAAACGTCCGGTACTCAGAGCGACCGGAACTCCAATAACGGTCGTTTTCGTCCCCCAAAAGTTTATTGCCACTTATCATACTCGCAGGCTCCTGATGAATGCGCCCAGGGAAACTGAGTTGTACATTTAGTAAAGATTTAATGTTACGAACGTCAATGTTGTATTTGTCTGTCGTCGGAAATAGTTCAGGTGCTGCTAGGATCGCATGTAGCAAGCGGCCTCTGGTTGTATGGTTGTTTGCAAATCTTTGAAATCGACCGCCTTACAGTTGTCAAGACTATTCCAAACTGATTTGGGCTATTTTCATTGTATAGTATGGTGTTTTTTTGCTGTTTTTTTCAACGCCTGTGCTGTTTGTTTAAATTCTAGTCACTTCCTAAACTATGTTGTTTTTGACATCGAACTCAATCGTGATCGGCTGTTGGAAATATTGGTCGTCAAGTCACACCCACAAAGTGACGATATCCCGGATAGAGCAGCTTGTGAGACGCCCTTCTCCAGAGAAAAAATAGTGCAAGGATTGTGTGGTGCTTGAAAATGGCGGAAACTTTTATTCTACAACCTTGTTTCACAGAGGTAAAGCCTGACCTGATCCTCTGTAAACTGCACACAAAAAAGTTCAATCCCAAAGAAAATGAACTAATAGCAATTGTTCCACACTTGGCAAACAACAAAAGCAATGGATTATAGTTTTTGTACTGTGATTTAAAGTCTCAATACCGCGTTACTGTAATGTTTTTCGACCAGTAGTTACGTATTCAGCAATGACGCATTTGGTGAAAAGACAGTCCATTGCAGTGCGAGCGACATCGATAAAGTTAGAAAAACGGAATGCCATTTCAGTAAATTTTCACTAACGTTTCAATTTTTTTTATCTGCAAAATTCTCTGCAAAGGCTCTCCGATAGCGAAGAACTACTGTATCTAACACTGTCTTATGCATGGCTGAATACGCAAAACAAACTGCAGGTCAAAGCCTACGACTGCATTACTGTCCTCTGATTTTCACCCTAGTTACGTGATCTTTCTTTTAACTTTTCTGTTTTGAACCGCTGAATCAAATGAGCCATGCCAGATCTGTTTCCATATGCTTCCCAAGATCTAAAGATTCAGAAGAATAGAAAATTTAATCATTAAGTACAGTAACTTTTAATCAGTGCAGCTCCTGAGCTGAGAGAAAAACATCTACATAGGAAGGATTTTATCTTTTCTGCACTTTAGTGCATCACGAATCAAACATCGAATCGGACGCTCCTCGTCATCCAGCAGTTTAGAGTATGATGGAAGTGTGTTTCGAATGCAATTCATGCATATTTCTTTTATTTGTGGCCATGCTACAACCACGTTTTAATACCACGTTGTCGACTCGCGGGTAAAGTTTTTTTTATCAGGTAAGTTTATTCCAATATCATTCATTTAACCGCTAGACTTGCAACCATGCACTTGAACCTCACAATACGCAAATGCCGCCGAAGTGGAACAAGAGTTTACGCATTCATATTGGCTCGTATCTACTGCGAAACACAGACAAACTAATTGACCGCAAGTAGAACTTTGGCGAGTACAGCGATTCAATTGCTGTGGCTATTTTTGGAAAGAGTAACTATTACATCGCAAACCACACAGCAACCAAGATATTAGCTACTGGCGGTTTTTAGTTCACCTAGAACAGGGCTACTCAAATGGTGGACCGCGGTCCGAATCCGGACCTTTGGATGGTGACGGCCGGACCTCGTCAGGTGTACTCTATATTCAGAAATTTTTATCCCAAAATGTTGCGCTTTTGGCCGTGCTTCTAAAGCATAACTCCTCGCCAACTGTATTTAAGTGAATGTCGATCAGGCTGTTGATCAGCTACATTGCAGCGCACACCTGAGTTGGGCTTGTTATGTTTATCTGGTTCAAAGTTATTGTTTCGTCATAATTGTTCAACAATAGCTCGTCACTACAATGTCTATCTTGGTGGAAATAGTGGATTCAAGGCTAGAAAATAGCGATGAAACCTTTTCTTTCCGAAAACAATGCAATTATACAAATTTACTTGTGCACAATTATAAAAGATGCTTGAGTAAGGGAAGAGTTTTGCAGAGATTTTAGTCCTTTTGTTTTTTTACAGGAAGTCAAACAAATGTGAAGAGAAGCTAAGGCATTTTCAACTTTTTTAGGGAATGATAAAGGGAAACTGTTGGATTTTTGGCTGACATAGTGTAACACCTCAACGACTTGAATGTAAAACTGCAAGGAGAGAAATATACCATTCTTGATTTGATCACTACTGGCTCGCCCTTTTCAGAATTATTTTCATATTTCCAAACATGTCATTCAAGCCGAATTTAGTCATTTTCCGAGGCATTTGGAGAAAGTGAAAGCAAGAAGATTCCAGATATTTTCAGTTTATTGAAAAGTTTATCATCAACATTGCAGCAGTTTGGCGTCATTTCTCTTCGAAAACAGTTGCTGCTCTTTCCTCAAAACCCTTTGCAATGGCAGACATTGCCGACTTCTCAACTGAAGCAAAAGACACATGCACATGTGTGAACCAAAGATGTAGTGGAAATTTTATAGGTGCCGAAGGTCTGCTGGGCATCTTCGCTTATATTTGTAGGCAACGACCAGTCATTCACTGCATTCACTGATGAAGGTGGCGGAGCGGAGCTCGGCAGCTTGACACCAATGGTGTGGACGCAGCCAAAATTCAACTGGAATTAATTGAATTCCAATAGAATGTAGCAGCGAAAGAAATATTTCTTGATGGCACACCTGAAAACTTCTTGTCATAGGAAGGTATCTCCAAAATTTTTCCACCTTTCGCAATTTGTCAGTGGAAATTCTTAGTATGTTTGGGTCTTCCTGCTGCTGCCAGAGGGGTAAATGGCCCCCTCCTGCAAGCTACAGTAAATGTAAAACTCGGGCTCTAACTCAGCTTATACTTCGGTTTTAGTATTGTTTCGGGTTTCAGTAGCTTTTTTTGCGTTTTTCGAAGTATTTTTCGGTGATTTAGGGTTTTAGTAGTACAGACATCCATATCCGGATTCACCATCATTTCTAACTTTTTTTTCTGAGTGTTGTTAGTGACTCCCCTACAGTGGCCAGTGGACCCCTTTCAGCTACGTTTTCCATCCTGGCTCAAACTTCTAGTTACGCCACTAACTGCTGACAGTTCGCGCTTTCAAAAAAGAAGTTCATAAAGAACAAGTTTCGCATCTGAAAGACGAATAAAACCTTCAGCATTACCTTCTACTCGCTGCCACTACCTTGGAACAAAAATTTAGGTAACTGCCAAGAAGCACAAAATAACATTACTTCCACCTGCAGAACAAAAAGTAACGCTGATAACTTTTGTTGATATCTGTAGTCCTACCCATTTACCGGGTTTTGTATATCTACATATAATGGCATTAAACTCTCATGTTTTTTGTTAGAAAAATCTAAGACATGTCACATTTGCATGATTTTATGGGAGTGACCGGACCTCGAAAAATTTTGACAATTGTAACTGGACCTTTCTTAAAATAATTGAGTAGCACTGACCTATAACCTGGCATTCGCCAGTGTTTACCAAGCCTTTTACGTCCATGGTTGAGATGAAATTAGACTGAAAATAGATTGGCTCACCGTCTTATTAACTAAGCTATCTCGGTTGTAACCTACTTGCAAAGCAAACACACGTTATTCCAAAGTAAGAATTTACTGCAGATCGTCCTTTGTTGAGAGACTTGCCACTGAACACGGTAATTGCTGATTACATCATTGGTGTCTCTATCTTTTAATTGAGTAGATTATATGCTATTGCATTGCAGATTCTCTTTCAATTACTGTAACTCCGTGGCTTACTTGGACCGTGCCATTGCCCAAAACTGGGTCGTAACACACTGATTGGGCAAAAGTGGTGAAAACAAACCGCCGATTGCTCACACCAAAAAAACGCAAAAGTAGCAGAACAACTTTCTCAATTGGAGCCGCTTGGTTTAAAAGAATTTGAGAAACTTTTCATGCTGTGTTCGCAGGTTCTTGAGAAACAGGCGTGTTACCTCTACCAACTGATCAACATCACCATTTGTGAATGGAAGCTAATATGGCTCTCTTCAATAAACTTTAACCAAAACCGTTGCAACAAGAAAATAATACAAGCGGTTGTTTGTCCTGCCAAATGCGTTCCCTGCGCGACACGAAAAAACAGAAGCAAGCCAAAATCTAAAACGTGATCATGAAGCTGAAGCAAGTAGAAAACCCTGCTCAGGTAAGAAGGGTGGGCCACCACCCTGGGGGCTTCTTTCTTTATTGATTTTGTATACTTAGAAAAATGTTGGAAACTTGTGCTTCCATGACTTATCCTGGTTTTCAGAGACTAATGGAATGGTGCCAGAGTTATTTTGCAAAAGTGTTGCTAAACCTATATAGGGTATATGGGTACTATGCCACCCATGGTTACCTGATATGCATCAAATTTCGGACACGTTACTAAGTTAACTTTCAATGCAATGTTAAGTGCAAAACCTATTTGGCCAGATATGACTACCGATAGCTTATATGTGAAAAGTCTTCCTACACCATGACTTTATATGTAAAAAAAATGGATCTAACACGTGCATGACCTTTTCTACGCACAAACAAAAAATCCCCTCTGAAAGGTCCCCTTTCTGGCGGTACCTTGCATAAAATGTACAGTATATGATATTTAAATTTCCCTGCGCAGATAAAATATTTTTGCGAAAATGATCAACAATGGACATATGCAAGCAAACAAATACTTTGGTCCGGAAATAAGGGATGTCACGTGTCCCAGGAAAAAGCACAACATGCAAATTATGGGNAGCATTATACCCTACTTTTACTGACGCGTATAGCATTTTTTGCTTACCCGAACAGGGTTAAGTTGTTGGCAGGTGTTCAGAAAGATTTAATTCGCGGTGTATTTGAAACTTTTCAGCACTTACAGTAGGACAACTTTTCTAAAATAAAGCTATTGGCTTTTGCGGCAAATTAGTTGTACAATAGTGGTCTCACTGATGAAAAGCTTGGCCCACGCGCCGCTTTTTCAACCGTGTTGCAAAACAATCCATTTTAGCAGTTACAATCTGATTAATCGTTTCGCTTGATGAGCATTAAATAAGCAAACGCGTGTCTAAGTGTCTTAGGCAGGTATTAAAAAATATTGGAGACTTTGAACAATAACCAAGAGCTTACATTTCTTTCATATGTTCCATCTAAATCTCTTAAGACATCATTCATCCACGAGTCATAACTGCTAGTACTTTGAGGCACAAAAAATCACTGGAAATAACTGGCTTTCACAGCAGACGGTGTCGTCAGGTGGAGCAATATCCTGCCTAATATGGACTTTTCGCAAGCGGATCTGGACTGCATCGGACTGAAAAAATTACTGGCATATTTGATACTACCAATACAACATGATACTTCTGCGTGGTTCAAATATCCTGTGGGATATGAACTTTTGCCTTGTACTTTTTCATTGGGTTTGTTTGATTTTTGTGACGGCCTCGTAACAAAGTATTTTCGTGTACTGTTAACATTCGACGATGAATTTGATTGCACAAAACCTTTGGGAAAGTGTCGAAATAAACAAACAGCACTTACATTTACAGTGATCTGCATTATTACAGCACCTGCATCTACAATAGAGCGTATTTGGTGTTTTTAGGACTGGAACATATTTTTTTAATGTGCTCATTCAGGATCGAATTGGATTAGTATAAAATGTCGGAGTTGAAAATAGCCTTTTGTGATTTGTACAATTCTGTTAGAAACCAATAGAAAAAAACGTTTTGTTTCAAAATTCGGAATAGAACTAAAGCAGTGACCTCCCTGCCAATGTAAAACCGTAGCCGAACCCACCCGCACCCGACTGTTTTTGCAGTTTTGGAACTTTAATTCGGTGTCGGACTCTGCACAAAATATACTGTATTTTCATTTTTNGTTTTGTGGTAGTGGTTNAAATAAATGGAAATAGACGAGATTTTAGGTTTACATTTATAAAGATGGCTAAATCCTCCATNAAACCTGTTTTGCTTTGCCATTACTTGAGGCCTCCCTCAAAGCTCATGCTTTGGAAAGAATAATGTGTCAAAGCAATGCATATATTGAGCAGAGTGCTCTTGTTACAATGCTGCTTTAGCTTCCTGGAAAGGAAAGTTTCAGAGCGGACAGATACGCGTGAATGCGTTCATACAGGAAACATTTTGAGCAATTTCGTGACACGCGTTTCGCGTGACTGGAGGTTAGATTCGCGACAAGGATTTTTGAACGCGACGCACGATTTGCTGACGAACAGGAGAAAGTGTGGACAAAACGAAATAGGATACTAAAAAATGAGTTTTCACTTTCGTTAAGTCAACATCGCTACGCGGGAACGCGTATCAAACGTCCCGCCAAAGACAACAAAAAGTTTGTCATAATGGAACTCGGTTAATGGCAAAAAGCCATTAGGAACTGCGACGCGGAGGTTTTGNCCTGATCCCGCCTGAGAAAGCTATTTGCCGTGGACCAAACACGAAATAGGCAAGCACAGCCAGTGTTTGATCGTTCCATTGCGCCTATGAAGCCGAAGTGCCTATCGCTCGCCACAGGTTAATGATTCGTGAATAACAGTCGGCAATTAGTCTTGAACGTGCGCAGGGCATTGGATATGACAGACGAATTTCAGCTAAGAATGGAGGTAATTTCGCTTGTCAAATATTTTTGTGTTCTCAGAGGAGGTGTTTGGCTAACGTTTGTCCCGAAGGAAGCGACAAGCGCATTGAAATATGGCCTCCGAGCGTCGGTTGCCCTTCCTGTGGGTCTCGTCGTTGTCCAACTTGAAAAGGTACGGACAGGGAAGCTACCAGATCAGACACGAACCACCAGCGCGGTTGCTTCGTGTGAGAGATAATTCGACTGCTATTCACGCAGCGCTGTTTCCACAAAACGCCCTGCGTTTTAAGCTTTCTGGATCAGGACCGGCTTAGACGACGACCATCAGGTGCACTTGTGTCACTTTACAACGTGGTAAAGATTTCGGTTAAATTTTCTCCCACTGCTTTCAGCAAACAGTAGGTGCACCAGCTGGATTTCACCTGTAATCCTGGATGAGGGAGAACGGTCATCACAAACGAATGTCTCGTTGCTTGACAATATTCCCACGTTTTTACTGGGTCACGACATCAGAAAAGTTGAGTGACAAAATTCAATCTTAACAATGCCTCTATTCTAATTACAAAAATTTCGCTAAATGTCGTTGTCGTGGTCAAACGCTTTATCTCACATGGTCAAAAGCACAAAACTACATAAAAATGCCTAATCTGTGAAACACTTTTTCCACTTTGTTCAATGCTAATCATTTGTCACCACCGAACATCTTGTCGTCCCTTCAGTGATTCTCATGCAATTTTAGTTCCAGACGCAGCTTGAGGGAATGATAAAGGTTTGCAAGCGAAGACAGAATGCAATCAAAATCAAACGACAGCGTGTTTGCGTGTTATGTTGTCAANATGCGCTCCAAAGCTCGTCCATCAGTGGACAAACCCAAANGTTAAAGTTGCGCACTGTGAACACGCTGGAAACTTGGAAACATCTACAACCTCGTTTCATACGTTGAGTTTCCTAGAAACAAAGAGAAGCAAAAAGAAAATAAACTTTTGAAGCGCATTTGAGATTCAAATTAATTTTATTTGATGGGCAGCAATTTCTTTGCATAAGGGTAAAAATATTTTTTAATAATTTGGAAAAAATTATTAGTTTCAGAAACATAAAATAGCTATACCCGTTTTAATAAAATATATTCATTTCAATTTTTTCAAACACTCTTTCATTCATTTTCGTGCCCGCTTTGCCTCTAGGGAGGGTCACGGGGACAGAAACTCTAAGTGGACTTGAAATACCTCACTGTCAAGAACAATCACAGGTAGTTCTGCTGGCTCCACACCAAGAAAATTTGGAGATCAGTCACTCCACCTGGCCCTTGGACGACATCTGGTCCGCTTTCCAGCGGGTGTTTCCAGCATGACTTGCCTCGCCAATTTTTCATGGGCCATTCTTGACACATTCATTTCAAACACTGGTTAACATTTACAAGTTCAAAACCTGAAGATCCCAAGCGAAGCTTAGCGTTAGAAAGCCCAGATGTAACGCAAATAAGTAAATGAACTAAAAAATGATCCACAAGTTTAAAAATGACGAACGACACACGTACCATTGGCCGGAGGTTTTGCGTTTACAAAACTCATCACAAGGTCGGAATCGTCCAATAGTCTCCTTTCGACTTCACTGGTCAAGGTACCGCTGCTTGAACTCATGGGGTGGGTGAACGTGGGCGAGTGCGTTGTTCCGAAATCGAACACACCAACCTCGTTGGTCAGAATTCCACTGTCTTCCACGTAACGCGTCAAAGCAGGTCCAAGGACCGGCGAATAAGGGCCCATGTCTGGTCCCGTGCCAAAGGGTCCAGCTGAACGCGCCCACGCGCGGCGGCGATGCGATGACTGCTCTTGCCACCACAACGAGTCTCTGTTGTGCGAGGTTTCGGTTGGCGCACTGATGTCCGAGTTCAAATCTAGCTCGTTCGATCTTTGTAGGTGTTCGGTAGAAGCCTTGCTGTACAACCCGATCATGTACAACGGCGCTGACGTCTTCTCGATGACGCGATTGCCGCTGGGACGCGGTCGACGACGAAGTCCAAGAAGAGACAAGATCTCGCGTTGGACTTCGCGGCGTTCGCGGCCGGCCAAGCGCCGGTGCAGGTAGGTCCGAGTGGGCCCTTCGTGCGTCAAAACGTAGCAGTTGGTTGGACCGAAACACAGCGTTATTGCGAACGTAAGGAAGCAGAAAAACAGCGAAAACTTGAAAGGAAAATAATTTTTCGTAAGGAAGAAAAGTATTGCAGAATCTGAGCGACTGTTCGCGCTGACGGAATCCCGTGTTTTTTTCCGAACTGCCCCAGTTGTCGTTGACGCATTCAACGAAACGCAGTCCTTGCGAAAGCGACCGGGGCTTGTACACGAAAGCCGTCGCTGACTTGTTCCATAGTTGTAGACGGCGCAGCAACCAGCGGCCGAATCTTTGCAGTTATCCATTTCCTGTTACACTGGCGCGGCAGCTATTATATCACGTGCGCATCCGGCTTAGGTCGCTCGTATATCTTCCCAAGTGATCAGAAACAGGGACGTCAACTACAGACACGCCGACTGTGCCTATTACGTCTCCAACAAACCATTTCTGGCAGAAAAAAGCAGTGGCAAAGTTGGTCAGCTGAAATTGGTGCAATTTCACTAAAAATGTTGCTGCTGAAAGAAAGAGCGTTGAAAATGAAAAATTAAGCTGCTATTCGGCATCGGCAAACGGATCGCAAGACAAACGGATCGTGTTTTATAGCCATAGCATTTCCCGTGTACACTTTAACAGGATGACGTTGCTTTGCCTATTATGTACTTTTTTAGAAAATTGGAAATACTTGTAGAAACGCGTTTCACATCCACTAGCTCTTCCGAAAAGAACTAAGGCCTCACCTAAAAGATGACTGTCTGCATCCGAAACCCTGTTGCTAGGAACATGCGAGCAAAATCTCTCACCTTCCAGGCCAAAATCTGCCTGACAACCATAGAGAAAGCAGCCGAAGATATGCTTGACTATTGGCTTTACCTTTGTAAAATAGCAAAATGACGCAATATCGCTTTCAACGCAAAGCAGCCCTTGATGGGCTACGAATTAGTGGGATAACTTCGGTGATCTCGAAAGTTTGCCAATCTCTCCCCGCCCAACCATTTTTTCCGCCGTGTGAACTTTTTGACTAGTTGGAGACCTGATATGACGTAATTTGTTGCAAAACTAGGAACTGCATGCGTGTAACCGTGACGACGGTGTGTTCTGCCCAATCGTGCAAAAGGATGCCGACACCAAAGTCATTTCATTTTGCCATAAAAATGATAACCATCACTTTGGAAAAAGTCCTGCACCTTTACTTATCAGTAGTTAATAAACAGCGAAATTAATATCAGAAAAAAACATGAAAAACAATAAAAAATAACCATGGTTTAAAAGATGAAAAATAAATTAGCTCCTAAATAANAAATCACCTAAACATCCATTGATTTTATTCTTTCGATACTCGATTAAATTCTGACACGTTGCGTTTCAGCTGAATAAAGCCTAAANTGAGGTTATACAAATATCTTTTCATATCAGGCNTATTGTGACAAACCACTGTTTCAAAGTCACAGTCCATTTTATTAAGTTATAACCTAATCATAACGGGTTGAAAGGTAATCGACGTAAAATTGCTTTTTCGTGGATTGTTTGCAACCTCGAAGGCCTAAAATCATTACGAAGCAGAAATTCATAAAATAACCTTACACATCTGTACTTGCAGCGTACGTCGCCGATTGTTGCTTGGCGGAAAAAAAATAGTACAAGTTTATTACGATTTCAATGGCAGTTCAAAATGTTTGGCATCGCCAACAGCATTTTGCACAGGTTCTCAAGTGTTCATACCACAAGATGACTGCACTGCCCCAGCTTAGCTTCAAATACAAAATCTCTCGAATTGAACACGACATGAATTTGTGGCAATCTAGATACAAAACCATTGCTTTGGATGGCTAACAGCTGATCAATAGCTTGATACTTTTTCAAATTATCTCACGCTTTTCTCCATAACTGTGCTAAAATCAGTTTAATGCTAACCAAACTTAAACTGTAACCAAAGTTAATTGTATGTTATCCAAGCTTATCATTCAAACAATAGATAAGATCCTCACTCCACGAAGGTCGGTCCTTGGATCGCAGACATAATGCGGAACGTTGGAAGGCGACAGCAGCACGGAACTAGGTTTGACAATAGGGTGATTAAAGCGTAGTCAAACAACTCACGCCGCACCTTGGACGATCAATATGTTAGTGACGTGCCAGAAGCGCAAACAAGATACTCCGTTCGCAGTTGCGCTGTTTCAACGCTTCCCATTCGTAACCTCATGATGGACTGTCTCGGCAGCGGTTTGGCATTCCGCTTACTTACCGCAAAACAGGGGTCGGCCTTGCTCGCAGGTGCGCTGGATGCGGTTCCTGAGTTATTGGCTGGATGGTGTGAAGGACTTGAAACCGAGGCGACAAACATTTTGACGGCGTGAACAACGTCGACTAACGAGCATTCGCCTTCTTCTCTGGGTAAACGAACTTTAAGCAGTGTGAGGACAACAGTAACTGCCATCAGCAAAAGGCCAAGTTCTGGTGTGGCTATCCAACCGAAACTGATATTCCTGTGCTCAGGCTTTTTCGCAGTACTCCGGCCTAATATGTTTTCAGTGCCAAAGCTTACATAATAAAAAACAAACAAAAACCATAAGCGCGATGGTCTCAACGTACCAAACAATCTTTTGTGCTAAAAACTTGTAAGACATTGGGTTGTTTTTATTTCAAACCTTTTCAGGGTATGGCGTACGAAATCTGTCATCGATATCGAAAGCTGGCGCCACAAACTGACCAGATTGGTCTGAAATGAGAAATGTAGCAAAAGATAGAAACATAATATCACAAACAGCTCCATCATCTCAGCCACATGTACAGCTCTTGAAATGCTTCTTTAACACGCGCACACTAAGTTGAACGCATTCTGCTACGCCACTTCTACAGTCTTGAGACTGAAGCGCAAGACTCCCGCCAGCAACAGATCACTGAAACCAAGCTTTAACAGTTTGGAAATATAAGGGTGGTATTTCGTGGCGGTGATTTTGAAGATGGTAAGGTGATGAGAGCCGGACGGGCGTTGGACACCAGAGCACGCGAACGTGTGGCTAATTCAGCGACTTCAGTTTCATGCCACTCCAACCTGGTCGTGTGGCCCTCGTAACCTAACTTCTCGCCTGTGGTATGCGCTGAACGACGGCGATGAAAGACAATCTTTGTCCGAAAGTGGCGTTGAAGGGTCGCTTGACAATGCACGTGTTAATAGGGCAGCTGCAACGTAAGGCAAGACTCGGGTGAAGCCAACCAGAACCTCGTCTGGCAATGCGCATTAGTTTGACCCTTAGTAATTCGACAGGTTGCCACTTTTACGCTTGGTGTGGCTTAGAGCGGCTCAAAACAAGCAGAGTCGCATAAAATTACCGTTTACCCTAACTTTCGTCCGGATTTTTGAGCAGCAATCGGCAAAAGTAAACAGGTGCTTTGACGTACCTGGCTGCAAACTGAGCCGTCCAGTGCGTGCAAACGTTAAGGCTCGTGAGCTTCAGCTAAGAAAACGATTGCTGTAGTTATAACTTTAGCCGAGCAACGAAAGCTGCAGGAAAACAAGTCTCACTTAAACTTCATCAACCAGATGCTGATCCTTACTGTGCGAGCGACACATGCAGCTAAAACTGCAGCGCTCCGGTGTGGGACATCCTGTCCGAGCGAGAGAAGGCGCCGACTTCACCCACACAACATGCCGATGCCCTGACTACCCTGGGTAAACCATTGGCGCCGGTCGGCCGCTGCGAGCAAACAGAATCGCGGCGAATTTCTGCCCAGCGTCTGCTTTTAAAGCTGGAGTCGTAACATCGCGCATCGCTCCGTGCTTCTATTTATCCACATAAGGGAATAGCGCGCGATACGTCTAGTCCAGTTCGTTCGATCCAAGTCTACAGTGTTGGAGTGGCTAAAGTCCATAGGGAAAAATACCGACGTCATCTTTCCGGGATGCTTTTGACGCATCTTTGGTTGGGACGGTGCAAACGAAATTGCGTTTTTCACGTTATTTCACTGTTTGCGTCACTGATGTTTGGGCTGCGCTTTAAAGTTGACGCATGATATCACAACGTTGCTACGTCAGCCGAACCGCACAGATTCTGTCGCTTAAACAGGCTCTGTCCTCCAGAATTCAAACTCATTCTTGGCTTTTTCGACAAAATTCAAAATTATGTCCGTTTAGGGAAGAAACGAAAAACGCTTCCTTTCCTTAATCCACTAATCGGCACACTTTCGTTATGATGCCCCAAACCGCCATTTCAGTCGTAAATAAAGGCCCATGCTAATTTTGAAAGTCCTGTTTCAAACTTATGCTATATTCAGTTACCTGTTGCATTACAATGTTATGTAATGTCATAAACCGTGTGACAAAAACAATGCTTCAAACAACCAATGTTGCATAGTTGTTGCCGTAGCCTATTTTAGTGTGCCCACGCAACCGGAGCAGGATTCTAGCTCTCACATATCACGCGGCCCATGATAGAAAGTGTTGCTCCGCCCAATGTGAAGTGCTAAAAGGCCCACAAACGCGCCAAAGCTCCCAGTTTACCGACTATTACCCTCAATCTATCGCCAACCGTTGGCTAACTTTATGCTTCATTTCTGCGATTCCTCACTGACGGCAATCGCATCCAGAGGTTTTGGGTTCGATTCACGGGAATGCATGACATACTGCCTTTACCTTCATCCAATTAATTTGAGATTTATCGCGCTACATTACAACTTACGTACAGCTTCACAGAAAAGTTTTCACTGAATCATAAAGAGACACGCTCTCAATTTGTTCGTACTATTTGAAACTTATTCACTGCAATTTCCAATTCCAAATATCTCACCACAACAATTCAAGTTGAAAACCATAACGCCATTTTTTTCTTAGGAACTTTTAAAGCGTTGTCGCTATTTCCCGCAACAAAGACTTTCTTCTCGTAACCACATTTTCGTGTCAATATTATTTTGGCAACTTACGTCTAACGCGAAATCGTTGGACGTCAATCAAACTTTTAGCCATTTGAACCTTTGAAAACGAATTGCTTCAGGCTGGCCCAAAACTTTGGCGTTCTGCTCAATCCTTTTAGGCTTGCGTGCCTACCTTAAATTGACTAAGTGGGCAGCGGAACAAGAATATGAGGTTTTTGATGAAGGTCGCTTCCCTCACTGCAGCAGCAAATGGTAGTAATATTCAAACCTCCGTGATGTGTACACGGTGTAGTACCAAACAGTTTCAGTGAATATCAACAACTATATGCTACGGTTAGTTACGCCTCGCTTGTAAAAAATAACCGAACTCCACCTTCAACTGCCGGAGTTCAGAAAAAATGCTATAAAGAAGTTCAATGCAAGCAAGGCGTCAACACACTAAAAAAGTTTGACGTTTATACTCAAAACGTTACCATTTTCGCGAATCTGTTTTGTTAACTCCAAACGGGTAGCAGCTGTAGACTGTCTAAATATTTTTTCCTTTGTCTACTCTCTCACCTCGGGAGCACGTTTTAAGAAGCCCTCAGTATTGCACACCGATATCATGCGCCCTCGCGGTCACCCGGCCTGTTCACAGATCACAGCACCTCAGGCAGACCGTTGAGCTATGATCAGAATTCTGCTGAAAATGAGGTGCAATAGCCAGTGTTTCTCGCAAACTTTGTCGAGCTGCCCAAATTTCCAGATTTTATCGGCTGTTTATGTAGCTCAGGAGAGCCGGCTACAAATTGACGACGATACGATCGGCGATAAAGGGGTAGATGCCGCAGTCAAAATAAAATGGCCTCGTGTCGTCCAGATTGCGGCAAATCTCAAAACGCAAACGATCATCCGTGGCATGTGATCAAGTCGCGTGCTTTGTTTGGCTTAAGTGGAGATTTATTGCACAATAATTATGCCGAGAACGGATGTGTTCCACCTTTCAAACAACTACAGTCAATTCTTCAAAGGCCTCTTCGCAGTATGAATACCTCCCCACCGTGCAGTGTGATGGTCGTTAAAATTGTCAAATACTCTGCACTACGGTTATGACCGCCAGAGGCTAATTGTTTAGCGATAATGTGGCAACCGAAATTTCTTTTTCAGGTAGGTGTGCATTGCCATATCAGGACTTCTGCGACACGAGCGGTTGATGCTATGCTACCTGGAACTCAACAGGTCTGTTGTACATACGCCGGTGCTTATCTTTTCTGAACACGAGTGAATTGTCTGAGAGTGGACCGAACCCGAGCCGCACGGAAGAACATACATTTTTGAGGGCAAAAGTTTTGTTAGTTTGTGTTTCCTTGCCCAGCTTTCAGTAATGAATTTTTAAACAGCTTGCAACAATTAAAAACTTTTGTCAATTTTTGTATCTATAGGAGTCTGATTTTCAACCGTTTTGTTCCGAATTTCGCCCAATTAAACACCATCTTCAGGGTTCGGAAGGCCAAAGGGGCTTTCTGTCCACCGCCCCGTATCGCTAAAAGCGGACCTCACATGGAGAAAGACATCGGCTGTCTAGCTTGATCTGATAATTTACTTTAAGCGTTGATCGAAAGGGTTTCGTTGACACCCAAGTTGCTAGCCACAAGTGACCCAAGTGAAACCTCATCTGCAAACAACCTTTTCCTGTGTTAGCACCCCGATCAGACGTCACTCGATAAAGCGGAAAAACCTCATCGAATGTCAAACCTCAAAGTGACCCTGGTTGAGTGACCTGACCCTGTGAAACTTTAAATTCCACTTGCATTGTCCTTATCGCCAAAACAAACTGAACGTAAGATGCAACCAAAGGTGAACAAAAAACTCTGTCATTATTATGTCGATGACATTCGACTTGAGTCAAGGCTATTTGTTGATCTTCACACANCTAGTAAAAAGAATTGGGACTTTGTTTACTCTTGTTACTAAGTGTTTTGCCGCGGAAATCCTTACGAGAAAAAGCTAAATACAGTCTTTCCTCTGCCTGGCAATTCAGGGCGACAACAGGACTGCTCTTAACAGCACTGCCCGCCAGTGTTGTAACGCAACCGGAACAGATTTTACTTCCCGACGCTTGGGTAACTTGAGTGACGTTTACTTTTTTCGGACTGCTGAACGGTTTCTCATAGTAACTGCTGTTCGCGTCACCGACGATGAAACCGAACGGGGTCCGATCAGTTCGTAGCATCAGCCACCACAGTTCCTATATAGGGCAATTTAAGGCAAGCAGCGCCAGAAACCTCGGCATTTGTACCGGTGAGTCATTCGTATCCACGCTTAATTGCTACCCAAGACAGGTACGTCGCGGTGCAGGTACCTGTTCTCGTTGCGCAAAGCCATTTAATTTTAACTTGCGATGAAGTAGCAGCGGAAAGATCTGCTTGAGAGAATTTCGTTGCTCATAAAATCACACTGCATAGCCCCATCATTACACCATAAATGTAAGTGCGAGCAGATGGTGAGAGCACAGAAATGTTTCAGTAATGAAAAAGCTTTTCTCTCGAAGTTTTAATCCTGTTTAAAGGACTGATAACTTATCTTCTGTTTCCAATCATCAGTAGGTCATTTTATTGTTTTCTGTTTTCGTATTTAGTTTACATCATAAAATCTTGAAACCCATTAGCATCTAAGAAAGCTATTTTGGACTTTCCATTAGTATATACGTAAGAATAAGGACAAAAGGCGCGTTGAAGTGCGATTAAATACCACTGTGATGGTAAGGAAGTTAAGGTATATTGTATTGGCTATTATCAGCACAGTACTCTATTCAGAGTTCACACAGGAGAAAGGTAGATGAAAAATGAATGATTTCAAACACTGCTACCCACTTGATAGCACCCGTAATCGACTCCTCGGATATGTTGAAATATTACAGCAGTGTACTTTTATTGACACTTGCGTAGGCTTTCTTGACAAGTGTTGCACTGATAAGTGGCAAACATCACAGAAAACCAAAGATCGATGGACAAAAGGGTGACACAATATAAAGAACTAGAAATTTTAATGCGACGAAGAGGTGAAAAAATCATTCATTGAAGCTGCATGAACAATTTCCACTCTTGCAGCTTGTGTTGATTTTCTTTGTCATTAAAGACGAGAAGTCATCTGCCTGCTGCCTTTCATCCGGCTTATAAAGAAGAAGGAGAACAAAAATTAGTCTGGATTTACGTTGATACGATGTAGAACAACTGGGTTCGCCCAAAGTTATTCTTCCAATATAATACTTCAGTAGACCTCAGTCACCAACTTTGTTTTTCCATCAACAATGTAGAATATAAAACTCTGATGACCACATAAGGTGCTGCTTCAGCATATCTTGCATTTAATCTCTCACTGCCATTTGTATCACATGACTGTCTCATGGGAAAGAAGCTTTTCGATTGTCAGTACAATACAAGAATTCCCAGATTGACCTTTCTAAAGCTGTTTGACTTCTGAACAGGTCTAGTCTGTGGTTCGTTGATGTTCACCATAATTTCATACAAAATTTTGCATCAAGTGTCAGTAAACTTCCGTTTGTTATTAATTTTGATAGCTGAAAAGCTCATAAAAATCTTTTCTGGGCAGAACCAGTGCATCAAGTTCTGCTGCAATGTCTTTTTCTGGGATACGACTCGATGGCCAAATGAGTTATGCAGAAGCATTTCATTTTCTATTTTGTAGGGTTGGTTTTTCGAGATTTGTAAAAGTTCCTGGGGNTTTTTCGTAATGTCGTCTAAAACCCCTTAAAGTATAGAGGAAAGCTATGAAAGTCGCTTNCTCATGCTGGGAAGCANCACTTCATTTCCTGAGTTTGTCCTGATGTTAACATGAGCAATATGCGCTGTATATGCGCTTAAACAGTCACTTGAAAAAATCAACTCAATTCTTTCAACCTATTGAAAAAAGTTGAAGTTGCAGCCAGCCGAGCAATAGGTATGGTTTGATGTTTCTACCAGATTCAAAAGTGGCAAATCACTGCACAAGCCTTTGTTCCGCAGCGTAACGTGGACTTGTCCATATTTTAAAAACTTAGTGAGCAAATATTCTTGTTTATTTTTCACAAGATCAAAAGGGTTTTGGTGTCGACTTTGAATAAAGATTGCTTCTGTTTCAAACAAGATCTTTTCACCTTAATTTAGAACGAAACAACTTTATTGACTTTTTAACTCATCATATTTCAAACCGTCTGACAACATGCTGAAGAAGAGAAATGTTGAAAAGAGTCAAAAAAGAAGTGTTGAGTCAAAATACAGACATAAAATGGAAACAATTGGCGAAAGACACAAATACGCACCTGATTTCACCAAACTGGATAAATATCAAACTTTTTCAACGTTTTCTCTTATGTTAGATCAAGCACTTATGTGATTTGAAGTCGAATAATTGCGTGAAATCTTGCATTCAAAATGCATCTTTAAGTGGTTCTAATAAAAGTATGCAGATGTGACTACACTATGTTTCACACAGTATTACTAATCAACAGAACAAACGTCAATTCTTTTTCTGTTACAAACAAGTATGGCTTAGTCAAAATGATTTTCATAAAACAAACAAATAGCGGTTTGCTATGAATCATCAGGGTGTGGGCACTGTGCTATATAAAAAGCAAAAAATCGTCGAAGGTGCCTTTGGGCAGACAGGTACGTGCCCGTGATGCCAAAATGTTCTCCAAAGTTTTCTGTTATCAACTCGCAAGCTAAAGGAGGCATGAAATGCATTTGACTGAAAACATCGAGGTGATTCAAAACGCCCACGTGCCTATGGCTCACTGCAACCGTCTATATGACCTTTTAACTCCATTTTTAAGTCCCATTCGATTGAGTTGCACGTCTCGGTCGCATTTGATTGCAACACTTCAGGTATCGACATGTGCAAAATATTTCGACGAATTCACAGCTCGAAGTTTATTTTTCTAACTTTCGAAATGATTTCTTATAACGGATAAAATTTTACAAACAATTCTTTTATATTTTTTTTTCTAACATTGTAAACGGGATTACAGTATGCTGACAAAACGATCGAATACATTAATTCAGCTGTTTTCCGAAAGAAGCAATTAACCCAACCAATCAGCGAGCATTGGCGTTGACATAAAGGCACAGGATCAACGTTATTCGCAGTTTCAAACCGTGCAGAAAGAATTATAGTTACATGGAAAACGAGTGTTTTTTTGCTTCTAGCGCCCAAAATCATTGACGTTTTGCTTAAAGTGATTCTCCCTCCGATCCTCACCGTCGCCTGCTGTTTTTGAGCTTGGTATAAACAATGTACTGTATTTGCAGGTATGCTTGAAACTTAAAATTTCGAGTTGAGAAGGCCCACTGTATGCCTGAGAAAAACAAGTGCAAGGTGATGCGTGGTCAGCAACTCGCAAGAGAAACCGCGCCCAGATCGCTGCTTCAAAACAGGATTTTCTTTGAGATGAACAATGAGATAAGAAAACAGAGAATTCTAGTCGTAAAGTTAAGATCAAAGCCAGTGGAAGGTATTTACTTTTCAAGGCCAAAAAGCTTCCGAATTAGGCACATTCACTTGCAAATACTTTCATGGCTCGCTGAAACTAATTTGCTACAAATTCAGCAATGTGTTTATGCCGATCAAATGAACTTGCCTTTATCCAACTCAGTAACCATGTTTTCATAAGGTCTTCAACTCGTAGCCACTTTAAGTCTAACTGCAAAGTGGAGTGTCTACGTCTGAGAGGCTCGTCTGTTCATGCGAAATTAGGTACTTGTGCAAAGCCGATTAGCTGCCGTGAAACTACCGCGAAATCATTCGAACCCGGGCGTGTGACCATCTTCATCTTTCCAAGTGGCGGCATTGACAGGTTAGTTTCGGATTCGAATCCAATCGAATGTTTTCGGCTTTTGTTTAATGAAAAATGCATTTTTCAAAACGAAATCCCGAATGAACAATTCGAACCTCACTTAGCTGTTTACGCGTTAACGTAAGACACCTATAAAACGGATTAGAACTCGAGTTTTTGGCCCCATTCAAACGCAACTAGTCATGGAACAGTATAGATGTTGTAGCAAATGATCCAAGGAATGTTGATCGAAGCTTCATGTTCAATAAGTGATGCAATCAGTACAGCACCTTCAGCGAGTCGTTTCCTGAGATTGTCACCCGGGTACAATTTTTCGTAGATGTTTTGAGAACATTTGAAAATGTGGTTTTACGATCCCATTAAGATTAATTATTCAAGTGATGTAAGTTGCGCGTGTTTTTTTGCGCAACCTCTGGCGCCAACCAGTAAGCTACATTCATAGCTGTTTGCACGAGCAGATTGGACGCAGACATTTAAGTTTGCTCGAAGATTTGCGGAATTGGGTGGTTGAAAAACCTCGCGTGGTCGTTTGCCTCATGCTGGAAACGGCCATGGCTGTTTTTAATTCGACTGCGATGTTTGTGCGTATACGGCACTTTTCGCAGGACTTTGCCTGACGAGAGTGTCAAAAAGCGTTTGTCGCATATCGTTTTACCTTCACCTCTTCCGACATGTTGTCACTGCAACGAAGAAGAGATTATTGAACGCAGTAACTGCCTGGGCTAGTTTTGTTTCCCTTATGTCGGTAAATGTCCTTAACTCAGATCCCAGATTGCAAACACGATCCACAAAGGCAGTAAACCTTTAAGGCCCTTAGCACTTTCTCTCTTGTTCTGATCACAGCTTGGTGGTCTCATTCCACACCATTTGCTACCTCCGGTCATGGCAGTACAAGCGTCAAGCATGTCAAAAGCATAAAATAAACGCTCACAAACAAAATTAACAGTATTTGTTTTCGTCACCATTCAGAATTTAAGAGAATTTTCTTCATCTTTCGCAATTAAAAGTTACCTGGTTTGAAAAGAATCCAGTGAGAACACTTTTGGCAGTGCCTGAAGTTCCTGAGAAACGTTTTTAATGCACATGTTTTCCCATAGTAGATTGTTACTGCCTCAGATCATTCTTCCCGACGTATTCATAAAAGGCTTATATTCGTGTTTAGCTTTTAGCACTTGGAAAACAGCAAAGTTTGCATAGCACAGTTTCGACCGTTGAACTACCATTACTGGTACTGTATCACTGTGCCAATAACTGGGTGCAGATAAAGTAGAAGAAATATTGCTCGTGGATTGACATCAACAACGCAGCTGCAACTCACAGGAAAGGTGCAGATGAAAAGGTATGAGCAATTTGAGTGGTACAACCAAAATAACCTGACGCAACATTTAAGTAAAAATATTAGCTGATCCGGTTTATCATAAACGAAAGAAACTTTTTAACAATTAACAAATTTGCTTTGAGAAATCGAATTTTTATAAAAAGCCACTATATGGCCTTAACGGAAACAACAAAAAAGTACTTAAGAATTTTTGAAACGCCTTTGACAAAATTAATCAATCAATCAATCTATAAATCAATGAACCAATCAATTCAATCACATGTTGTAATTTATCAGAAAGATTAAAAACAAAAAATAATTGAAATATGAACTTCGTTGTCAATTTCAAGTTGTTTTTTAGCTTTCGTCTAATCTCGACGAGTACATTTGCCGATCTGAAGGGTACATTTAAAGGGACAATCTATTTAGTTCCGAATATTCAAACAAATAAAAGTTCTATTAAAAATTCAGTGGATTTTAATATTTCACTGGGTTTTTGTGTCTTAAGAAAATTTAAGGGTACATGCTCATGTGTCAAAATGCTGAAGAGGTACATTGTCAGAGAAAGGTTGGGAACCTCTGGTCTAGACTCTAAATTGCATTAAGCCTACATGTATTACGGCCTTATTTGTGCTTGCCTGCACAAATGTCCACGCTAAGGAAAACTCTGTGGAGCTCACAGATGAAAATATATAAAACTTAAATTTTTTGTTTATGATTCAGAGTGATTTTCCTGAAAATGTGGTCATGAAGTAGCAACAGTATTATGTTTGGGTCACATAAATGCTTTAACAGTTTGTTGGCAAAAGAGGATTATATATAATTAACGGCTTGCAAATTTACAAATTCATACTTTCTTACCTAAAGGTGGCTTTTAACAACTTTCTTCAAAACTTCTAACTGCAAATAAACGTTTAATGCATCGAAAGCAAGTCGCTTGCGGTCTAAGACAGTTCGGCGACGCTGGTATATTTGCTTGATAAGTGTTTTTGTTGTCATCCTGACGGCCAGGGGCCAGTGTGGTTTCCCTTCCACCGGCGGTTTGGAGGAACTTAGTGAGACGGTGACCACACGTGTAAGTAAGTAGGGCTTGTGACGTTTCTTTTTGCTGGCATAAGGCGTTTGTGAGTTTACATAAAAGTAAACCTGCTAGAGAGCAATTATTGCTTGAGCTTTCGCGTAGTTATTCTGATTGGATTTAATAGCTAATTTAAAAGTATAGTCGTACTTTCTTGCCATCAGTTGTCTATCGGTGTGTGAATATGTTCATACTTCCAATCCCATGCCGACAGTTGCCTCCCGGAGTGTGAATACCTGTTCTTACAGTGGGGCGGGAAAGATTGCATCCAGGCGAACGCGAACTCGCGTTTGACCGAGCGGAATGTCAGAGTTTGCTCATAGGTAAACTCCAACTCACGTACTGATAATCATATGCCAAGTATATATTTTTTCTATGGACGTCTGTGACAATTTTCCTTGGCCACCTTGGCCATGAATACCAACAGCCAAAGCTTTCCAAGAGCAATGCAGCAGGGTTGACACTGTGGGTAAGGTCAAAAATTTGGAAGCAGCAACATTGATATAAAGTCCATCGCTGAAACGTCCATTGCCGAAACGGCGTCGCCGAAATGTCCCATTCCGAGTCACTTGTGACCCAGCCTATAATTTGTACATACGTATGCCTTGTTTCAGGATTGGTAGCTTCCAATATTTGGGGAAATGTCATTTCTCGTGATTTACAGTAGTAAAATTCAGACATGCCCGGCAACTTCAACATNTTTCACACCAAATTCAAAAAGTTTACCTTAAATTCTTCCATATAGCCGCTCTTTTGAGCCATTTGCTTGNAACAGTCTCCAGAAATGTAATAGGGTTTTATTAAATTATGCAATCGTTTTTGTTTGAGGCTTAGTAGCCGACCATCAAAAAGCTGTGATGCGCAANCATTTTGTACGCCCATCTGGTCCTTGGCCAACCCACNTTGTCTCAAATAGAGTATGCAGTTCGCATCAATTTGCAAAAGTACGTAGTCCCTAATTGCTTCTTGGATTTTAGTTTTTATTAATAGGCAATTGGTTTTTCTTCTTTTCGTTTATCATTGGTTTGATCTTTTTATTTCATTTCTGTTACTTCTTTTATGTACATGCAGTGAGGAGAGCAAAGTTTTTTTTAAATAAACCAACAGCTGTTTTTTGCAACAATTACAAGTGCAAATTTATACATCCGTGAGTTTTATCACAAAGAGAAATGTTGCAAAAACATTTGCAACAGTTTGAAAATGTTTTAAATCTTTTTCAAAAAATTCTATCAGAATAGAACATTGCTTTATGAAAAATAACTTAATAGGCGACATGCATGATGTTGAGCTGAAGCCACGATGGCACGAGGAATGTGCTAGTCTGGTGCCATCAATATTCTCAGCAGTGGAACCGCTAATCCCATATTGCTGTTTTGAATAGTGGTTTCTTTAACAAATGTACTGTATATCGGTGTAGAAAATCGAAGGTGACGTTGTGATTTAGATTATTTCTTTTGACATAGCGACCGTTTGCATTGATTTTTGTTTTTTGATACTAACATATTTCATGTTTTGTTGTCTGTGGTCCTTTGTTTAGAACCACTGTTAAAGACGAATCGCAAAAATGTCAATGATGGATTGAAGAATGAATTGAACCACACAACCGATTTCCTATGGAATGCTGTTTATTGCACGGTGTAAAGCATCAAGCGATTCTGCAAATTTCATCGATCTTTAACAGTTATTTATTTTTAGTTGCTTCATCCACTGGTTGACGCGATTTCTCTTCAAGCCATGACCTGAGGAATGTCTATTATCAGGTATTTTATACCACCTAGTTTACCTGAGAGTGTAGTCACGGCGATCAGTGCATCGAACTTTGAACAAGATGAGCGTACCACCAAAACTTTCAAGATCGTTGCAGATTTTCACAACCTACTTTAAATAACCGTCTAAAGCTTTGGTTGTTTAGCGGTCGCGCAGTCAATGTTTCACTGCAGGCACAAAGCTGTTACCAAGTGTCGCGCCGCTTGTGTGCCGCGACTAAGAGCGACCCCAAGCGATTCTGTATAGACAACAGCTTCGAGCTTGACCGTCAAAACAACGCGTCAGGTCTTGTTTCCATAGCCGTAACCAGGGAACGGCCCAGGGGGCCATTGCATCTCCCCACATTTTAGCATAACTAGTCATTTTGTGCTTTAAGAGGCAGTATCCCAAACAACAAAATGCTGTTTCTCGCCTAAAATCAAATATTTTCGCCCCACCAAAATTATGGGCTGGCTACGCTACTGCTTGTTTTACTGATAAATGCTAAACACTAAAGCACAGCATGATGTTGTACAAGTCAAGTCATGTTTGCGCTGTAAGTACACAGCAATAGAACACATTTCAATCAACAAAGCTTAAAACAAACAGCACAGGTTGGGCGAAAGA
>JGI24021J15306_10000159_pt1 | contig 38804 bp, 20 predicted proteins | sample Ectturendosymbi1_FD_15306 | JGI IMG/M metagenome (IMG submission 15306)
TATGTCTTGCATGAATGCGTGTATGCATGTCTTGCATGAACGCGTGTATGCATGTCTTGCATGAACGTCTGTATGCATGTCTTGCATGAACGCGTGTGTGCATGTCTTGCATGAACATCTGTATGTATGTCTTGCATGAACGCGTGTATGCAGGTCTTGCATGAACGCGTGTATGCAGGTCTTGCATGAACGCGTGTATGCACGTCTTGCATGAACGTGTGTATGCAGGTCTAGCATGAACGCGTGTGTGTATGTCTTGCATGAACGCGTGTATGTATGTCTTGCATGAATGCGTGTATGCATGTCTTGCATGAACGCGTGTATGCATGTCTTGCATGAACGTCTGTATGCATGTCTTGCATGAACGCGTGTATGCATGTCTTGCATGAACGTCTGTATGCATGTCTTGCATGAACGCGTGTATGCATGAATGTCTGTATGCATGTTTTGCATGAACGTGTGTATGTATGTCTTGCATGAACGCGTGTATGCAGGTCTTGCATGAACGCGTGTATGCCACTTTTTACAACAAAACGTCCAACCGTTGCAATTCTTCACTCGACGTCAAAAAACACTCTCTACGTGACGGGTTCATGAATTTAGATTGTCACAGTAATGTTGGAAATTGCGGTTTTGTTTTTTAGGCACAAAAAATGATGTTTGCAAGTTTTTAAGGCACTTCCAAGATCAGATCATTTGAAAGGGTTTAGTCACTGATGCAAACTCTCCTGCCCTATTTTACAAGAAAGTAGATAATGTTAATAGGTTTTGGTGTGATCTTCGCACTTTGAATTCTTTTTCTGAGTCCCTCCACCCACATAGAAAACCCCTCAGAGACATAGGTTGGCGAAGGTCTGAATGAAGGTTTTTTAAACTATAATAATTAAAGTAATCTGTGTAGTTAAATATTTAGGAAGGTTACTTTTTGATAATCATTCATAGCGGCAATCAGATTACCTCAGCAGTGTCACTGGTGAAACTTTCAATTTGCCAACATACCTGAATAAATGCTGTTCCTCGACGTAGTTGCTCATACTGTACGAAGTCCAATTTATTTATAGTTCCGCGAACCTTTAAATGCATGCATGATTGAGTGAGTGCGCAATGTGAACAAATATGTCACAGGCATCTATTCATTCAAATGTGGTACTCTTGCTGTAATCTTGATACCGTTTGTTGCAACGTCATTACAACTTGCCAACACCCCAGCGATCGTTCTGCGTCGCGTGGGAACTGAGAAGCATGATGTTCCGTTCCTGCTCAATCACTTAAGCTGTACGCTACAAGAAATGAATATGCGCTGCTTCCAGGGCTGCGGAGCCGGAACTCAAATTTCAGGTTCCGACTCTGGCTCCAGCGATCTTAAGGTTTTTGGCCCAAGCTTCAGCTCCAACATCTAAAAGATTTTGTCTCCGGCACCGGATCCAAACTGATTTGGTCCAGTGAAAAATGAAAGCCATTGTATTATTTTTACAACTGTAATATCACACCAGGACAGGCGAGGTGTCGCGAAATGATACATTTGATGGATAATGGGACATGTGCAAAAATTTTGAGAAGCCTTGATCTACACACATACAAGGAAAATTATGCACGCATACGGAAACCCACCCGGCAATAAGTTAACTTGCTTGAACCACAAACCACGGCTGTGGAACCGGAGCCCAAATTCAGGCTGCGGTTTCAGCCACACCATCTCAAAGAATTTGGCTCCAGTTCCAATCATCTAAAATTGTTTTTGGAGCTCCAGCTCCAATCATTCAGAAATGCCTAGTATCCGCCTCCGACTCCACAGCCTTGGTTGCTCAACATGCATTGCGATCTACAGTGAACAAAACGCATCACGTGCAGGATGAGCCATAAGTCTGTCGGTATTGTCAACACTTACCGCTTGAAAGCTCGTGCAACTCAACGCTGATAGGTGGAATGATAAAAATGATGATCAAACATGGTTTCTACAGTAGTTCAAATGATTTGACGCAGCTCCGTGCAAAGCTGATTCAGCACCTGTTGCCCATGTTTACAAGTGCCAAACACAAATCATCACTCTATATGAGTGAATCTTGTTGCAGAAAAAATTTATGTTGTTACCCCAACAATATATGTTAGCTTAAAGTAATGTTTCCAACCTCTTTGCCGTAGAAACCTTTAAGGGGTTGCTTGTTTTCTTCACCCTTGATTCCATCAAAACCGATAAGATAAGGAGAAACATTTTCACCAGTGAAAGAACTGAGACCAGATACGACTGCAACCATCGAAAGCAACTAAATATTTGTTGTGACGATAAAACACATGTCAGTTTCAAAACAAGGTTTGAAGCATATTCCGATCCTGGCGAAACAAAGGAAACGCTTCGAACAGTTTACTTTTGACCGACGCTATTACTGCAGCAACAGCCAATGAGGTTTATTACAACGGCAATCAGGATGTTTTGATGGTGTGTGCAACTTTGCTTTTATTTTTTTACTATTCAAATCTGGACAATTCTACGAAAAGGTTAGCACGCAGGAAAACAATAAGTAAAGATGGAATGAGTTAAGACCTGGCTAAACGAATCAAAATTTAGGCATTCACCACCAAAAAAGCTATTAGAAGTTAGAATCGTCAGATCAAAATGACTTGAAAACTAGTATGCCGAATTATTTTGCTCGAGCAAAAACGCCTGAATTTTGGACAAAATCGTTCGTAGACACTGTTGCAAACTTCGCCAAGTGTTGCCAAACTTAGCCTACCGGTTTACATACAGTTGAACAGTATCTGGCGACTTTCCGGAGCTTACTTATTTCATAACGGAGTTGACAATCCGAACTGAGATGTAGCCATGCGTGACCTGCCACACCTGTGAACACTGGAGGTCGCACAAAAGCACCAGCCAAATTTATGGGCAGTCCTGCACCAAACAAAAGAAATGAGTTAAATACTTCTATGGCTAAATCCTTACACAACATTTCACACCACGCAACTCCAAGCTGACGACAACGTGCAATTTAATCACATGGTTGTTTCTAACTAGACGGAACGCCTTTATTATGATTATCTTACAGAAAAACGTACTGATTTTTCAGATTTTTTCAAGAAGCTCACACAATAAAGTTAAAAACCTTAAAAATCTCACATTTTAAATGTTGACAACGATTAAAAGCCATTTTTTCTCTACCGTCTACGAGCTCACCACTCCTGAGTTAAAAATCACGTTTGGTTTTAAACTTACGATTCACTTGATGTAGAAATAAATGAAGACATTTAGGAAAAGGAAATTCGAAGATGAGTTTTACTTTGATAAAATAACTTCACCTTTGCATTAAAATTTTTGGGAAATAAACAATTTTTTATGTTTCTATTTGTTCTTTTAATGTTTTTGAATGTTGTGACAAAAACTGTTACTACGTTTCTCACTTCAATCTTTCAAAGCACGTTTTTTCTCTACAAACCTTGCAACATTGCAACTAACCGTCTGAACAAAAACTATTTAAGTTTCGGCATTTTTGGGTTGAAAATGAGGAATTTGGCGCAAGAAAATTGACAAACAACCAAAACTGTTATTAAGGCATCTTAGGACCAAAACGTTTTCCATCACATAAAACCGTGGAGTGCTTTATTTTAAAAAATGAATTTTTCGCAAAATGGAAAAAAATTGCCACCTTGCCATTTGCAGTGGAGATGGTTAGACATTCTTTTACAGTAATAAGCTCTTGCTTTGCATGGCTTGGGAGCAGGCTCATCTAAATCGCCAGCCTTCAAGCACAACTCTTCCTCGCATAAGTGTGAAACATGATGTGGTGTTACGCAGAGTTCAAGACAAGTTTGCAAATGAAGCAGAATACTTGCAAATGATTGCTTCACTCCGAAATTCAATTAGCGTGTTTTTGGGTTTATCCCAGCAAATAACTGGATGAAAGTTTTGAAAAATGCGATGGTTTGCTGAAATCTTGCAGCATGCGGATCGTTTCTGCTTCTGATAATCTCAGTTTGACCTAACTGCAAAGTTGCATTTTAACAAACCATCGTAGAACGAAGGATGGCCGCTGTACGGAAAAGAGTAGACGTATCCCGCAAGTTCTCCACTGTTGCTCTGAACCGTCTTCACGGTGACACGGAACTTTTCGCTCAAAAGCAAATGGAGCTGCAACAAAATTGAAAACTTTTTCGCTTTTGAATGTGCACCAGCACTTTTTGAATTGCTGACAAACATGCTCAAGTTGTCGTGTTCAAACACTTGATAACCTTCAAAGCGCGCCTTGCAGACGACTGCTGAGTGCAAGGTTAACTTTCTTTTGCGATTTGCAGCAGAAGTTGTTCTGAAATTGTATGCGCAGTGTAAACATTTCTACCAAATGTTTTTTTCACACTACCTCTTTTCCATTAAGATTTCTCAGCATTCCTTCTGCCTTCTCGTGTTTAAGACTCGGAGTGACGTCAGCAATGAGTCTTGTTCTCTTTTTTCGGTAGTATCCGTAGAACGCAAGCAGCGTTACGTCACTAGAGAGACCTACCAAAGCAATCTGGCAAAACAAATATGGTTCCATCTCTATAACGCACCACCATTGATGTTGTTACGTAGGCTTTTGTTTGAAGCACACTGGTTTTCATGGCATAATTGTTTACGAGTAATACCATCTGAAACGTGCGAGCAGTTGTGGGCCAGCTACTTTTAAGCTTCTGCTTATCTATGTCAAACAAAGTCGCAGTGCCGGCAACTGAATATTTCATTGGCACGTTCTGTTTAATAGTTTTAGTTCTGATCTATTGCGCTGCTTATCAATGGGCAGGCAGGCACACAGAGGAGAAAAGAAAAGGCACCGACGAGCGGTTGTTGGCATGGTTTTTCGCTCTCAGACCGATTTCACGTTAGATAATATCTTCACTCGTCGCCCTGAGGAAATAGTAGAAAAAAAGATTGCAAGGGTGAAAAATTATTGATGTTCCCAGAGCCACAGCACAAATAAATAATCATCGAAACACTGCGTTTCACAATTTTGTGCCCGATCATCTAAAACTGTAGCCGGTGCGCGGTGGAGTGGTGGACAATTTGCTGTTGGAAGGAATGTGCAGTAAATCTAAGCTTTTTGCAAAGATCCTTTGCAAACTAGAACTCTGTGCCGTTTTTAAAAACACTTCAAAGTTACCTTGTACGATACGGAATTGTTTGAGTGAACAGTTAATACAACAGAACCAGAAGCACCGGTGCTGGCAGGTTGCTTGCATTCGCTGCCAGAGAGAACAGCTTGAAACACTGAAGAAGAAAAAGCGCTTTTATTGCAAACACCGGAAATGGCAGAGCGTATAACCAACAGATTAGTACTAAACATGCAGAGCTTGAACAGTTCAGTTGGGTTTAGTTAGTATCTCGAAAATGTGATCAGGACGCAGGGTCAGGAAACCATGACCGCAGCTTCCTGACACTACAGAGCACCTGAAGGGTCCACATAGCAACATTATCAAACAGGCCCACAAAAAACACAGCAAGTACAACCAAAACACAACGGTGAAAGGAAAAGAGAATCACAAATAAAGGCAATGACATGTAAAGAAAGGAACAACATAAAAATGAGCGAAACAAAAATGATAAATCTAATTTTAAATCAAAATGCATTTCATCACGGCATACCATTGCAATGAAAATACATTTACTTGTTGTTATTGCATATGAAATGCATTTCCACAGCAGCAAAAACACATTTTCTGTTTTAATGCTGTTCTACATGTAACTTATTAAACTACAGCAAATATTTGATTTCTCGACCAAAATCTTGGACTATCCACATTTCTTCATTCATTTTCATGCCCGCGTTTCATTTGAGGAGGGTCGCGGGGCAGCAGCCCGAGGAGGACTCGAAATATCTCATGGTCAAAATCAATCTCATGTATTTCTGTTGGCTCCACACCAAGACTGGACCAAGCAAGGTTGAAGATGCAATCAGGCCACCTGGTCCTTGGACGACCTCTGGGTCGCTTTCCACTGAGTGTAGCTAGCAGGATTTGTCTCGCCTATCTTTCCTAGGGTATTTTGGTCAAATGGCCGAACTAACGTAGCTGGGATTTCTCGATTCGGGAGAGAAGTGGCTTCGATATTCAGGGCAACCACTTGACGGCCAGGAGCAGACTGCAACACTGCACTCCGTACTCCTACCTGACTCCCCAAAACTTTCCACAAGGAATCCGGTCCTATGCTTTCTCGAGGTCGACAAAACATCTGTAGATGTCTTTGGCATGCTCCCAAGATTTCTTTAAAATATTCTGGAGAGTGAAGATTTTGTCTGTAGTGCTACCGTCGGGACGAAAACAACACTGAGTATCACCCAACTTTGATTCAACTATTTCGCGGCATTTTTTTTCAAGGCATATGGCATATACCTTTCCAGGGAGGCTAAGGAGAGATATCCACGTGTTTATTATACTGTATTTATTTCGTAAACACTTTCACGGGCAAAGTCTTCCCAATTTTTATTGGAAAGACGTCTTTCCATCCATCTAACCAGCACCCATTGACAGCACCGGGTCTCCACAAGCTCAGCAACCCACAGCCAATAAGTAAAAATGAAATGAAAATAATGGCCCTTAATTAAAACCCTGAGGAATACCATAAATTACCTTGTCGTCACCGGATTAAAATTCTTTTTAGATGTTAACATCATACAGTAATTGGTATCAGCTAAATAGTTTTGAATTAGCTGTATTGGCAATCCTCTTATATGCTGTAGCAAGTATCACGATTTGTCAGACATTTTTATGGTTCACTTTGTTAAATGCTTTTGATATATCCAGAAATATCGAACAGGTACTTAATCTATCATTAACTGAATTTAGAATGTCACTGTAAACATCACTCTTTGCCAATTCAGTTGAGTGATTTCTAAAATCATAATGGGATGTCGTTAAGAAATTGTTCTTTTCAACATAAAAGTATATTCTGTTATAAAGAAGTTTTCAAGTATTTTGTTTAATGAAGGCATAAGGCCATTGACCTTATAGTTTAAACAGATTTATGCAAAGGAGTAATGTGGGCTGTTTTTAGGATGTCTGGATAAATGCCTTTGGCTTTGCACAAGTTGAGTAATTTACATAAATGACTTGCTATGATAAAACTAGCCATTCACACTCTTTATCGGTATGTCATCCTCGGGGACAGTTTTTTTGTATCCAGTTCGTTTATCACATTTGGAACTTCTGAGGAGCATATTGCAGGTAGAAAGATGGAAGTGCCAGTTCAAACCTAGCCACGCGTTTGTATAATAAGTTGTAATGTAAAGGTGAGGGTATGTGTTTTGCCAAATTGGTCACAACTGATTGGAAGTAATAACTCATTTTATAGTTATCACCAGTGGTGAGATTCAAAATTTTTAAAGAACAGATTCTCTCACTCCAGGACTCACTAACAACAGATTCTCTCGTTATACTGTATCACAGTTTCCAGAGGCAAGCCATGCTGGTTGGCCCGACATAAGTGCAAAGGTTGATCTTCGTGTTGCCAACTGGTACAGTCCAGCAAGAGAAATTATTGATTTTAGTTATGTTCCCAAATTTTATTCTTGTTTTTCACTATTGAAAGTTAGTAACAGGTCTATGAGAGGTTTGCCAAAAAAGTTTATAAGTAAAAAGTGTTCAAGGGGAAAAATTGAGAATCTCTTAAGCCAACAACCGGTTCTCGGGATTAAATAAATTCCAAGAACAGGTTCTTGCGAACCGGTGCGAACCGGTTGAATTCCATCAATGGTTATCACCTACAATTGATCCACCTTCTTCCTGTAGTTGGTTACTTGTTGTTACTTTATACCTTAATATTTCCTTAATTTATACCCAAGCTTTTGTTTTGGCAAGGCTATTTCTTTTTATGGTGTTCCATTTCTGATTTTTCTAGTAAATGAGTTACTTTATTTCGAAAAGTTTTGAAGGAATGTCACTGACTACTCTCTTGTCTGTTTTTTGTTTTGATTTTAGCAAAAATATATGGCCTATTTTGTACTGATTGATTTAATTTAGTGTATTCTGTTGGTTCTTTTGTGCGGAAGAAACCAGCTTCTTTGCAGAACGAAAGAACAGGCAGCTGTAATTTGCCAAAGATTTCAAAGAAAAGAGCTGAAGAAAGAACTGATTTTTTCTCTTAATTTACCTGGATTCTGTAGATTTGATGAGTTGAGAAAGTTGCTAAATATCAAATGAAGCAGCTGGAATGAAAACAAATCTTACATTCGCAAGATGTCCTTGCAGTAATGTTTCCCCGGAGTGTGTAAAAATTGTCTGATTTATTCACATTGAGCTCTAAGTACAAAGATCCTCTTCCAAGGTTTTTCAAGAGTGATGAGCTCGTTTGCCACACATCCGTAATCTCGTTTTCCTGGTAAATAAAACAGATGAAATGAAAAGTTTTTCTGGAACTACACGGGATAAAGTAAATCTGCGCGGAGAGTTGAACAATTACCGCAAGCACTTGTTTACAAACTGCGAATACACAAAAGCAGATATGGTGGTACATACAAAAACAAATCATGCGAGGCATTATTCATGCTTTTGTTTGACAAATATAGCGTAGAAGATTGAGAAGTTCCGTTTCATTTTCTTTCTCTTTACTGATCTGTTCGAACTTTTTTCATAAAGAGATTAGCCTATACACCGTTATAAGCAAGTAGCATAAAATGACATATGCTGGTCAAAGCGTTTATGATTAAGATGAGTGACAGTGATTAAAGTAAAATTGTTATGAACAGTACGATTACTTCCGTTTCATTTGCGTTGCATAGGCTTTGTTTGACGTCAGCAAAATCTCTGTTTTGACAATAGTTTATATACAATACGAAACGTAGCTTCAGGCCAACACATAGCCTATGTACATAAATTAGTTTTTAGTCGGATGTAGAAACATTGTTCTTACGCGAACCTCTGGTCTAAAGATCTTAGCCATTTTCAAAAGTGCTCCATTGCTGTTGAACACACGGAGCGTTGCTGTGACGTTACCAAGCTGCTGTCTTCCACCACTATACGATCTGCACAAGCAGATAAGTCAGCCATCACAGACGTAAAGTCTTAACGTACACAGTGCTGTACGAATGTCCAGCATATTTGGTTGGTTTTTACGTTAATTTACTAATTTTATTTATGGCTGTGCAAAATAATTGTATTGAAAAGAAACAATACCAATTATAAAATATGGCATTTCGAGCAGAGAAAGTGCTAATTTTATTCCCGCTTGGTCGCACGCAACTGCAAACCGATCAAATGATCCTGTTCAGTGGATGCTAGCAGTGCCAAATCATCCGCAAAAAGTAAACGGTTGATCATGCATCTTCCAACACAACAGTGACACCCTCGTTGAATCGGCTGTGACTATATATCCAATTCATATAGACAAGAGCATGGGTTCCCAACCTGGAGTATATTTGCCTATATGAAGGGGTACATTTAAGGTTAGCCATAGAAGGGAAAATTATATTTATATATGACTTATTTCCAGTTATTTAGGCTATACGCATATCATTGAATATTATTTTCGGAAATGATTATATGCTTATTGCTAAATATACCTGTGATTAGTCATGATAAAACATTTTATCATAATAAATTTTAGGGGTACAATCTTCTGTCCAAATGCTGAAGTGGTAGATGGTCAGAGAAAGGTTGGGAACTCCTGGACTAGAGGATGACAGCTCATCTGATGGCGTGATAATCATTTGTGAAGTATTGCAATTTGCAGGGTCTACCAGTTTTTTCATGTCGTCATAAGTTCCATGCTGTTTATTTAAACTTTTCTATGGCGCAGTGAACTGTACTTTTTGCTACATCGTAGTCTTTTTGCAAGCTGACTTTGCGAGAGTCTTTCCATATGCAAAGTTGTTAGCTATGTGGATGCTTAAATGGAAGTTTTTGCCCATTTTTTCAAACTATTGAATAGGTTTAAAAAAATTTCAACCACACATTAATCTGCGCTACAACTGACTGTAGATAAAACCTTTAATGCTGTTCTTTTTGCAACTCATGTTAGTTCGTAAACCACTTGTGCTCCTGCTGCTCATGTTCGTTCATGAACCAGTAACTTCGAAAGTATCCAGAATTGATTATGATGTAATACTATGTCTCTTTGATGAAATAATGTAACTTTGCCAAGGGAATGATGCGTTGGTTCCAACTTGCTGCAATATCTCGTTGTGGTTTGGGTTGTCCTATACGTTTGCAAATTACTTTATTTTAGTTCATTTGTGGCCCAGTGCAGTGGCAGGCTGGATGGACTGTCTTCGCGGGCCGGATCTGGCTCGCGGGACACAGTTTGGTGACCTCTGCTCTAGTTAAGGTTGGCAGTGTGCACTGTAAATCGGCTTGGTTGGCAAAGTGCTTATCAGGTTCTTACTTAGGTCAGGTTTTAGCAGCTTTTGATTCTTGCAGAAGGTAATGAATGCAGTTTGAACACAAACATCTCGTTCGAGCACACCCACCTATGCTTTGGCAGCGGCCCAGCGAGAGCTTCACAGCTTAACCAAACCAATAGTTGCTGTGAAATAGGCTCTGTCGAAATCCTAGTTTCAAATTATGACGAGATTATTTTTCATGGTTGCCTTACCATTTAGGCAGCCATTTTTGTTTGATGAAACTGTCTGTAGTGAAATAGAAAATTTTCACTGGTGGTTAACTACGTAAAGTAGGCTATACGTTATGTAGCCTATACGTTTCCAGCAAAATGTATTGCTGGCCATGGAATATGTTGTTCATATTTTCTGTGTTAGTTTTTCAAATCATTGCCAATTACTGGGCGGCAGCAGCAGCTTACGATATGGATTCAGGTAAGGAAAGACTGAAAAAAGCATAACTGTGCTTATTTCCATTCTAAGCGCTTGAAGAGGTGCTGAACTAATCCTCGAAATGACTAGCCTTAAACACTTGCGCACTCTCCTTCCTGCTTCCACAAAATCCTATCTTGGTGGACTCTAACACAACAAGACATTACTGCTTCAGAGACCTGTTTTGAAAGGTCTTTCGATTTAACAAGCTGAACAATCATAAATTTACAAGCTTAAAAATCATAAACTTTTTTTTCTGTTTTAGCGATCACTCTTGAAAAATTTAGTGGTTTTTGAGTGGTTTTGACTTTGGCCCTAACCCCGAAACTGTGGCTTTGACGGCAATGCTCCTTGCTACACACACTACATCTGGAACCTAAGCGAAGATTACGAGTACTGTATTACTGTTTTTCAATAAGGAAGTTTTCCACTTTAAGTGTAAACAGCTCCGCGGCAGCTCAGTTTCCATATTGTCGTTTCGTGCCAGTTTATATGCTGGGTTTCATTAACCATAAATCACGTTGCGCTGCATGTGAGTGATGCGGATTTGTGATATCATTTTGCTTTCTTCGCGGCATTTGAACATCTGTTCATACAGTGTTTTGGCTTGTGTAACGCATTTAAACGTTTTAGCGATTGAAACAAAATCAAATAACTATATCCAGATGCAAATATGTATGAAGCTCTGCTAATAAGTGTCGACCACTTTAAACAACAGCTTTTTACCAACGTCTACATTTTTAAGCAATAAGACAACTTTGTGTATTAGCTCAACTCCTGTTACATTAACTATAGATTTAAGAAGCTGGAATATGCTGTTGGGAATCATCGCTGTAACAATGTCTTTCATCAATCTCGTTTGCTTCCTGGTGATTGCCTACGAAAAAATCTTCAGTGAGAAAAACGAGAACTGGATTCCCTGGATATGGATATATCGTTCCTTTTTAGTAACTTGTAAGTTTTCTGAGAGATCAACACTTTTTAACAGTGGGAGGGACGAATCTTGCGAAGAGCTCTCAAAGGGCGAATAACTTAGATTGGAAAAAGATCAGAAGCATTTACTTTTTTACTTACTACATTATTATGCACACCATTGCTCTCTGCAAAATCACAGTCAGCATCTGCAAAGATGTACAACGCAACAGCTATTCCTTTGCTGGGTTTCATTATTAGGTCGTGAGTCTGGAAATGTTATTTTCGCCACAGAAAAACACTAACTATCTGCCATTAATTTACAGTTGTTCTGGATGTTCTGGAAGATTTCACTTTATTTTTCGTGGACAAGCTGTACGAGAGTGTTTTCTTCACCGAAAGTATTTTGGTACTGTTTGCTTTGATTAACGTGCTTGCTTGTCGGATAACAAATTTTTTTGACCCCAACATTCTATGCGGGATCTCTAAATACAAGGTGCTTATTCAAAACATTAAAGCTCGATCAAACAACTGAAACGTTTCTGAGCTTGTACGCTTCACTTGAAACAACTACAAAGCAGCTTTGATGTATTGCACATAACGACGCGGCAAGTTACAACTGAATCTTTGAATAAATCTCTTCCGGCAAAGCATCAATTGAGCGCTATTTTAAAATTTTTTAAAATAAACTAAAATGCTTCTTTCACGCTTCCAGTTTTTCACAAGCGTATCGACAAACCGCGGAAACGCATACTGCTAGGCTGTGGCCGAATACGTCACGGCTTGGGCGTCGGGAGGAGCCTTGGCCACCCTGGATTTTGAAATTTAATATTTTACAGTTATCCCTTTCGTACAAACATGTTTTTCTATTAGTTTCGGACTTAGTAAAACGAGATTTAACCACTGTTGCCCCTCCTTGGAAAAAACTTTTGGCCACACCCTGGAAAAATCCACTATTGCCCCCCTGGAAACAATCCTTTCGACGCCCATGGGTCACGGGAAGAGGGCTTCCCGTGGAAACTTTGATCGCCCTTGTTCGCCCCAGGAGGAAGTAAAAATGTTACTTTTAAGCGTTTTCAAAATTTTGTTCTTCTCTACGAAGCACGGGCAAGGGTTCCCTGTTTCAACACGTTTACGCAGTCATTTTATTTGAGGTTGGTTTGATGAGATGCTGTCACGAACGATTTTCATTCTTTCAAAAACATTGGACAAGCGGACGCTTTGTCCTAAGTTTTTCGAAAGGCACAAGGTGTTTGCATTGACCTGCATCCGTGCAGTGTTATCTATATTCTGAAGACAAACCTAGCATGTGTGGTATGACGCTTATAAACGGACCACAAGCCGATAACGCATAATTGCACACAGTTCTACCTTACTTTGAAGAAAAAATGTACCAAACTACCAAAAGAACAAGCAGTTATTTCTTGCTTTCACTTCCCTTTTCAATAAAGAATTACTATATATTTCTTCAGATTGAAAATATAACGCAGATTTAAGTAACGTGTTGGTTTTTGATTTGCATCTTACTGGACTCAAGTTTTCAAAGCCAATTTTTCACCTCAACTAAACTCCTAGCTAAGCCGATGATAGAAACACCAGCTGGAATAACAAAGATGTAAATGATGTAATAGATTCTAAATGCCAGGTAGAAGATGGAAGTATGATCAAAACGTTCACTCACAAGATTTATCCTTAACGTTTCTAGTCAACGACTAAAATGTGTCTGTCCAAAAAATGGATTGATTATTATTTCTTGTATAAATGAACTCTGCATTGGACCAGATGTGAATGGCTACCTATCAACTGCTGCTAAATGTGGCACGAAGCGCCTGAAAAGCTTAGAACGGCTAAGTTTGATCTCTTTGTGCAACGCGCAGCTAACAGCCTGCATTGCAGTTAAAAAATCTCTATGACTGTTCAAGGATGTAGCTAGACCAAAGTTTGCGGAGGCCAAATACTTTGACTTTAGCGAGCAACAGTTTTTTTGGGGGGAATACCTTGACTTTAAGCGAGCAACGCAGTATTTTGTTTGGGACACTGCCTCTCAAAGCACAAAATGACAAGATATGCTAGAAATTTGGGGGGCCTTGGCCCCCCTGGCTACGCCTATATGACTCTTCCATCAAAGAAGACAAGGCAATCAACCTTAGATGTCTTAGAAACAATAAGTTATTTCTGATGGATTCCTGGAAACAAGGAAACTTTTTTTGCCAGTGCTTGGCATTGGTAGTATTGCACATCCAGTAGCGTCATTTTAAGAGAGTACTGAAACCCCGTTCTTGTAACGCTTGTTATCAAAAATCCTGAGACTTTTTGTTTCATGTATTTCGAAACCGTAAAAAATCTGCTTTGTTATGATATTTCCTAACTTTCGGAGACAAATCGAGTAGCGTATGAGTTTTTTCGAAGATGTCCTTGTGAGCCCATAAGTAGACGATATGAGTCTCTTGTGACCCGGAGTCACCTGATGTGTGCTTCATCAGGTACACGTGGTAGACATTGACCCACTATGCGAAATTTCTTTGCAGATACGGCGTCGGCATGTCGAGGCTTGCAGTGGATACCTAAATCCTGAATTAGTACGAAGGCAAAACAGATCGGAAAAGCGCGTAACGTTTTCTACGGTCAAATGGAAATTACCCTCACAAATCAACAGTCGGATGGCGTATTGTATACGAAATTAGTGTAAAACTGGTATTTCGCAGTGCACATGCGCTTTTTTTATGAAAATGAGCAAAATTTTTGCAACAAAATCAAAAAGATTTCGACCGGACCTTGCGCAGGTCACGTGTCTCAGAAAAACGTATTCTAATTGTATGGACCCTATCATCAGACCCGTGGTAACCTGCACGTGTTCTCGCACTCGACGGTTGCCCGAGCGGGGTTTCAAAATGGCATGCTCGGTGGATGCAGCTGTGCGATCACGATTCTTCAGTCAATGTTTAAACACTTTTGATTGCAAGCAGCAACGCTAGACAAAAACTTTATAGTTATTTGTTAGTTAAAGAACTCACCCTACAATAATGGCCACATGCAACTTGTTGAAACGTCGCCGACCCAAGCTTAGTATTGCCAAAGCACCTGCTCTGCCATCTTGTGGTGATGATTTCAATGACAATAGAGAACTGAAAGTTTCTGTAAGTAACGAAAGGTCTTAACGTACAAACTGGATACGAATGTTTCTTGCGGCATTTTTCAAAATATTTCGCGCCAAACTTAAGCATTTCTGCGGAAATTTAAAAATGTTTGAAAAACATTAAATATTTCAGGAAGATTTTAAATAAAAGTTAACAAACTCCTCAAAATTTGTTTAAAATAATGCTTTTTAAATACTTTAGAGAAATAATGTAGTGAAAGAACAGGTTTCTTTACCTCTGCTGAGTGCGCGGTGTTTTATTATTCTCCCGGTTGAGCTTGCATTGGCAAACGGTCCTTGCTTGAAGTTCGCCCTCACCCAGAGACCTCTTCTTTTCAACGAGTCTAACACGTGCTTGGGCAAGTTTCTCCACACCTTTTCAGGATGTGGGAACAATATACAAACAGAGTTTCAAAAAGCCTTATTTCCAGTTTGAAAAAACTTGACAGAAAAGATTTTTGTAATGCCTGGGTTTGCATTTGTCTGAATTTGCCTTTTATAACTTCTGTGAATATATTTTGTCACCAAACGTGTCTAACTCTTTCGACTGAAAGCTGACGTTTGTCGTTATTCTGTGAAAATTGAACAAAACAAGGAATATTGTGGTGGGCATCAACTGGATTGCAGAATTAAGATTGACGATGATGCCAGCCACTGCACGCAAGGTTTAGTTAAGGCATATGCCATGAATTCATAGTCGAAGCCGCACCTGCTTTTAAGATGAAGAGAAAAGGAGTGCCCTTAAATATCTACGAACAACAACGCTGATAATACCCATTGCTGTGACGGTCAGATTAAACCCCTTGTTAATTTATACACTTGTGAATTCTGCCAAGTGGTCTGAAAAGTTACCGCTAGCAAACGTCAGTTCTGTCTACCTGCAGGTAAAAATGCGAGATTTAATTCGACCTGCAGCTGATATAATCGATTTAGGAGTGGAAGATGTCTCTGATAGTTGCTTAAGTGGACGGAAACATTTTAAGTCGCGTAAGAGGGTACTTGGTGCGTGGCAGCAGAGAACAGCCAAGTTGTTCTGATGAAATACTGTTTTATGCCCATGAAAAACTTGTACTCGAAGACAATCTGGGTCACTGCAGTGGGCTGATTGATGCAAAAATATTACTCTTGAAATAAAAGACGTGATTGATAGAATATACACTTGGATGGATACAATCTATTTGAGCAATAGAGGACAAGCTGTGGTTGAACGTATACGTAGACCAATGTTTTCTTAAACTCCAAGCAGGAGTGGATATTAGACGGCAAATTTTTTTCAGAAAGGGCCTCGAAACATCGCCACTGCGAAAGGTAGATGCGAGACTAAGTGGATAAAAGAAATAGATTTGCTGTACATTTCAATTTATGAACTGAATTCAAGAGCATAATATACATACGAAAACGAAATAATATACATGCAAAAAGTTAAATGTGGCTCTAGAGTGGTTCATAGGCTTTTCAAAAAAACAATGCAAAAACTAAGTGCAAAACCTCAAAAGAAAGTCCCGAGGCGACCGCCTCGTTCGCCTCCCCTAACATCATTCCCTGACTCCAAGTTTATTAAAAACTAATTTTCACCTGCTCTTCATTGGCCCTAACCAAGCTCTGTTGAATAGACAAAAACCTAGAAAGACATACTGAATGCCGACAAAAGACACTCGTGCGCTTGCACTGCAAAACGGTAAAATGTCATTCGTCATTGTAGGCTGAAATGAAACATTTCTTTCCTTTTTTTTAAACAGGGCTTGTGGGATATTTCTCAGTATGAGCAAAACACATCTCATTTCGGATTAGAAAGAACCAGTATCTTACCAAACACAAAAGATGCCGATCATGCTTTGGTAACTCTTTACTGACATGACTATAGAGAATTGCTCCGTCATGGTCATTGATTATCTGCACACTGTGAGGCTGAGAGGAGCTAAAAAATAGAAATTGAAAGAAACAGTGAAAGAAGGTTGTAAAACAAAAATGCAAGACATTAAAATGTTTCAGGAAAAATCGTTTGCCCAAGCAATATTAGTTCAGATCTGTTTCCATCAGTGAAGGTCTTGTCATAGAAACTGTAAAGAGCCGTTCTGCTTGTTTATTGCTTTGATAAACTAATAAACTATGCAAATTATATAATAATATATGTTGCCACCGCAAAACTTAGGCAGCACTGATAGCTATAGGCTGTTGATTTCAACAAGTTTTTTTTATAGTCAGGTTGTTGGTTTCGACTTGAAAGAAATATAATTCACTTTTTGTACATATATGACACGATGTCAAGGAAAATACGCTAAAAATATATACCGCTCACATGTGTTGAAAAGCCAGTGATTTCATTCATTCCAAAACGTTGAGTTGAATTGAGACTTAAAAAAATTTATACTAAGGGACGATTGCGTTAATTTGAGCGCAAACTCAGCAGTACATATGTTTCACCCGAGTTTTTCCTTTGTAATTTCAAAGATTAATCACTTAGTTTTAGACTGTCATACTCTTCAGTATAGACTCCGCAATTTTAGTAACATTTTGCTGAAGGAAGTGCCGCTTAGTTTTGGTGAAATCTGATTGCGGTGTAGGGCAGCCAGAGACAATGGCAAGGGCTAATTTGACTTGCCTAAACCTGTTAGCAGCAATAAAAAAAAGTTCCATCTTTTTTCAAAGGTTTGTCGCGTTTACGAAAAGTCGCCTTTTTTCTAGCATATTCCTAAATCAGCCACACAACATTTCAATGCTGTGCAACATCATATCATCGAAATTTTGAAGAGTGCGTAGCTTTCTTTGCAGTGCAGTTAGGTGACGAACATTCCTCACAAAAGAGAAGACATCCGAAATCATCACAAGAGAAAATCCCATTTTAGCGTAATATTTGCAACTGGAAAATAACTCCATAGGATTGGTTTTCAGGTCATTTCTGAGAATCAGTGCGTCATTTTCGTTGCATATCTAAACCGCTGAACCAAATCGTTAGCAAAAACTAACTCCACACGAAGCTGAATTTGTTGTGAAGAAATTTTAAAATTGTCCAACAGGGCTGGTTACAAGCCACATTCGACGCGAAGCAATACACCAATCAACCTACTGAGCTAAGTTTAATGCAACACTGTAAATGCAGTACAAGAACACGAATGCTTAGACCTGCAGGCTGCAAACATATTCGCCATAAACACACGAATTTGTTATATGAGCAAAATAATATGATCGCCTAAAATCCTAAATACATCAACAAGTGGATTTGGGCTAAGTCTAAAATGTTCATTTTTGAGATACTCTGGACCTGGTTGCAACAGTGATGTGAAAAACCTGCGCATCTTTGAAATGAATACGTTTTTACGACAAATCCGCAGTCCATGAACAACACAGACATCTATTGCGTTTGGTTGAAATATCTCCTACTCTTTTTTTCGGTTATTCACGCAATACTGAAACAGCTTGCGGATAGAAACGGGTTGCCTTACTATTTTTGCTGAAGCACTCATTTCACTTCATCTTGCTGTTCGTCCAGCGCTATCCGTCCACCTACGCTTATTCAGCAGCAGGAAATGAACTCTGAAGCCTACTGACTTATAGCAGAGCCCGGAAGTTGGTTCCCACCAGGTCACAGTGTCCCAAAATTTTCGAATTTAATAAAAATAGATCCACTGGACAGCACGTGGCATTCTTGTAAGCGCACTATATAGCAAAGAAAGCAAAATTTGTGAGTGCGGTTCTAGCATGAGCTAAGGCTGACTCCTGGCCTATATTTTCAAAATCATATTTGCGATTTCACAATGTGAGCAGACGCCTTTCGTGCTTAGGCTGCAAAGCCATTGCTTAAGTGCGTTTGGGATAGCACATAGCTCTGTACTGAAGTTTGTCAAATGTTCCATGCGCAGCCTAAATTTGGGTAATCATTTTTAGTCTATTCTGCAAGCAAATGTTTAGCTGTAGAAATAAAATATTTCACGATTGAGAAAATAAAAATTAAAAACTCGAATATGTGTTTGGGTTTGATTTTCCACGAATGCAGTGTCCTACAACATTTTGCACCATTCACAGGTTTACCAGTTAAACTCAGCCTTGGTTTCTGCGTACTCACAACGTATGATGAACCGAAACGTGCAAGTCCTGTCTGTGCAAAGCGAAAGTGCATCTAATTAACGGACCACCATCCAAACTTTCCAGCAGTGCTACGAAGTCTGAAAATAAAAAGCCCGTCGTCAACAATGTTTGGAGTTGGAATTTGCCGGTAGTAAAACAAAATCAAATCAATGTTTCAAACACGAGTCTTAGCCTGCCACAAAATAGGATTTCTGGTGGAACTACTGACTGCATAAAAATGAGAAGAGGATTTTATTTCTAACGTGGTTCTATGAAGTAAATTTACTTTCTAATAGCTCATTTTTACGATCACTCGTATAAAACAATTTTTGAAAGGATTTTTTTTCAAAAGAGTAGGCAATACAATAGACTCCAAAGAAAAAATGAACGTGTTTCTTTAAGAATGGCAACAAGAAAAAGTTACGCGCAGTTAATCAAACGCACAAGAGGTAAGACAGAAACTGACAATTTGTTTTGTCATTGTAGCTGGTCCTAGAATCGTCATTGTTCACATTATCTCTGTTGCGTTCTGCAAAATTTCTTTCGGTGTTAGAAAGTTCTTGCTCATTGGAAACTTCTGGAGACTCCGGATCTGAAACGCACGATATGGTTGACAAAAGTATGTTTATCTTGTTTTTTTAGAAAAAAGCAATCCTTTGTGAAATATCAAAGCCAAAGTGCTTCATTGAGGCTTGAATATAATTTTTAATTTTCTCACAAAATTCTTATGCAATTTAGTTTGTTGAAAATTCTTTCTAAGCAAAAATCGTGCGAAATATCCTTGCCGACCTTCAGGACACACTCTGCAACATTTTCCAGCGGGAACCTTCGCGTCAGGGCAGCTCACTGGCTCGCAGTCTTCACGGACGTCGCGGCAAGTTACTTTGCTTGTCTGTGTACCAAAACGTGTTGCAGCCTGGAAAAGTAAGCAAGCATTTTCAAATAGTAATAAAAGTATTAATGATCTTTCTGCGATGCGTTTTTTCAGCGTTGTTTTTGACGATCTCCTAAAAAATCTTAAGTAAGTTGAAATATTTCAAGTCTTCTTGTGCTGGATCACATGTAGATAATAGTATATGTTTGCTAGTGGAGCGGTGCCTGCTTTCAAGTTTCGACTTAATTTGTGACACATCCTGCATTTACCATTATAGTACAGAGATCCTATCTGCTTTAGTGTTTGATCACAGGGATAACGAAATTTATTTCTGCATGAACGTAAACATTCAAACGAGGATATAAGGCTTCAAGCGAAGATATAAACTTTTTGAAAACCTGGCAGTAGTTCAGAGCCGGATTAAAGGGTAAGGGGGCCCGGGGAAATTTTCACAGGAGGGCCCCAATTACGTATGTCATGACGTCATCGTTTGTAAAATTTATGTTTTCGCTGATTCGCAACGTTCTCGTTTGCTTTTTCCAGTAGTACATTGTGTGCCTGCCGTATTAACTCGATTGTTAACCGTCTTTGATTGTAAGCAGGGCGAAATGGTGTTAAAAATTAATGTAAGCTGCCCTTAATTGTAAACCGCACTTGAAAATAGGTTACCTAAGCCTCTGAGACGCATTTGCGACGTTTGCGTACTCGTTCGTTTCCCGTATTAAATGACGCTTACATCACCACAACTGCCTTCTGTTTAGCATAATCCCTCCTGTGGCGGATGTGCACGTGATGCTGAAGAGAATCGAATGCGAAAGACAAATTTGGTTGACAAAACGTAGCCGAGGAAAGACTGAGCGTCATTTATACATTTCGGTAAAGTAAAAAAATAAAAAATGTAAACCGCATGAAACGATGAAAAAGTTTTATAAGCCGCGGCTTACAATCGAATAAATTCGGTGCTCAACTGTACATACAATCAACTACGAGAAGAGAGTTTATGGTATAAACACTGCAGTGTATCCTTACTAAGAAAAAATATTTCCACAGACTAGAGCAGGGGTCGGCAACCTTTCCCTAGTCGCGAGCCGAAAACAAACTCAGCAAGGTATGGCGGGCCGTATTAATTTTCCACCAACAATTAATTCCGTTCCTTTTGCTGTTTACCTGATATTGATGAAGCTTGGGAATTTTTGGAGTTTCAATTATATTAACTCCTGATTTTCACAGTTGATAACGAAAACCCAAAATTCGACATATACACTAGTAGGCTACATTTACAGCACAGTTCGGTTTTTCGTAAGTACTGTAGCTCATCATAAGTAAGCGATACAAGAAGTTGCAAGGAGCTTGAAGGAGAGCAAGTTCATAAAACATAATACCACTAGGCGGGCCATACAGCCATGCAATTTGTAAAGGGGCTGCGGGCCGGATGGTTTTACTTGGAGGGCCGTAGGTTGCCGAACCCTGGGCTAGAGAGTGAGTCGACAAGAAACAACATTCACCTAAACAATAAGCAGAAACAAGAGATTTCAAACAAAAACACCAGAAAAATTACATGTAAATATGGTCATCCAGTCTGAGTGTGAAAGGTGCTTCGAACCTTATGTCGTGTCATGACTTTCACCCACATTTTCAGGTCCTCTGGCTAACGTCATTGTTTTAACGTTGCTGCTTAAAAACTTTGCTGAAAAAAAAAACGTTTCAGTCGCGGCGTTTCAGCTAACACTGCCAGATTCTTGCGTTTTTTATCCTTAGAAACTTCGCCATTTTTAGCTCCTGATGGCTAGGGCCATTTTTGTGACCTGCAAAACTTGATAATACCGTATTTACTCAATGGTAAACCGCGGCTGATAAAGTCTTTTTCTCATCATTCGTGCGGCTTACATTCGAGTGCGGCTTACATTTTTTTCTTACAAAAATATCTAGATGACGATGACGCCCGGTCTTTCCTCGGCTAAGTTTTGTTGACCAAACCCTCTTTTCGCATTTTCTTTCCTCTCCAGAATCATGTACACATCCGTCAGAGGAGGGGTTATGATGAACAGAAGGCAGTTGTAGTGGTGAATCATCATTACCAGGGTTGCCAATCAAACACGCAGCATGCTATAAACGAAACCATCTCAAAGGCTCAGGTAACCTATGGTGAAATGCGGCTTACATTAATTTTTGAACACCATTTCGTGCGGCTTTGGCGGCTTACAATCGAGTAAAAACGGTATGACTTCATTTTTTAGAAAATATGACTTTATATGAGCAAACAAAAATGACTGAGCTAAAGCACACCATACTGTACAAAGAAGCATTACCAGCGAAAATAGCCATAAGATAAGGTAGCCTCATGGTTTGTTGAAGCCCTCTAAAATAAATGGCTTAAAAGTTGAGCAAAACATATACAGTATTTCGTTTGAAGCAAATTGAAAGCATGGTTTATTTCTTTGTGGGAGCAAGACCATGCAGTTTCAGGCAGTGCGTTACATTTCATCCAAATAACTTGGTTCACCTACATCTTTGCCAACGTTGGCACTGTGCCAAAGTGGGTTCAATTTGCAGGATGCAGCTTAGACCTAGTGACATGGGCGTCGGAAGGTTTTTTTTCCAAGGGGGTAACGAGAGGATTTTTCCAACATTTTTCTAGGGGGAGCAAAAGTAGTGAAATTTGTTTTTTCCCACTCGAAACTACGAAAACAACCTTTTTTGCTGAAATTTTCAAAATCCAGGGGGGTGCTAAGGTCCCCCTGCCTCCCTTCCGACGCCCATGCCTAGGGATATAGTAGTCTCACCCGATATTTTGAGATTGCTTTAATGGTTTCCTTATTGAATTAGGTTGAAAATATGCAAAATATGACTTCATGACCTAAAATGGAAAATATGATTTTTTATGACTCCATAACTTTTGTTACAGACTTGTTTGGGGTGCGATTTTTGTTTCAAAAGTCGTTTTATAGTTGCCTGAAGCAAATAAAAAATATCCCTTTTATGACTTTACATGGTCCTAACTGATGGCATTATAGATTTCGGCATCGCGCTAGCTAAACACGGCAATCTCGCTTTCTGCTCTTTCGTTCTGCAAATCGACTGATCAAAAACCTTTTCTGTCGGAACACGCAATAACATGTGGTGTAAATGGCTTGACTAGCTTCATATGTTCTTGGCCGCAGCTACATTGAGACAAATAAGGCACTTGCCTCGGTAAACATTCTGGAATGCTGCCACAAAACATTTTGTAACGCTAAATCAAATCATATTTTATTGCGTGCCTGTATTAAAAAGAGCAGCACTGCAGCTACACTGTTGCAACCAGCAAGAAATACCACCAGCCTAGATTAAACAATGGCAGGATATTAGGTTTCCATAAACTACATTTATCAACATTCCCAACTGGGGATGTAATTAACATATTCGCCTCGGTAAAAATTTGACCCTATCTACGGCCATGATGTTTATGATGCAAAGCAAGAATTGTAGCCATCGGAAGAAAAGTGCGTTTTCACCATACGTTACCCTTCATGACGAAACAAAGGTTGCAGTTCGGCTGCGGTTAACACCAGACTGCACAAGAAGTTACGGAATCATTGATACTAAACAGCAACTACAGCAGAACTGGCATTGCTGCTATCATACAAATAGTATCGTTTCCGCGACATTTGTGCTGTAGGCGTGATGCACGAGTAGATGCCAAAAGAACGATTTTTAAGAAAGGTTACAAGCAAAACTTAAATATATTTGCATTGAACAAAACCGAAAATATTTATAGTAAGTAGTGATTACTAAAACTGGCAGAGAGTCAAACTCGCAGAGAAATCATTAATGATACTCAACGCAGCATCGGAATATAGAGTTGTATTCTTGAATCTCTTTTGAATCACGACAATTTTTCAAACGAATATTTTATTTAAAAAAATAAATGTCATCACGGAGGGCCCCCTTGGAGCGCAGGGCCCGGAGCAATTGCCCCCGCTGCCCCCCCCCTTAATCCGGACCTGCAGTAGTTGCAGACAGGGCCGAGTTTATATAGGCTTAGTACAGTAGTTTTAAGCCTAGGACCAGAAGATCCAAGGGGCCTCCAGCAAACTGTGGCATGCGTAGAGTCAACTTCCGGTGCAAGGTGAGTTCGATAAATATTCGTCAACAATTTATGTCGTAACCAGGGTGAATCCAGCCGGTAAAGTTAGGGGGGGAGATTTCAGTAACATTTGGAAGTCAGGTCTCATGATGGCTTCGCTACTGTAAAAGGGATGAAATATATATCACAACACTGCTGCGACAAAATAATGCACGACAAGATGGTCTTATATCGCAAATGTTGTTTTCCGAATTGTAAAAAGTCATGGTGAACAAAGGTACTTTCGTAGGTTTTAGGAGGGCGATCGCCCCCCCAGGATCCGCCCCTAGTCGTAACTATTCATGAAATATAATCAAAGTAACTGCTTGTAACGCTACGGTTTTTTAAATGTATCCATGAATCTCAGTATGATCAGCTGCTCAAGACGCATACAGGCTATAGTGTTATCATTCTCACAGCTCCGTTGGCTGTGTTTACTGAATCGTACCGATTTTTACGTGTGAATGAAGCAAAAGAAACTTGCATTTGTTTGTGCTTGATATGCACCTGGCCATTACTTAAACATATCAAAGTATTTCACATTTCCGCTAAATACGTTGAAACTCGGGATGGACTCGCACTGATGTCTAGGGGAAGGAAACCTTGAGGTTTATTAAAAATAGTTTTGCACCGTGCAGTTCCTAGCGTTTTAAAAACTTTTTTTGTGTGTAACCCACCCTTAATGAATACAATTATTTTGAACTGACAAACAGTATCGAAAAGAAATATATTTAAAACAAACTTAGCGGTATATCGATGCCAAAAATGCATTGTAAAATATAAAACGACTAAATCTGAAACGAGGACTTTTAAAATTTAAGAAAATGTCTCTGACTGAATAAGAGCACTGAAGATGCGTACTTAGTAGAATGCAAAGTAAATAATTTGTATGATATCCACAACAATAGATACTTCTCTGAAGGATTATCCTTTTTAGAGAAACTGGTCTTTAATAGACTGCGTAGAAAACACAAGCACATCAGGCTGTTGCATGGAGTGGCGTGGTTACCATCTAGGGCAGCAATCAACGAAGTGAATTGATGAGAATTACTGGCACAGATTAAAATGATATTTACCGCGAACAATATGTTCGATTGATTTCCTCTGAACAATAGATTATTTTGTCACGAAAGACTACCACGACGACCAGGCTTTATGCGCATATTTAGGTCGCCTCTCAGCAGTCTACCAACACACGCTGGGATCGAAACCCTAATCCCAGCCAGTGATATATTCGCTTTTCCCTTGCTTCAGTTACTGTGGGAAAGAATGCACATGTCTCGATGACAGAGGTAGAAAATAATCTGGATTTTGTTTCTGTGTGGCAGATTTCTGCAAACGGCCATACGCGTGGGGTTTATTCATCCTTTCTGCAATCTCGCCATAAAGATTCACACCACCTTTAGCTCAAATCATTGTTGAAACGCCGTATGCGCTGACGGCTTCAGATCCACTGGCGTTCATAAAATAAACAAGGACGTGCAATCAATTTTTATATAGCAGCATATCTGAAGCAAAAGTGCTGCTATTCACATATCAAGAGTAAAAAGTGTTTTAAAATTAAACAGAAGCGCAGCAGTGAACTCCCTCTTCAAGCCTCATTTTGTGTTGAATTTGTTCGGTGCTCATTTACACTTTCAGATTAAACTATTTAATTCGATTTTTGATGGCAGCAACTGGCGGCAGGCCGAAGGTCGAAGATTGCTTCTTGGCGGGGCGGTTGAGGTGAACACTCTTGCCCAAGCAGCGCTAAGGCCATTCACTCAGTGGCTGTGGGTCGAACAGGCCAACCTTACAATTAAGAGGCGGACACTCAACCACTGAGCTATCGCTGCCCCCATGCAGCTTCTTGCTGTTAGGCATTTACTACATAGACTGTACTTCAACGTTCGTCGGATTAAACGGCATGAAAAGATTTGAACTAAGCGCATTTTTTGCTTTTTTTCATTTGTTTCAAAACGTTTCAACGTCATCAACCATGTACACCTTGCGAATCTTTAAAAAAATGATTATCTGTTTTACCACAGAGCTACTCAGAATTAAAAGAGGCAAGAGTTTAATTGAATTGCAAATGCTTTTGAAGCAAAATAGAAGATTACGAGAAAATCTACCAGTATATATGGCAAGCTTTCGCTTGCAAGGCAAAGTTTCTTCCCTGCAATTTGGTGGTTTACAGTTATGCTGACCTTGGAGGAAAACAACGAATTTATAGCTACTTCCTGACTTCAATATTGGCTTTTTCTTGGAAACAACGCATTTTGCTCTTATTGAAACCATCCGTGGTTGGTCAACAAAATTTCAGAATAGCAGCCGATTTTTTACATGCTTTTCTGAGACTTGTATTTTGGAATGAACCACATGCTATAGGCTGATATTGTACACTTTAACCTGATTGTTGGTTTTGCTCAAGCTGGTTAAAACTCACCAGTTCGCAACGACAGGACACACAGAACATGACTCCGAACGTTCGTCCGAGGTTGGGAAACCATGAGGACCCGATCGCATGGTATTCTCCTCCAAAATAACATCCTGCAAAGATTGTCACACTAGTTAAGCACTAAAACGTTGCACGGTAATCGTTGCAACCTCTCTTTAGCTACCTTTCCGCAGGCAGCATGTCTGCGTCAGTCCATTGCTTTTACATCCAGCCTGGCCCGTAGCCACGGAGGAGGGCACTGGGGGCAGTTCCCCCCCAAAATTTTTGTGACCCCAAAGTTTGTTGTGCCCAGAAAAATTTGTATAATAACAACAAAAGCTTTTCCCCCTAAAAATGTATTTCCCCCCACCAAACCTTAAAATATGGCTACACGGGCCTGCATCCAACAACTTTTGCGTAGTGTATGTACCCCAACCAATATGTATGTCCACCCACCAAACCTAAAAACCTAGCTACGGGCCTGCATCCAACAACTTTTGCGTAGTTAATCATTGGAAGTCATGCTTCGAACCTGACTGAGACGCTGATCCGAAATCATTAATAAACGCAGATCGAGAAGAAAACAAACAGCTCTTTTATAAAGATCACTGAACCGCAGTGTCTCCGAAAGAAATGCAGCTTACCTTATCAAACTGGAAATTTTACAATTTTGACACCCCTGTAAAAGCACATTTTATCAGGTGCTACACTCAACAAACATATGAGATTTGAACATAATCTGAGCCTGATTTTCATTCAAAGAGGTATGCAAATACGATGAAAGGACTCAACTGGCAGTGAAAACATAGAAACAGTGTAAAATGACTGATATTTTGACAACTGAGCAACGTGTCTTTATCAGGGTCGAATTGAAAATACAGGAGAAAGAAGTGGTTGCATAAACTCCCACAGAGAGGATAGAGTGGTGCTTCAGGTGTATTACCGCAACGAAGTGGAGGAATTATGTGAGCTGATATGAGTATTTTACATGAACGCACTCAACAAAAATATGTGTTTGTTTTCAAGTTTATGCTACTCTCAAACAGCTGCTTCACAAAGTAACAACTATGCTGAAGTATTTTATAATGCTTGTGTTTGATATGTAGTCAATAAACCAAGGGCATTAAACTATTTAACTTGAATTTCATTGATTCAATCCGCTATCATGGGGTTGGGAAAAAGAGGGACAGGGGAGGCCAAGCCCCCTGGATTTTAAAATTTGACATTTTCCTATTACATTTTAAGAAAAAATAGGTTGTTTTCTCAGTTTCAGGAATGAAATTTCACCCATTTGTAAATTTCACACCCCATGAAAAAATCTTTTTGGCTAACCATGGAAAAAATCCTTCCCATGTCCATGTCCGCTATGTCTATAGGCTTGTTGCCAGTTGCAACAGGAATATATCACCAAACAGGCCTAAAATGTGAGCAACTAAGCAGACGACAATTCGATTTTTTCTTATTAGTTGTCTACACTAAAACTAATGTTAACGAATATACAAAGTGCGAAGTTGCATGAAATTTATCGTAAACTCCGTTTTATGACGTATCTCGCTATGGTTTTCCAAGCACATAATTGTGCAGTACTTTTCTGTTTTTCATGAAGAACATGGTTCTTTTCTGTTGACGCGAAAAAGCAAGAGCATGTATCAACGTTGCTCCTAAGCTCTATGAAGTTGTCAGAGCAAACAAAAGGCATTTTTGAAAAACAGCCGAAATTTTAACAAAGAAAGAAACGACCTCGTAACGATGAAAAACTGACACACACTTGTTTTTTCTTCGAAAATCCGTTTTTAGGCAGATACAATTCATACTTTAGGGCAGTTAAGGAGTGTGCAAAAGCCTTTAAGCAGAAGTAACGAACTCTTTCTCAATAATGAAAAAAGACAAAAAAGTGCCTGAAAAATCAAGTATTTCCAAAGTTGGCGGCAGTATAATTTGAAGTAAGAGTGCAAAGCTTTACTCATAATTCATATCTCCGTATCAGTATGGGTGCGTTGAAAAGTGCCATCTTTTGTGAGCAAACCTTTGCTGAAAAATCTTCAGTTTCCACGCGTGTGGTTTATTCATTCGTTCTTCAATCTCACCATAAAGATTCACACCACCTTTAGCTCAAATCATTGTCGAAACACCGTAAGAGTTGACGGCTTCAGATCCACAGGCGTTCATAAAATAAATAAGAACTGTAATAAATTTTAAATGACAGTATATCTAACGCAGAAGCAGCAGAAAATGCTATGTTCGCACTGCCGCTTTTCTCTCATGTAACTTTTGATTTTTGTTCATTCTTTTAGGGAACAGGTGCAGCTTTAAGTTGTGTGAGGTAAACCGCAAGAACTGGGACACTTTTAATGTGTAGGCTAAACTACTCTGACATGTTTGAGATGGACAAGTCTAACAAACATTTCTGTTTGGATATCTGCATGCTACAAACGGGCCTGCATAAAAGATCAGATGCTGTTTACAGACACAGACAGTTAGGAAAATAACGAAGAGATTCCAATATAGACCTACCTCGACGGCTTTCCTGTACCAGGAAGTTTGGATCTGTCAAAAACCCAACAACCAACGCAACGTGTGATACCAAGGCCACCAGCGTAACTTTAGCAGTCGCTTTACGTGGAAGTAAAATTCCATCCATTTGCACAAACTCAGCTGAATAGCAACGCAGATACTGATCCAAAACAAATGCTTGGGACAAAAATATGAGTTCAGAGTATTCGGAAATATTTATGCTGTTAAAGATTCAATCAGAAATTGCTCAAGACTTTTTTACCAGTATCCATCCTCTGGATGAAACTACAAGAACCGGGTACACACTGAAACCTGCTGATTTGGGACTTAAACGATATCAACTTCCCAAATACTGGACAAACTGTATTACGACGTGCTCAGCTGAAATAGACCTGGTCCAGGTTAAAACTTTCAACAACAGTGCTTTTTTCATAACGAATACATTGTTGGAAAAAACAAAAAGCTCTAAATCACGGCCAAAGTTTACTGTATTTAGCTGTAGACCCAAACCATAAGAAATGTGCGCGTAAGATTCACAAATTGCACATAAATATATGTTGAACTTGACATTACAACCCATTATCAACCTAAACTCACTCTTCGGAACAAAATTTAAGTGAGAACCATTGTTTTTTTCTGAGAAAAAAGATCAAAAGTACAGTATTTTAATGAGTGTATAAGATAACAAACAAAAAATATTTATTTAAAGATTTGATATAAAATCCAGGAAGGTAATGACTTAAATATGTGAAAATTGTTTTTAGTTTTTAATAGGATCATCCCTTTCAAAAACCTGGCTTCACTAGCTCATCTCCCCTAGCTACAGTCCGAAGTAATGACTCTGTGTACACATAATTCTCGCTAACAAGTCTTGTTCAGCTACTTTGCTATCATCCTCAAAACTCACATTTCTGACTGCCTTTGATTGCCCAGTCATTCCAACAAACTTGTGAAGTTGTTCCTAAATTTTCGAACTCTTTCAAAGTCTTTCAAAAATCTCGTTTCAGTCTATAAAACATGCCAGTCCCTTCATACATGTGATCAAGATATGTGCATGGAGCGCAGCGTCTTCCTCCCTTTGGAGCGGTGGTCGAAGAGCACTGTCACAATAGGCATAAAGCCTGATTTTTTTTGTTACCCGTAGGAAAGCGGTTGGCCATTGACCTACCAGCATGTGGTCTGATCAGCACAAGACGATGAATTCGTTGCAAAGGTTTTTGTTCTAAATCCGTTGGGCGCAATTTGTGGTGTCCACTCTCGATGAAGATAGCCTAATGGCTTCGATTCGCCGACAAGGTTCATCGCTTCTCTGACACAGTTGGTCAAGTGTCTAAAGCAATAAACCATGGATTCTCAACCTTTTCAAGCATGTGGCCCAATTAATAAACAAACAGAGGGTCCGTGGCCCACCGACTGTGCAAACTTCTCCAATGCGACAACTGTTGCCCATGTACAAAGCAGAAACAAAAACAACTAAAAGCTTTTAATAACACAACTTGGGCTACAATCAATGCAAAGGCTGAGCCTGCTAGCTCAGAAGCAACCCACGTTTTCGATTAGTCTTGCAAAACGTATTCAATTTCATTAATACAAGGGCGTGGCCCGTCAAAAATTCTTCCGTAGCCTACTAGTGGGCCATGGCTCACAGGTTGAGAAACTCTCCAATAAGCATTGTCAATACGTTGACACACTTACACCAGCACTGATTAATTGGTATCGGCTTTGAGTAGGACTGCTCTTAAATCACTATTGGTCAATTGTGCTGAAAATTTTTAAGTCATAGTATTTTATCTTTTCAACTGGAAATCGGTAGAATGATTTTGACCGATCATATAGTTCTGCAGTAAAACATAGGCCGAGGGCGTTTATGGCAGCGTCCTGGATTTACTGGAAAATTTCGCACGAAACAGCGAATACGGTTTCGTAATCCACCTTCTACCAGGGACAACATTTTTTACTTTTTGTTTGTTTTTATGGTGTTTCTTGAATCAAAGAATTCCCCAGAAAATGTTTGTCTGTGTATCCGGGTTTTATATAGCTTAACTGACGGCTCCAGTCCTTCGTATGCATTATTTGTGTTGCTGAGGTCTTGGGCAATATTATTACTGTACTTGATACTTGTTGTTCAATGGTGCGGCTACGAAAGTGAAAACTGAGTGTGTATGCAGGACCGGCCTTAAGCTGATGCAACTGCCAATGGCGATTCTAAGGGGGAGCCTGGCTGAGCCATGGCCCCCCAGATTTTTGGTTGGCCATCTGCTTGCCCCCCCAGTTTTTTTCTTAATTTCCCATTCAAGTTCGTTTGGTTGACATATTATACAGTAGATAACTTTCGGCCAGCAATATTTTAAACGATAATTTAGAAATCCTTTAGTCTAGCCTGCATTTAATATTTCCCAATGCATGATAAGTTGTGGTGTTGTTTTATTAAACGGTCGGGTAACTAGAGATGTTTATGACGACACACCTGTAGTTGCTCGGGTCCTGGGTGTAATTTAGTCAGACCGCGGTTTATTACGTTGAAAAATTCATTTCGAAACTCAGAAATAGTGGCAGAAATGGGAAGATTGATCTTTGGTGCATTTCAGTGTGAGATGGAACTGGTTTATAGTACTGTCAGCAGATTGTTGCTTGTCCCAATAGCAAAAGGTTTGTAAAAGCATTAAGAATTGGTTTCAGTTAATTTATCAGAATTTATCATGGCTGCAGTATTGCGTTCTGCTGCCTTGTGTATACGACTTCGAAACATCTTACGCAATTGGTTCGTGACTACAGTTTTAACTCTACCCACACATGTCCTGCAACCTCATAGAATTTTGTACGGATTTTCTGTAATGACTTAGAAGCAATTCTTTCGCGTATTTCAGCTCTTTGCCCCGGAGTTCAAACACTTCTATCAGTCAATCACTTGGAAGAATTCACATTCATTTAGTGAAAATGATTTAAAACATCAAATAACTTTGGCAAAGAATTTGCTTCAGAAGGAGTCGAAGCTTCCTATGTTGCTCGAACAATTTATTTCATTTATAGCTACTTAAAAAGCTGCGTTTGATGGTTACTCGTAGCTGCAACTCTTCCCGTTACCAGCGCTTCATGCAAGAGAAGTTTTTCAAAAATGAAATTAGTGAAAACATTTCTCAGAAATTCGATGACCAGTGAAAGATTGGGTAATATTGATCTACTGTCATTTGAAAGGTACGTGCTGAAAAATAGATTTAGGCCTGGATAATTTTGTTGATGAATTTGACAGTGGACGTTACAATCGAAGGATTAGGTTACGTTGAGGTGATGATGATATAAAATTCTATCGTAGACTTTGCAGTAGGGTTGCCAGATGGACGGTATTTCACTGGCCTGGCCGGTATTGTACTGCTAATTTAGCAGAAGCCGGTAAGAAGCCGGTATTTTAAAAACCAATGTCTGAAGCCGGTATTTTGAAAATAAATAATTTGCCGCAACTGCAAAAATAAACTAACGCAGAACTTTTCAAATTATGATGACTATAGTAGTGATTCTTGTCAGGACAGTCCCTTCAGCGAAGTTCATATAAGGGCAAATTGTTACACGTGCCTTAAAAACACTTACTGTCTCTCCGTTGTCCCTCTTGCTTTGTTTAGTCATACTTAGCATGAGGGCCGCAACCAGCGAACATTTTCAGAGGGGGCAGAAGTCACTTTTGGTAAGAATTATGACGTCATCAATGTGCAGTCAACTATGATATGCAACTTTTTTGCAAAAATCACTAGATTCACAAAAAACTAGATATGTAAAAATATCACTACATTGAAAATTTCTGCGTTAAAGTTAACAGTTGCGCTCGAAATCATTTATTCATGTATTTTATCGACTAAAAACCTTAATACCATTTTCAAGTTTGATCATGTTGAAGTGTGGAAAATCTTATGTCGGAAAGCTTCAGGTTTCTTTCAAGAGCTTGAAGCGACAACACTAACGAAATATTTTACTGTAGGCGAGATCGATTAACCTAACATTTAATCAGTATGTTTCTACTGCACTGATCCTGAAAGAAATGGAGAGAACATCGTAGCCAACATTGCATTAATAAACAGCACAGAAGTGAACACAATAAGAAATTGAGATTAGAAAATTTTGTTTGTTCTGGAGGTGAAAATCTTCACACAACGATTCACGCAATCAATTGTTTTTCTGAAAAAGCGGGCTGAAAAGTTAGAAACAACACATCCAATCTCCGAGCACGCAGGCTACCTAGCAAGAACTTACTAGATTACAGTGAAAAATCACTAGATCAGCCCAAAAATCACCAGGCTTGGCACCAGTGATGATCAGCTTACCAAGAAAGAGGAAATGATGATAAATTCAGAAACGCATAAGCTCCTTCACAATTATTACCAATCCCACGTACTTTTTCAGCAAACGCTTTCTGTTAATAATTTAGCAGTAGTCTTTTTCAAGTTTTCAAATTTAAAAGCAATAAATCAATCAATCTTAGACATCAGTTAATATAAAAAAAGAAACAAAAGAATACACGACACATTATACAAATAACACATAGAACAACATTCATACCGACCAAAAAATTGCACATGGTTGAAAGCAGCTGCTGGATGTACCTGCTCCTTGTGTTGCCAAAGTTTCAGAGGCATATTTTTTGATAGAGAAGGTGCAAAAATTTTATCTTGATAAACTGTTGAAACAAAATTTTGATCAGGAATTTGTTGCCTGCTAAATGGTTGGTAAAATCCTGCTAGGAAATCAGTAAACTGCTATATTGCAAAATTTTACAACTAACAGTGATAATATTCTGCTACATTTAGCAGCAAATCAGCTAAAATGCCAACACTGCGTAGGAGTAGCCTGGAATTATAGCCTATGGATCCCTGCACTGAGGTCACAACCACAACGTCACTTTCATGAAATGGATGGTTTCACTTCACAACTAACGCCTCAAAGCTTGTCTCTTGTTCTGTGTTGGGTGTTTTCGGAAGCATGGTACATTGATTGGTTGATGGTTTTATCATGACACATTGATTGGTTAATTTTCAAAAAATGGTATTGAGAAGTTCACGTAGAAGTAACGCAGTCTCGAGAAATAACTTTTCGTTTGCAGTAAGTGAATGCCATCATGTATGCAAAATTTTCGGCAAGGGGGGATTGCCCGGTTTGCCTGTTCCTGGTTGCGGCGCTGCTTAGCATCTTCTGTAGCCCTAAACATGATCTGTATGAGCATTTCTTCTGACAATTAACCGTGTAACTGACGCAGGTGGGTTTGTTGTCTGAACTACTGTACTACAGCAGGCTATTGCAGGCAGAGTGCAGGAAAACCACAGAAATGGACAGGACGACACACGACAGTGACATTGTAGTGAATAGCGAACCTTTCACAGTCACGCAAGCTGCATTGAACAGACAAATTATTTCGTCAGGAGCTACAGCTGGCTCAAGCAAGGGCCAGCGAATCAACCAGGAAGTCATCTCTCAGCCAGTCTTGTGGTCCAGAAGGTAGTGAGAAATTTTTTGAAGAGTTTCAGGTGAGCTACAAAATGTTTGTTGCAAAATGAAGTGGTTGTGGCACGCAAGAAATTATTATTTGTGTTGTGGTAATTGTACAGGCAATACTACCGTAGAAAAGCAAATGCTATCAAACTGCAGCCTACGGGAAGATATTCGCTTCAGAAATTAATGTAAAATTGGAATTTTACGAAGTGCATTATTTTTTAGAGTTTAAGAAAACGCTTCCGCTCACATTCAACACTGCAGTTGTCGTTTGTCATTTAAAGTAGGTAAGTTTGCTAATGTTTAGCATAGGACTACAGACCATGCTCACAAAGCGTACGTTTACACACTATTTGAAACATTTTCAAACCAACTATTCTCGGAACGTCATGAAAATGTAAAGAAATTTACATGAAAAATAAATGCCTTGTCAAAAACGCGTTCTTTTAAAAAAAGGTTATTTGAGAATCCAGTGCAATACACGCTTACGAATGCAGCCAAGGTCTGTCACTGTTGACAAAATAGCTGGTATTTTTACAAAACACATCTTGCAACCCAACTGTGCAGGGGTCTTCGTGAGTATTATATTCCTTATTGTCTATTTGCCTGAGTCTTTTTAGGTTTAGAGTTAGTGCGTGCTTCGCTTATGGCGAGACAGTCATAAATCAACGCAAGGTTGAAAAGTCACCTTTTGAGGATCAGTCAGAAGAAAGTTAAGTGTCAATATTGAAATGAACGACTTTGTTGAGAATATTCTGCAAAATAAGTTTTCCGCCGGCTGTTAAATTTTGCCATCATGTACACGCCCTAAACGCCGATGCACTGCTATGCTACTTTAAGTGCAGTTCGTGCCGAAACCTCGCTGCTGTTAACTGCATACTGCACTGAATAGTCCTCACCCTATCCACGCTGAAGAAAGGGCATTAAACTCGTAATAGTAGTTGCATAATATTGTTATGGTTACACCACAATCACAAAATGTCCACAAAAAAAACGGATTAGTCAGTAGTAAGCTTCTACAAAAACGGATTAGTCAGTAGTGACCAATCCGTTGCCAGATGGCTTATTTTTGTGCTTTCCAGTAAGGATATTTCGACGAAACTAGTTGGCTATGAACAGCCGACTTGTCTCTGTGTCAAGTTGGAATTCGTGGTTGGAACCATTTCACTTTTATGTGAATTATTCTTTTGTGGGGCTATTTTCGTTCACGTGAGGTCGGTACAATTGTGTGCGGTAAATAGTTGTTTTGTTTTACATGCGCAGTGCTGTGTAAGTTGCATGGTTAGCACAGAATATTCGACGTAGCAGCACACGTGTGCATGGGCGCCGGAAGGATTTTTTCCAGGGGGAGGATTTTTCTAGGGGGGGAAAAAGTGGTGAAATTTGTTTTTTCCCACTCGAAACTAAGAAAACAACCTTTTTTTGCCGAAATTTTCAAAATCCAAGGGTGTCCTCGCCCCCACCTTCCGACGCCCATGCACGTGTGTGATTGCATCTACAGTGGCGTTTAGGTGTCTCTAGTGAATAATAACGTTAGTTTATATTGAACGATATTCACAAGCCTATGTTGGGTTTGATAGGATTAATCATAGCAACTTAATCTTCAAAACAAAGAAAAATCACCATGCAAAATAAACATATATGTTCCCCCCCTACTTTTTCCTTGGGCCCGTAGTGGCCCCCCCACTTTTTTTCATTCTAGAATCGCCACTGGCAGCTACACTGGGCCCCGCGCCTTTAGGGGCCCCGTGCTATGGTGTTTGGGCAGGTTGTGCATTTTTGCTAGATACTCCTTGCTCTCGAGATTTCAGTAGAAACAGTTTATGAATCTCACTGCTAGTAAGCAATGTTCTCGTTAGAAAACGATTAATTTCCTAACTATCGAACGTTATCGAACGTGCTCAATTCTCGTACCAGGACTTGATATATGCGCTAAATGACAGCAAGCATTACAAAACCGTGTCTCCACTCTCCAGTGTCAATATTCCAACCAATTTTCCAAATTTCTGGCTGCTGGGCTGTAACGTTTCTGCACTGATTACAGCAAGACTTCCCCACTTTGCCTTCGGCGTCTACAGAAAAACTTGCAAATTACAAACTAAAGAAAGCATTGCAATTGGAAAAATTATATCCTTAGTATTGCGACACGATAACCGGATGCGGTGCAAATACCTTTACAAAAAAATTTTAATAAACAATTTCAACAAGTTTGCAAAAGTAATTTTAGGCCCAAAGAAAATTCATCCGTCTCTATCAGTCACAATAACGAAACTTAATCTCATAAAAAATTTGTTGATGGAAACCAACTGCTTCGATTGACAAATGTCACTGGCATCTTTTCATTTGAAACAAAATAAGCTCATAAAAACATTCGATATGCCAGCATGGTCCTATTGTTGGTCACTAAGATGTTGTTCTAAGATGCTACAAGTTTAAATCGAAACTTGCAAACATTTTACTAAGTAACGGTAATCTTCTTTCAAGTTGTAAAGCACGCAGCAAACCAGATTACCAGGCAAGTAGATAGCCCACAGGATATGGACAAGATCAACTGGTCAAGATCAAGGTGGACAGAGTCCGAATCTTGCCAAAGGCCGGTTGTGTGGTTGTGAAACAAACTACAAACATCCTTAGCATTTTTACACTCAAACAGTTCTTTTGATAAAATGTAGTTCTTAAAATCTATCGGTTTCAATAATTTGTGATGATGTATTGACAAGATGAAACAGACAGTTATCTTAAAACCCGATGCATATCGTGATGTGGTCAAAATACGCATTTACCAAAATCTAAAGCTAGAAGTCATTTGAAAAAAAAAAGTTTGTTTCGATTTCAAAATGAGTGTTTTCTGTTGACTGTTTGTCAGAAAATTACTGTGACAACAAAACCGTGTTTGTTTTTGTCTTTTTTGCAACGTCGATCACAGAAACAGGATAAACTTGCGTAAACAATGCATTAACAGATAAACGAGTTTATGTCAGACATGAATTTTAAATATTTCCTAATATTTAAAGCAAACTCCATCCCATGCTTTAACACAAAGGCCGACTGACTTCTTGTGTTATTCTTAGTGTAAATGCTAAGCAGCTAAACGAAGTGAGTAACACATCATGCGTTGAGCATGAATGGGCGATACAGCAGTCAGATTAGTGATTCCGCGATTTTACTACGTCCAGTTTCCGGTACAGTTGACTAACTGTTCTTTCTTAAAAAAAAGTAAAAGCCGAAGTGAAAAGTTACAAAAGCAATGTTTCTGTCTCTTCATTTTGTCCACAACTTTCCTGCTCAACTGCAAACACTGTGCGTGGTGGACAATGACCTAATGATTCCGTAGTTTTTTGTTAAGCCGCGTGGGCTGCTTGGAGAGTTAAAGACAATCGCAGTCTCATCAACGCTTAATTCATGGAAACGTTGAATCAACAGTCTCGTTTTTAAGTAGGCCTAGTTCTCAAAAATTTTGGCCAAAATTTCGGGTCGAGAAAATGGATAAGATGTGCGTTGTTAGAAAAGATACCTGGTCACAACTGTGATTTGGGGTGCATAACGGCTGGATTGTTCATTTAACCTATAAATGAAATGATAGAGACGTTTACCCAATAGCAGTTTGGCCACACGAGCACTCCTGGCGGTAAACAACATGGTTTGATCTTGGTAAGTATTTTGGCCTCTGTAAACTATGTTGGACTGCCGGCATGCATCTAGCAATTGCAACATAACACTTCTTGCTTGTTTTGTTTTGTCTGGAGCTTTAAAATATTAGCTGATCACTTTTACGCCATGTTGTTGAAACGTCCGTTGCCTAGCGACAAAATCATATGCACCTTTTCAATGGAATATCCCTTAGGATTCGGGCGCCTATTCTGTTGGATCGTTCAACAAAATAACGGACAATGCTGCATTATCCTCGCGACAAATTTTGACGTCCCGGTGGTTCGAAAGGCTTGGCCCCAACTCGTCCAATCGCAAGGAAACAAGTCGATGTGACTTCAGAAAAGAGGCAATGTTGCGACTTACCGAAGTCCCGCCTGTAAGCCTTTTGCACAGGACACTCTGCAAGACAGCTGTGGAAAGCATTTCACGCCAATATAAACGTAACAGTCAATGTAATGTCATAAAACATGAATGATACTTGTGTACGTCACGGAGGTAAAAAGCAGCAAAGCAGATTTGTCAACACTATCACGGACGATGCCACCGTCCTCCGGGTGCGAAACAGTCGACGCTAACAAATCGCAGAAACATAACCGGGTACGGGGCGAAGTAATGTCCACGCGGAAACAAATCGCAGGTAAGCACCAACCCCTTCACAACAGCATCGCTGCGCGAAACTGGGGTCTTGTGTTGCGGGTGGGGGGGACGCAGCTCGTGTCGTTTCGCGGTATTTACGGACAATCACAGCGCGGCACAGCGCACAATTGTCGAAAAGCTCGACTAGATGCAGAAAGCATCTTCTTGGGAAGCTTGCCGCACAATGGACGCGTCGCGACCCCGGTCGAGCGTGGAAAACTTTCAGCGACGTAATAGCACTAGGAACACACGGA
>JGI24021J15306_10000160_pt1 | contig 38743 bp, 20 predicted proteins | sample Ectturendosymbi1_FD_15306 | JGI IMG/M metagenome (IMG submission 15306)
TAAATAGGTTCCGAAATCTAGTTTCAGGGTGTAGGTGTTGCTGAACTTGAGCTTTAGCATTTTGACGATTCACCGGTTTTGGAGATGGGCAGAGCTCATAGATAAAAAGCAAAGTAAGTAAACTGGCCGTTTACTCCACGCTTATCTATTGTGTAACTGCTGCACATAGATCACCAGTCATGTAAAAGGCGTCAAGGCCACTGTAACAGACGCTCAAATCTAGCCAGGGGCATTAGAACTTCTCCAGATTTCTCAACACGCAACTACCTATCTACTTCAGTCTCTCGCGCTTGATGGGGTTTATTATCTCAGAGACAAGGCAGTGTAAAACAAAGCAGGCTGGGTTTTAAACGAAAATCACGGATATATTTATCGTGATTTAAGAAAATGTGAGAATAAATAATTTCCCAGTGACCGCTGTTGATTGCCTGAAAGGCGTAAAAGACGTTTACATTTAGGTTTCAAGTTCAATTTTTAAACTATTTTTATTAAATCAGAAATTTTATTTCAATAAATATTTTCCAATCGAATGTAGTAATAATTCAGGGAAACCTACATTATTGCAAGTTGTGCAACCGAACATGCAATTACAACATAAGACATTCAATGACTTTTAAACGATGGCTCAATTTTGATTGACATCAAGAGAAAAAAAGAGATAAATGATTAAACTCTTAACTCTTGCAACATATTCATACAAGGCGTGAAAATATGCAAAATCATTCACAAATTCATGTATAAATGAATGATACTGGATTCAAGTGGTGTAAGCTAATTCATTTAATATTCTCGCAGGTAACGTTGATTATCAAAACCGTCTGAACTTCTACGCTATCAACAGATATATATTTTATAAGCGGATGCCTTTCTGTTGTTTTGCATCATTTTACCATGAGAATTTGCTGCAAAAATTTGGACTGCGACAAACTTTAACATCTTATTCATTATTCATTTTCCCAGCAGGACAAAGATCAACACTCAAATAAATTGCTGCAAGTTTAGATGTTCTGAGTGGCTACTGATTCTATAAACATAAACAAAAAAGAAATACAAAGAGAACAGGGAAGAAAACGTATTGAGCCACTTGTAGTTCCTTTTGTTGATGGTGTTGATGTTGATTGACTGCAGGACTCAGCATTGGTCTCCAACGACAGTTCTACAGTTGATTTAAAACACGTCCTTGATGTCTCCATGTATGTTTGTCCAACTTTCAGTGCTGGATGTGTCCTTAACTGGAGAAAAGTTATTCCCTTTGCGTTATTTCAGCATATTCAAAATTAAACGTTTGTTTTTGGAAATCCAGTAATTGTTGAAACAACTATTGAAGCTTTCTAGTAGTTTGTTGTTGCATTAATATGCAATTTGAAAGCGCATGCGCTTTCATTGCCAAGCGTTTTTTTTGTGCCAAATTAGCGCTGTGAACCAAGGGTTTTAGGCTAGTTCGACGTATTTTGCTGCCATGCAAATTTTACAAACTAATGGTGTTTTCTCAAACAAGTGCAATGTTGAAGTCAATTATTTGTTTAGTAAACATAACAAATGGCGCTATTTTTGGCGGTTTGAGCATATTTCTGGTCCACCAATTGGCTGTTTTTGCGTGTTTTCTGCCACCTAACAAATACATATTTGTAAATGCATTTGAAACATGTGGAGTGAAGACTGCAATGATTCATTTCAGCGTGGTCCAACTACTTTTGATGTACAGGACATTTTACAAAAATTTGATGAATTGCGGCCACTTCCAACTAAATGATGTATGAAACAGCAGATTCACAAGATGTAATATTGAAAATGAACGTAAATGTGCGCATCGTGGAAATTAATACATCATAGCAAATAGCAATGTCTTACAAATATCTATCAGTGAGAAGCCTGTAGTCGAACTTCCCTGACACTATTGTCACTATACATATCAATACCATTAGTGATGCAAGTCGGAGAATGTCGTCGATTGTTCATCTGCCTCTGCCATTCGGTGTCTGTTCTAAGATTTGCCTTGATTCATAGTAGAAAATGTACTATCACACACGTGTGTTCTTCCAAACATAGAGTACATTTTTATTGCGAAATTTATCTTTGCCAACTAATTCCCAGAAGGACTCTAAAACCTGTGAGCCGTGACCACTAGTGGACCATGAAAGAATTTTTGAGTGGTCAAGGTCTGGCAAGGGCGTGCAGAGGTTTGGATATACCTTCGGCAAGTGCTTGATTGTATGTATCTCTACCAAATTCTTGTATTGAGGAATGTGAGAAAAACTGCCACTTGAAATACATAAACTAGTGTTGATGAAAAAACGCGGGGTTACCGCGAAACGCATGTGTTATTAGTAGGACAACCAAAAGTCAGTAAAGTAAAAATTTTTCTGCCTTTTTTAAAGTTTATGAAACGTTTACAAACCAAATTTCACGCTCATACGACGAGGGAATCCTAATTTTATTAAGTCAAAAAACCAAAATTTACTAATAGGTCAAAATTTATCGTTGAGTCATACTTTTTTGCAGCAGTTTTTTCTCTTTATCGATGTTTTATTGAAACTACCACAACATATATCGATATGCTTTTGGAAGTTTAGTTGCAATTCTGTAATAATAGTGGATTTGTCTCGATTTCTGACGTAATAATGTTGTTTTGCCCACTACTGGACGATTGAATATTATGTGGGACAGGCGTGGTAAGGCAAGAAACGTGGTCTTACAGTACTTGGTTTGGTAAATGCTCAATCCACTATGCTTGCAGTGTTTCAACTTTATGATGTTCTCAGGTTTGACCCTATTGTAGTTAATAAAGTACTCGCCAGTACATCTTCACCAAAGTTAAACAATAAGTTTTTTTTTAAATTTTAAAGCATAGAGTGCATGAATATGCTTCTGGATAAACTTCAACATCTATGGCTAAATTATTTTGCAGTTGCAAACGCAGAAAATTTGTAGGTCAAAATAAAGTCAAAATTTGTAAATTATAAAGTCAAAATTTTAAGTTTTTAAGTCAAAAAACTGGTTGCTTTAGTTATCAGTCTTAGAATATGAAGAACAATTGGCATAGTCACATAAGATGTACGATTTCTAATTTCGCTCTTTGGACACTCCTGCCTCGCAATGCCCGAGGCCGTCATCCCGTTCGCCCCCTCCACACGCTCCTACGACCTGGTATTACTGAAATAGAGTACGCTTTGCAAGTTGAACATTTTAATCGAAAAATTAGGTAACTCTTGAAGTTCAAACTTCACAATACGTTGTCTTTTGTCATTATGTGTTAGAAATTATTGCGACATGGAAATCACCGCTTCGCGCACAATATGCAGTTACTGAAGGCGTTTTGAGGCAGACACGGGACTCTGGTTGCCATGAAAACAAAATTTAGAAGCAGTCTCAATGTGGAAGACGACTTGATTTTTGCATTGTCATGTGTTGAGCCTCGAATATGTATGCTTTCTAACCCCCTTTTGAGCGCAACCCCTGTTGAAAAACACGGCTGCACAGTAACTATACGGTGGTTTTTATGCACCTATCCGCATTGCAATGGATGGTTGGAAGAGTGGGTTTACATCTGGGATGTGCTATTTTTTCGGCGCTGCCGGCCGCATTGCGTCTATTTTTACCAATTACGATCGCCTGTGAGTTCAAGTTGCTTTTATGGATTATGTTTAGGAATAGGATGTATCTGATCTTTTGCAATTTACTCGTGCCTGTAAGTATAATGGAATGCCAAACATTATAATTCGTTTATTCAAACATAATTCTACACCTCTGTTTGGCCCTCTTTGCACTAAGTATCTGCATGCAAAGTGTAGTATAGAATGCGTTTTTATTACTGCAAGGCCGCCATAACTTTTATTTCAAATAACATGTGGACGCCGCAAGTTGTGCTTCCCTGGTCTATGGTCACTAGTAGTAGTAGACTTGTTTCGAAGAAATATGCTGCTCTCAAAAGGATGACATATTTTTCAAGCATTGTTGATTCCTCTCAAAGAAGGTAGGAATAGTTGCTCTACAATCATTAGGAAATTTGTTCGCCGACCTGGAATCCTTAGTTACTCTACAGGATAGCTGCGAAGCATTATGGCCCGGCTGACGGCAAATGGCTAACATCGACTTGACTTTGCCACCGACCTGTAACATGCCGCCCCTGGCTTAGAGCAACATTAACCTCTGGGTTTCAACGCACCTGTCCTACGGTTGTGAATCAATGGTAATGGTCGAAGGAATAGGATCTCAAGTACAATGAGCAGGAATGTAGTTATTGGGAAGGGTTTACGATGTAACAATTCACGGAAAAGTGCTCAACTGTGAGATTGCTAAAGCAATAAATGTCTAGCCCTTTCTTCTCTGAGTAGACAGATAAAATGGTACGGCCACGTGACTAGAATGCCCCAAAAAAGATTTGAAAAGCGAGTTCTGAGTCTGGGAAAGCAGTCCAGAGGCCGACCAAACACTAGGTGTCGTGATTACACCTAGTTAGTGTTTGGTGTTGTGACGTGCAACACTGCCATGTCTGCAGGTATGGAGCCAGAAAAACCATCACAGCTTGCTGAAAAATGTGAGGTATTCCGAGATGTCCCATGCCTGCTACTTCACGACGTTTCGGTGGAAAAATAGAGAACGTTTTTTTCTTATAACGCATACTTTATCAAACGTCTGTAGGTATTTTCGGGCAAAAGCGACGACTGATATTAGAGAAGGAGGTTGAAGCATTGAAGACCAAATGGGTTTATTTTGACGTCTTATTAAAAATTGCCGCACAACATTAGAAAACACAATTACGCAAAGTTTAATGACCTTTGTTCCCCTTCAAAATCTTCATTCAATCAGAGGTATATCCGTGACAGAGTTGTAAGTCGAGTCGGGCCGCGTTCGGGCTTAAGTTTCTCAAAAATTTTCGGGCCGATCTCGGGCCTGCACACACAATTTTTTATAACATTCAGAGTAACGATTTTTTCTTTCCTGACGTACATTCATTGTGCTCACAGCCGTGAATTCTGTGAGCGAAGTGATTGTGATGTTTCTTCAGCTAATTCTATTTGCAAACACAGCTGCGTTCTTTTGTCCTCTGCTCGGTTTAGTCTCACACTCTTTTTGAGAAGGCGACAGACCTGAGGCAATTAGCACGCGATGGTGTTGTTCCGAAAAGATCAATCACCTATTTGATTCCTGGGTTGTTTTAATAAACGCTGGCCTACAAACTGGCTTTTCATGCCTATGGCGCTATCCCGGGTAGTTTCTTTCACGCCTATAGCGCCATGGTGGATAATTTCGGGATAGCTTCTTTCTTCTTGAGAAACATTACATTCCGCGCTATTATCGTTGACTAACAAGCTAAGTTTGAACTTGTTTATGTCAATGTTTTGGTCAAGGTGATTGCTATTTTGGGTGTGACAAAAAATATAGTCTACTGAAGCTATTCCGGTACGCAACGTTTTTTGATAAAACGCAGTTGCGCATATTTTGATGCACTCGGTAAATTTGTTTTTTGGGCCTAAATCGGGCTGCAAAAATGGATTTCGAGTTCGGGCGGTATTCGGGCTTCAAAATGAGGACCGTTTGCAACTCTGCTTCTTGATTAAAACAGAGTGTTTTGCATAAAAAGTGGAAGTAAAGTGTTTCAATAAGCAATACACAAGCTAGTAGATCTGAGTGATATGAAACACTAGATAGCATATTTTTGATTGATCATCGATCTTTATCATTTTGAACCGTAAACTACAAATTTTTATTTTTCATTTTTATGAGTTATTTGCCAATACCTCACCTGTTTCATGCACAGCTAGGCCCAAGTATTTTTAAACGATGTTTCAAACGTTATGTGTCGCTTCCTGCTTATTTATTCATATCACTCTTCCTTCTACTTTTCGTTTTTATGTTTTTTTGATTCATACTTACCGTTTTTATACTTTTCAAGTTTAAAAAGTTTCATCAAGCAAGCTTTCATTTAATTAAAGGATTGAACGTATGTCGTAAAATTCAAGTTCTTGTTAACATTCTTACATTTGGAAGTTTTGAGGATGTTCCTTCACATTTCTGGAATGCAGGCATTTTTGCCAATACTTGGGAAAAGTTATCGCCAGTTGATTCGTTCCACACCCTCTGTTGGATAAAGAAGAATGTAAATCTTCAAACGAATGCACAGAGAGGATGTCATTTGTTCACATTTTGCTTGTGATATACTTCTACGCTTAATATCAGCACAATTTTTACTTTTATGTTAATACAAGCACATAGTACTGTATATTTACATGTTACAGAAAACATCCTAATGGAGCGCAATCACGGTTTCAATTTTCAAAAATCGGTGAAATGCTGTTGGGCGACACAAAATTTATCGTAATTTTAAACAAAACGAGCTTTTTTTGATCATATTCTTGGTAATTGTAGCTGAAACCAAGACCATGAGACTTGACTACAAAACATTAGTTTTTATGTGGAGCAAGAGTAAAGGAAAAGGATTTGGATCTGTTGCGTCACAGCAGCCCAGTGGAAGCACACATTTTTTGGGACCTGACCACTAGAAGACCGGAGCTGGCTAACAAGAAACAAAAACATTTGAGCCCCATAAAAGATTAAATTTTCCAAATGTGTTGCTGCAAATTAAGAAAGATATATGTGGCAACAATGTAATTTGTTTGTATGTCATACCAATAATATTGTCAGAAAACCATGCATAAAGAACTGAAATACAATAAAGTTCCAATTGAAGACTCTTTCAAGTGTTGGATTGTATATTATATTTTTCAATTGTTTTTTCGAAGTCCGATCGAATTGAACAAGTTATGTTGCAAGGCTAACAAGCAGCTCTTATGATATTTACTGAGATGGTACTTAAATTAGATTTAACTATGGTGAATAAGTCTGCATGTTGTCAACTGCAAATCATTATTATAATCGAAGGAACACAGTTTTCTCTGCAGAGCTTTTTACCAAATTTTGCTTTGTGGGCCATAATTTTGGCTCCAGATATGCGCATATGCTACAAAGTCAATCAAGGGCTCTAAACACGCGGGGTTTAGTCTAGTTTTCAAAAAAACTGGGCCAAAAAATGACTCGTTGGATTGGCGCCCATGGCCTGGTAAATTTGGCCAAAAACGTAAAAACATCCCCCCATTATTACGTTATCCCCAGAAAACCCCAAATCCAAAACGAAAATTTTTTTTTCGATCTTAGCTAGAAGACTCGCTGAATCCGCAGACTCTTTGAACTCTCTAGCTCAATCGGCTGGTGAGTTATGGCCAGAAATGTAATGGACACTTAAGTGGCTACCGTGGGCGTGAGAGGATTAACATTTGCTCTGTTAGTCAGTTCTATGTAAAAATGATCAAAACTACAACAGGTTTCAATTGCGAACAAATACTTATATTTTTGTACAAAAAAGGATTGTTGTAAGACCCCAGACTTTTACATCATACCGTTACCAACACATACGTTGCGAAGTATTAAATAATTTAAGGCATTATTTTCCAGAAGATTTTTGTAGGCAACCCATTATTTCGACCCAGTATAATGGATATCACTGTCCATGACTTTCGCTTCCAATTGCGATTAACGTGTTAACCCTACGTAGGTAACCTTTTTTAAAAGCGGTGTAAGTAATCAGTGCCATTCCTCTTTATATCGCATTTTCACCCCCACCCAGGATTACTGGGAGGTCACCAGCGCAGAAACAGCTTTTACAACAATTTGGAAAGCATTTTCAAACTTATCTGACATTAAAAAATAATTTGTTGCATGTCGTAAAACAATTATTATTAATAAAACAAACATAGGTCCACGCTGAAAAAAAGCGTGCGGTAGGCAAATTAGTGACACAAAACTATACGAAGAAAACGGAAATGCAACCAGTAACCTTTGATGGCAGTCTGCACAAGACCCATGCCATACTGTGTTTAAAAATTGAAGTTGTGCATGCAGTAGAAGTACATCAGGTTCAGACTTGAATGTTTGTTTACTTTCAGCAAATTTTCATGTTTCGTTACACATCTGGTGTGCTTGGCCAATTTTGGCGAAATTTTTTACAGTAATCAGTGGCAAACTAATCATCACAAACTATTTAAAACGAAATGATTTTGACTATTCAAACCCATGTAACCATAGAAAATAACTTTGAGGCAAAAAATGCAATTGCTTCAAAAACAAACACAATCCACCTCCAAGAAAAAACGTTTATGGTACGCGTAGAGTCAAATATCCCTGCCAAGTAGTGCAAACTACCAGTCTCTAACTATTTAACACAAAATAATTTTGATTATCAAGGCCATTTCACCCCCCAAAAACACGCTTTGGGTACGCTTGTTTATTGCACATTAAGTATCTCTAGCAAACATGGCGCAGTTCACAAAAAAACGTAACAAGTGGAACAAACCATCGACCACACTGCATTAGGTAGGTCATTTGAAATAGTGAATCTCTGTGAAAAGAATAATAGCAACGTTCGCTTTTGCTAGACAACATAATTTTCATTGCCACTTTGTTGTCATTAGAGAAAAGGCGGGATGCACAGACACACAGAAAGTGGCACCCTGACCTTTCGGCAAATACTCTTTGTTTAATTCCATTACCATGCACTGCACTGCTGTCTTGCCGTGCTTGAGTGATCTCTGACTTTGTCGCTGACAAGAGACTGAGATTAAAGTTGTTTATGGGGATTACGTCTCGCGAAACTGAAATGCAAATCTGCTGCAGCGCATCAATGCTCTTTTCGTGTCCCTCACTTGTCGAAGCCATTGGCATGGAACGCCTGTAACTTTCTACAACCTATGTAAAGGACATGGGTTTTACAGGTCAAGTACAATATCTTTCTTTATCATGCCAGCACAGTACTATAAGTACTTTGAAGCAGGGCTGTGGAGTCGGAAGTCTCATCATCCGACTCCGGGCAATTTCGATTATCCGACTCCAATTCCGACCTTCAGCTGTATTAGTTAGTTAAGTGATTATTCTTTTCAGATGAGTTCATAAACCCTACTTGCACTTCTTAAGAAAACGGGAACTTATTTTAAATGATGTACATGCACGTTTATCTCTCACTTTTGCAAAATATGATCAAGCAGGGGTTAATCTTTTAATTTTACAAGAAAAAATTACTCGTCTAAATTGCCACAATTCAAATTATCAGAGAACGCTGATAATTGATTAAAACAGATCCTTCGTATAAGATATCAGTAAAAAAGTAAAATTTAAAAATGCATGCATCCCACCGGTTATTGCGCAACGCGGTTGGAAAACGCGCTCGCGCATACTATCTCAAATGACTTCGTTGACACCACACTTATGCGGTCGAACCCTGCCAAGCTTCAGCTTTGCTGAACGCATATTGTTGCTGCCTTTTTCCTTAGATGGCCAAAGAACATGTTACAAGTAAGCTCTTATAGGCAACAGGTCAAAATCCACGAACTACCAACTAAGAAAAAAAGTAAAACAAATTAGTTTATTTTTTAGCTTAACCACTTGGGAGCATTCACTTTCCTTTTCATTATCTAAACAGTTCATACTACCCTGCCTTCTGTTAGGTGTAAAAAACTTGCAAGGTTTAAGAATTAGTCGACGTGGATTTTTAATACAAAAAATTTGCGATAGAACGGCAGAACTCTACATGAATTGCTGTTACGAAAATCACTGCAGTTTAACTTCAAAGCGACAGCGATTGAAATTGTATGATAAAAGAACTAAAACTCATTTGTACGTATTAAGGAATATTTGTTCCTTTTAAGAAACTCATTTGTATGCGTTTAACGTTTTAAGGAAGTTTGCTACTATACGTAGAAAACCAAACGAAACAACTGTGTTGTTTCAATTAATTGCGTTGCAAAGCAGTTGGAGAAGTATGACCAGAAACCAGGGGTCGGGATTATCGTTCATAGTCAGACAGTTACCGCGCTTCGCCCATACTGGGCGATAAAAGAGCACGCCAACCTGGCAACGTAGCGAAATCCGAGTGTCTATTCTATTGGAGATCAAAGGTCGTAGTGAGTTTTCATATGAGTTGCCGCTTACTTGCAGATCGAATCTAACTGTGGGATGCCGAGTGTGGACAAGTCAATCAACACCAGCACGTATTTGCGGCGGAAAGTCCTTGTGCAAATACATTTAAATCGTGTATAGGCAGTGGCGACTCCGGCACACGGCATCAGCCCGAGTCTTCGACTGCGCTTTATATTTTAGAACGCGAGCTGGTTTGCTTTACATATTTGTGCCACCACCCCCTTCACTGATTAAAGTTGTTAACTCGGGCTCTTTCCATTGGGTCTTGTCAGTGTTCATATATTTTCTTTTCATGTTGAACCTCCGTGTTCATTTTGCAGGTAATGTAAATCAAAATTTTTTTTTCGTAGCAATGGTTCTCACGAATACGTTCGCTCGCGCATTACACAGGCTCATTCGTTAGAACACCAGCTGCCCTCTGGGATTAAGAAGTTTTTTTTTTTAATTTAATTCATATCAGATTGAATGTTTTTTTGAAGCAATGGATTTGCATACAACATTTCAATTCCAATCCAATGGACGGTCGCCATTCGAGAATAATTTCAAACGAACGATACAGAGTCCAGTAACTCGGGCTAATATGAATGAGCCTAGTACGTACAGGACTAACTGGCGTTATCATTGCTCTGTGACGTGCGTAACAATGGAGGAGTTCTCATGAGAACTTATCATTGCTTGTTGATTAACTAACGTCACAGAGCAACGATAGTGCCAACCAAAATGAAAGCAAATGGAATTTCAGTGACGCAAGCCTTGAACAGTTGCATTCACTCCGAAAAAGTTTCGTGATAAGCCCGAGTGACGCTGCTGACCTCGAATCGCCCCTGAGTGTAGGTATTCAAGTTAGTGTGCTGCAGCCTTTCTGAATGGCCATGATCATCTCTTGTTGAAAAGTTAAGCTGCATAAATTGCCAAGTGTGACGCTCACGCACGTTTGTGGCACAAACAGTCACAAACGGCAAGTAAAAGGTCAGCCCGGAGTCGGAGTCTTTAAATTTCCTGCGACCCCGACTCCGACTCCTCAGGTTCAAAATCCTCCCGACTCCTCGTCTCCGACTCCACAGCCCTGCTTTGAAGGGCTTACGAAATGCCAAAACCTGTACAAAAGTCTATGTCAGGAAATGCATAATCACGTGAAACGGCGATTTTTAAAATTTTGACAGGTCTGAATAACAGCAAAAGAGGCTTATCATGAATCAGGTCGTCGAAGCAGCATGTTTTAAGAACAAACTCCCTTCAGAATCGCATTTGCAGAGCTTGATCTTCGATCTAAGTGTGAAACTTGGTTTCGCCAAAAATGTCCATTGTTACCTGAAAAAGACCGGTTTCGCTTTGTCTACATCAAATGTGTCTCCGGTTACATGTGTGAGATTTGCCATTTTGTCACTAAGGAAGAGACCACTGCCAAATCTGTCCAAACTCCCCTCTTACTCAAAAACTGCAAAACCTATGCAGATTTGCGCAGTAGTACCTGAAATAACTCTTCAGAAAAACAGCTACTGAGGAAATGGATGTAAAAAAAACAACTTAATTTTTTTAGCACTTTATTAAAATTAACATAGTCTGATTTACCTCACGTTACCTGAGCAGAATTGACTAGTTTCTAGTAGAAAGAACTCAAAGGGGGCACCCATTTGTGGGCGCTCCAAAAATGCTTTCGAAAGCACTCATCTGAAACATCTCACGAATATCTGAGCTTTTTTTCAGAAAAAGGTGGATATCAACTTGGAACAAGAGAAAACTTACATTGTTCACCACGTCAAAATATGTCTTTCCTCCGAGATCCGTCGGATAAATCACCAGGATATCGTTGATGGAACTATAGACTGATACATTCGGAGGAAATCTGGCAAAGAAAAAGTCGCCAACAGTGTACATTTTCTTAATCAAGAAAAAAACAAAACTATTTTTTCAAAACAAACTGCAGTAAAATATATGAAAGGACACAAAGTTACAAATAGCATTTTCAATTTATGTATTTTTTCAAATGTATCTTAACTTTTCTCTCCAAACCTGTTCACAGCAGCATGAAAAAGCTATTTTTCATAAGAGATTTCGCTCCAGGAATGTGGAGCCAATTATTGGAGACATTTACACAGGTTCATACAGTGGCGTAAGCAAGAAATTTTCACGGGGGTTTCATTCAGTGGCATATGGTGGTCATTTGTTTTTGGTGTGCGCTGTTTGTGACGTCACAAGTTGACGTCATATTCATGTTTCCAAACCAACATTTTGGCAATATTTGTTGACAAAATTTACATATCCTTCTACATGCACTCTCCTTATTTTATGTGTCATTGCACTGAATATAAATTATCAACACTTCAGGTTAGGATATTGGAGGAAAATACACTCAACGCTACGACACAGCAGTTCATAACTGCAAAAATATCAGGCTACGCGTTGAAACATAGGATTAAAACACGCTCATGACTGCGTCAGAGCAATTTACAGCTGCAAAATTAGGCTGCGCTAATGTCTCATGGAATACGAGCAGTCGAGCATAGAAAGTGTGCAGCTGGACTGTCTGGCGCACACCCCAGTTAGCAAGATCGAATCTTGCTGAACTACATAAGAATTGAGAATGCGCACAAAGTACGCAACAAAATGTTTGTTATTTGTTGTGTATAAAAGTCCAGACAAACACTTAGTTTTCCTTTAACCCTGCTGAGACATTATCAAATGCCTGAATACTTCTATTTTAACAGCTGCTGTTTTTGAGCTCTTGCAACAGTTCTATCATGCTATAGAAATTGGTAATGTTGCCAATGCTGTCACCGCTTGCGCTGATCAGCCACAGCAGACAAAATAGAGACAATTATTTTGGATGAAGTGAACTATCGCGGAACACAATCTTGAACATTCGCAGTGGACGAAGAGTCTGCAAAACGTTGTGAGATGGTTTCTGGATGCAGAGGATAACTTAGATTCCCACGAAAACCTATATTATAACTTCTTGGCCCATTTGAAATGTTCTTTGAATTTTGCATGCCGATTCATTCCATGTTGTTTGCATTAAAACGACAAATTAACAAGCAAAATGTATGCGAAAACAATTAATCTCCTTTGCGCAGGTAATAAAATTTTTGTACAATATCAAGCTCAATATGAAGCTTAACTCCAATTCACCCGTTGCGTACGCCTTGGGTTCATATGTTATTGGCCATTCCTTACCAATGCCCAATGACAGGACAACTAGATAATAGACCCCGTGAATCAATACTAAATTAAATTACATATAAGGTAACGAAATTTCGTTGTATTGTGCAACACCTTCACTCCCACACGCAACGCGCTAGACTTAACCATGCGTCGCAGTAACAAGGAACACAAATTCATGAAAGAACACGAGGATATATTCGTGGCGGTAGTTGAAAAGCATGCGCTTGATGGCGCTAATACATTTATTTTGATGAAACACAAGCATAAAGGGCACACGCCTGAATGACGCCATCAGCATTATTATGATGTAGTACTGCGGTAACTTTCAAATACACCGATTTATAAAATGCTTGAGAGAGTGGGAGGGTGCGAAGGACCAGGGATCATTTAGGCTGCAGACCTCCCAAGTACGAAGTTACTTGTAGTGTAAAAGTAATAGTTTATAGCAGCAAGCAAAAGTATTTTGCTCTGCTTATGAAGTTTAATATGCGCGATGCGGTTATACAGTATGTTTTTTGAAGCAAAATGGATTGCAGGCAAGGTCAAGCCAGCAGAAGAAAATCGTTTATAGTTGTCACATTAAACATCTGCTCTTTTCACACATTTAAAACATTCGTGGATGCTAAAGAGGAAATGCGTCAAAAGTTATAAACCAATGCAACCCTGCAATGGTGCCACGGAATTTAAGAAGGTTTACAGCTTAGGCGTCCAAACATGTTACGGAAAATAATTCTCAGTCGATGTATGCATGGGAACATATTTCATGAATCGACTTTTCCATTGTAACAGCGTTAAATAATATAACCGATGCACCTGGTTTATGTACCAATAAAAAGAACACAAAATACGTTTCTAGTAGCCGAGTAAAACGTATTTCTTATAATGTACTGAAAAAAGTGCCAAACATGTTTTATTCATAATTTCTAATAAATTTATTGACCAGATTTCTATTTCACTGCATTTTATCACTTTGACACCGTAGTTTAAACGTGCTTTTGGTAAAGAAAATTGTCGAGTTTTGATTTGTCTTGCATTATACGGATTAACATCTGTAATAAGTTTAAAATAATTGTTAAACGTAGTCGGAAGCTGAGAGTTGGTATATTTGTTCATGAGCTTGCCCACTTCAGGATTGTAAATACTTTTTAGTTGGATAAGTTTCTGCGTTTTTTAAATGTTAGTAATTTTGCTATTCACAAGTTCATTTGTGTTTACCGTAAGCAGCTCATGGCGCGGTTTAAAACATTTTGAGGACCGCAAAGCACCTATAGTGGCTATGATTTGTCCGGTCATAACTTGTGACCGATAGAGCAAGAGATCTGTTCAAACTTCAAACCCTCTACGGATTCGGGAAGTCTTCTAGTTTCGATAAAAATAATTGGGAAGTTTTGGATTTGGATTGTGTGGGTGACGTTGCAATGGGAGTAGGTTTACAATATTTTGGTCGAGGTTACCGGGCCCTCGCTCCAAACCAACGAGCCAATTTTTGGCTTAAATTGTTTTGGAAAATAGGCTATGATCCGAGTCTTTAAAGCCCATGATCGGCTTTCTAGCATTTCCGGTGCCAAAACTATGGCTCAAAAAACAATTTTTCGGTTTTTCAATAAAGTCCAACAAAAGCTATGCTTGGCCAATTTGCCGTAACTTGCCAGCCGATGGAGTTAAAGAGCTGTTCGAGCCCACAAAAAACTTGGAAAGTCTTCCAGTTCGACTGAAAAATGGGATGTTTTGGATTTGAGTTCTTTGTGGGTGACGTCATATTAAGGGTGGGTCTAGACTTTTTTTCCTACGTCATCGGGCCCTGGGCGGCAACCCTAGGGAGTAATTTTTGTTTCTATAAATAACTACGCGAAAATCCGCATCTTTAGAGCCTTTCATTTGCCTTCTAGCATTTGTGGTTAAGAAGTTATAACCTGAAAATCACAAATAATAAACAAAAAATTAATTTTATTATTTGTTGTTTTCAGACTATAACTTTCAGACCACAAACGCTAGAGAGGCAACCGACTGCATGTTTATACAAATTGAAAAAGAAAAACAATCCAGAAGAACTTAGGAATTCCACGCATGTATTTTGAATTCACATTTGGACACAAAGGGCTAGCTTAAATTGCATTTTTAGGTATCGAGTGGCCTTGCCGAGGTTAAAAATCAAAGCAAGCAAAATCTGCAGATCATCAAAAATGTCAGAGAAAGCAATTCCACGAAAAGAGTCTAACCATCAACGTGCAACATGGGGGCACAAGCGAAGCGATGACATCCACAAACCTTGAAATTGGTATTATTCGGGTATACAATTTTAATATTTGGGCATCTATTTATTGATAGAAAAAATATTGAATCTGAACAACTTCTTCCAAATTTGACTACAATGAACAACATTTTCAGCTTCATTCATATTAAATTAGACGACAGTGCAGCAGCCACACCTAAAAAAATCAAAATCCGCCTCTTAAAGCCAACCGTGACCATGGCATTCCTCTAGCCTTCTTCACCCTCGTCGCTCAGCGGTTAGAGACTCGAAATCCAGTACACAACGTGTTCAGCCTATCAATATCTTCAAGTAACTATGGATTTCACACTTAGCTGTTACTGCAAGGTGGTGTTGCCCTTATGCAAGAAGGCCTTCAGCGTGTTTTTCTGTTTGTGGCCCTATGCCACAGTAGTACTTGTGACGTCAATCATGACCGTCAGAACAGTTTCAATCAGATTTGTAGAACGTATGAGAAGAAAAGCATTTTTAAGCGAAAATACTTGGCAACTCCAAACACATGCATCGCCGTGCACCTATGGGTGCAAATCGAAACTGTTTCTGCAGATATGATCAAATAGAAATGGTCGAGACGTGGGCAAATGACACTTTTGACAAGTGTAACAGATATCCTCTTGCTTATTCTTTAAGTTATGTTGAAACAAACAATCCAAATATTTTGAAAAAGATAGAAACTCATTTTTAGAATTAATCATTACGTCACTTAACTCACTTGGCATGGTAAATACCAAAGTGGTTCAGTAATCTGTACAATGATGGAGAGGTTTCGCATATTTGCACAGGAATCTTGGGGTAATACATCAGGTAAGCTAAGCACATTTCGTGGTTTGTGCTTAGTCCGCCCTGTCATGAAAGAAAAAATCAGGGATAGTTAGATTGTAACTAGAAGGGCAATTCAAATTGAGGTAATTTTCCGCTGTACCCCCAACGACAATGAAAGTGTAACTGCATGTTTTTTGCCGAAATAAATTATTTTATGCCAGGTTTTGCTGAAAGGGGCTCTTGCTCGGCAACGAATCATTTGCAGTGGTTTGAAAGGGATTGTATATCTCGTTTTTTGTGTAAACATTACCAGCTTTTGTTCAGATAAGATTTAATGTCACTCAAAATCTTTTCAAAGTTTCTTGGCACTCGTAGTTTTGAAAGAATTTTTGCATAGGTATCCACATTTTTTGAGGATGTGCAAATAAATCTTTAGCTATTTCCAAAAACAAGCCTAGAATATTTTGTTTCTTGGATACCTACATGTCGCATGAGTTGAATTTATCTTTGAGGGAAGTACAGCAACAAGCATTTTATTTTAAAAGCAACGCTTTGCACCAACAATATAAAGAAATATTTCAGCAGCACTGAAAACATTTGTGGAAAGTTTCAAAACTTGGAGTGTATTTTTCTTGTACCAATTTTAAGCATGGTTTACAACATAGACGACCTACAAATATGAAGACAATATTTCTTGTCACTATTTGAATCGGAATATTTGCAGCACATAATAGAATTGTAAAAGGTCAAAACGTTCCAAAACCAAATTTTGCTTGATATTTCAACATGCACAAATTATCACTATGTTCTTCGTGATAAGATTTTATAAAACTTTAAGTCTATTGCTGCAGTGCCTGTTAACTGGAATGAAAAGACTCACCAAAGTGATATTACTTCGACCCTTGGAATTATAATGGCACACCACTTGTACAGCATCGCCTTCTCGTACAACTCTCTCTTTATGCAGATATCGCGTTTCTTGAAAATTGAAGTCGTAGAATCTGTCTCGAGCAATATGTGGCAGCTCTGTCCCGTTCCTAGAAAACAGCAAAGAGGCTTTTGTTCAAGCTTCAGTGCTCTCCAGAAAACTTACTATTTTCCTCAGTTCAAACACAAAAACGCCTTTTCTGGCATTGGCTACTCATGTTTGCGAAAGCTTTCATAATGCGAAATGAAATTGTGCTTATGAACATAGTTTTGCATACGTTTTTTCCAGATAATTGTTTCTGGATATGCGGCCCTCGAAGACTTATTTCAACAATACGTTTGTACACTTTAGTTACCTTTTTTATACATAAAGCATTGCACTTTATAAAATTCCGCATAACTAATATTTTTTTATTATTTATCTATTTATTTATGTTTTGTTCTGCCGCCTCAACAGACAAAAATATGTAAGCATTTTTTCCAGTACAAGCTGCAGGTCTAATTTGTACACTTCTGAGGAACACAATAGTCATTTGTGGTCAAAACAACCACGTGTTGCAAACCACGGAAAAACAATCTGATTAGAGCTAGTTCGTTCGCCGTTTAAAAGCGATGCTCACGCGTTAGGTGCTACTTGTATTTATAGTTAGAACTCGGGTGTTGTCTTGAAACTGCGAGATTTCAATTGTGGATTCATGCTGAAGTAACTTTTCAAGATCTTTATGGTTTTCTCAACAAGCCCACCATAATCAATGCTTTGATAAACTGTAACGTACGACCCATCATATCGAGACTAATAACGCAGGCGACTTATCAACGTTCGCACTTGTAGATTTAATGATTTCGACTTTACATGACAAATATTGCGTAATGTACCTTAGGTGTCTGACAGTCAGTCCCTTTCCCAGCAAATGTGAATGAAGCACGACAGCAAAGACATTAATCTCTTGTCTCTTTGCCAAACGCATCGCCTGCATTAGAGAAAACATGATTTCATTCATTTTCATTTTCAAACCTGTTTTTCCTCTGGGGAGGGTGGCCGTAGCAACAGCCCTAGTAGAACTTGAAATAGCCCACGGTCGTCTGCAGTCTCAAATATTTCTCCTGAATCCACAACCAGACGAAACCAAGCAAAGCCGGAGGTGTATTTACTCCACATGGCGCTTGGACGATCTTGAGGTTACGTTAGTGTGGGTGTAGCCAGGAGAAGTTTTTTCATCAATTTTCTGAGTAACATTATGAACACATGGCCGAATCAGTGTAGCTGGGATCTCTCTATTCGGAGCAGAAGTGACTCTACCTTTAAGGCTTTAAGAGTTTCACAGCTGCGCTCTTTGTCGTGAAGTGTCACGGCGTTAATCGTTTGGAAGAATCCCATCTATGGCGCTTTCAACTCAAACAGTATTCCTTCAGTCATTACACAAAATTCATGACCGCAGGTGAGGATCGGAACAAAGAATGCCACCCCAAGGTACACCTGGTACAGCGCATTGCTGCTCACTTGCAGCGTACACCGGATATGGTTTCCGCAGAGACTGTGATACCTCTGTGTTTTCAGTGCTGATTTTATTCCGGAAGGTAGGACAAAACTGATCAACTTCATGATGAAGGTGTTCAGAATATGCAAGCAGTACCAAATCGCCCGAAAAAAGCGAACGGTTTTATCTACAGCTTCCAAAAGTAAGAAGACAAGACTTACTTTCAAAATACTTTCAAATATCTTACGTTCATGAGTTATTTATTCGAATTAAATCTATTGTCTCATTAATAATAATATCATCCATAGAATGGGTGGTGACATTTACAACTATCAAATCATTTTGTTTCAGTTTTATCAATTGTTTCCTGAAAAAGTTCGTAACACACAATCATCCGCAGGAAATTTGCAACTGCCACATTCAGTTGCATTACTTTTTATAAAACATTTTGTGCTTCCACTTTAATATTTCACGCAAACAAGCACTTTAGCAAGCGATATTTAACAACAAAATTAACAAGAGCTTGCTAATTGATTGAAATAGAACGGATTTCACATTTCTCTACCTTTTTCTTGCCTCAAACCTTTTAAGACAATCCAGTAACTCCTATGTTACATCGAAACGCTTTTTGATAGGTATGCATAGCAGTAACTAATCTGTGCTTTCATCCGTATTTATAATGGTGAAATAGTCAAATCTAATTGCAAAGTTGTAGTACTGTTTACATTTTTCTAATGTTGCGAACTTCGGCCTATGTAATTTCGCAACAACAAATATTTTACCCGGTTATGGTGGAGCCTAGTAAAATAGTTTAAAAGGTGTTTTCAAAACCAGTGACATTTATTTTTGCTAGATTTCTTTGATATCCTGAACAACTAAAACTGCGAGGGTGTATTGAAAACTACTGTAGTTCGACCTTTGTTAAAGGAGGCATATACGTACATGTTTTCGTGTATTTGGTTGTAGTGGCATGACACGTATATTTCTCATGAGGTTTAAATGTTTGGCAGCGTTTTTCCAGATGTAGGTAAGGATATACTGTACGCTTATCCAGGGGTGTATGAACGGCGTTCCCACACCTTTTTGCACTAGCAAAGTTACTTGAAGATTTGGATTTTTCATTTCAATTTCTACGTGGAGCGCCTGAAGCAGCATGAATGTATTAATGACAAGTTATCTCGTGTATAGCACCGTACCATGGTTGTGTAATTACTCTTTTGCGACATCACCAATGGTATTTGCATACTCCACGCTTTGTCTGACTGTTTGCGTTCATCGTAACTCTGCTATCCTCTTTTCAGAGGGGTAATTAGTCTTGAGGTTTTCACGACGCTGCGGAGTAAATTACAGCTCGCCTGAGTGGATTGCGATAACTAAAGGAGCTTTGTGCATTTTTCCTTTTTATTTGGTGTAGGAAGGCCGTTCCCACAACTCTTTTTTAGCACTACACCCTGTGTTTATCTGAATAATCTGCATGATGTAGGACTCGCTAAACGTCCGTCTAAAACGAAGTGCAATTGTCTTCTTCAAAGCTGAAAAGGTTAACTGCTGCTGTCAGCGACATGAGTTCAAAGAAAAAGACTACTGTATCTTCATTTTAACATATTTATAGTAATTGGCGTTGGATTAATTATGTATTATCAGCATAAACCAGAATCTGAAGGGCGATCGACGCATTGGTTTCATCCGACGTTGGCAAAACCAGAAAAAGTTAAAATCACAATATCCACTGGAAAAATAGTGGCCCAATACTGTTTTTGGGATCTGATTAACTTTTTCTTGTTGATTTTCCCCAAGAAATATCTGACTCTTGGACAACTTGAACCAAGATTTCCAGAATAAAACTCAATTTGGAAATGTAGAAAGTTTTTCCTAAACGTGACTATACCTGGCTACATACAATCATCAGAACAAATTAAAATCCATTCTTTTGAGTGGAAATTGAAAACGACTCCACATATTCCGTACCTACCTTATGAAACACCATCACACTACCATTTCTTAGTTGCAATGAAAGAAACAGTGAGAGAAAAACTGTTGCGAGTTTGTCAACTAAGCTTAAATGAGCTAAAAGATGGATACCTATAACGAAAAGGAAATCAGGACAAAACAGTCTTGAACTTTGGCTGATCACTGGCACAACAAGAGAAGAATGCGATGCGAGCATAAAAATGAACGACGTACTGGAGCAACCGAACCCGTGCTTTCATTGTTCATGCACGATCTTGCATTACGAGAGGAAACGATAAACGAAACACATTCACACAGTGTTCACCCAGTCTAAAAACAAGCCGGTCGACCATATCTGCACGGTGGTACACCACGTGAACCTCGCACCGAACAGCGTGTCTCCCTCGTTTCTACACCGTTCAGATTCGCGCAATATGCATCATTCGTTTACAACAAACCCAATTCCTTTGCACCATTTTACCTCCTTGTTCGTTACTCGTGACGGGGAAATGCTTGCCCTTTCAAATGCCGGAGATACAACGTTTGTCGTCTGCGTTTGTGGACAAGGTGCTTTTTTGCACAGATAAGCATTTTGTTCTCGGCCATTTTTGTGGTGAACATTAGCATACATCGGAGTGGCATCCGCAGTTCCGCTACCTCTACAGCGCATTGTCGTGTTTTCCAGAACGCAAAAGAACATTGGACCCGACCACAACAAATGGAAGGCAGAATCTTTCCATCTCCGGTTGACATTGAAGAAAGATGGTGCGCATGGGCCTTTGTACAATGAAGGCCTACTACCATGCAGTACATCTGTCAAAACACGTGACGCGACAGTTTATCGAACAACAGTTCATCGAACGACAATTCATCGAACTATAATTTATCGAACGACAATTTATCGAACGACAGTTCAACAAAACGACAGTTTATCGAAACGACAGTTCATCGAACCGACAGTTTATCGAACGACAATTCAACGAACCGACAGTTTATCGAACCGACAGTTTATCGAACCGACAGTTTATCAAACCAACAGTTTATAGAATCGACAGTTTATCGAACGACAGTTTATCTAACTGACAGTTTGTCGAAACGAGAGTTTATTGAATTTTTTAAAACTGAATGCCAGCATTTTACATGGACACATGCAAGGCGTTCATCGAATTTTATTATACCCATCAAAACCGTTTCAAATGTACCCATGCAGAGAGTTTATCGAATTTTATTAAACCCAATAACAGTATTTTAAATGCACACACACAATTGTTTTATCGATATTTATTAAACCCAACATCATCAGCCTTTTAAATCACCTATACAATGAGTTTAACAAATTTTGTTGAACCCAATACAAGTGTTTTAAAATGCACACATACAATGGGTTTGCTTAAATTTATCAAACCAGGCGTGTAGCTAGGGGGGGCAATGGGGGAAGTTCTCCCCCAATTGAAAAAATGCGCCAAATATTTCTGGTTACTGAAGCTTTTGATATATAAACCAAAGAAATACTTTAGTGCAAATCAACGTAACTCTTAAGAAACCTATCCTACTTCAGTTTTTATTCGAACTTGATCAAAACAGTATGGTTTACTAATTGGTCAAACGTTGTGTACAGTGTAAATGCTGAGGTACTCATACCGTGACTGAAGTTTACCTAAGGTTTTGCCCCAGTGGAAGTTGAAGATATTGAAATACGAACGTGCCTCTAAGCGCTTGCAATCACTAACAGAAACCAAAACGAGGTGTAACGTTTTCGCAGCTGTTTCTGACGTACCAACTGGAACGAACCAGCTTTCTACGTGAACGTTAACTAATTTTTAATTTAAGTAGAAGAACCACTTGCCCAAATTGGACAGATGTTACCTGAGCAGGGTTAACACGTGGAAACGGCAACTACAGAAGAGGAAGCTACCACTGTTACGTAGGGCAACTGTCGCATCAAAGAGCCAGTTAGTGGGTAACATTACCTTAACGAGCAAATTCGTGCATTATTGTTCTAAAACGTATCCAGAAAAAAGGCAGAAACAACAGATTTCGTCTGTGTTTTTTGTATTTGCAACAAAGCGGAACATCTCAAAAAACTCGGCAAAATCCAGATTTCGCCCGGCTTTTTTTGGTCTTTGAAAAAAAGCCAAACACTTTGAAAAAAGCCAAATTGGCAACCCTGGCTCAGAGTGTCCTGACCCCTATTAGTTGCCAATAGATACTAAAAAGAAAAAACGGACTTTGCACTTGGAACTAATTGATTTAAAGCGTGGCGATTGCAGCTGGAGACACCCCGCCGTAATACTTTCAGTACACATGCAGCCCACTATACGTCGGGAAATTAAGGTCTAGAGCAGGACCAACCTGGGTACATTTACCCCTAGATGTACATTTGCTTAAAAGTTCTATTACGAAATCAGTGGATTTGTGTCATCTTTATTCGGGTCTTTTTGACAGATAAACTGTCGCTCGATAAATTGTCAGTTCGATGAACTGTCGGTTCTATAAACTGTCGGTTCGATGAACTGTCAGTTCGATAAACTGTCGGTTCAATAAACTGTCGGTTCGATAAACTGTCGGTTCGATAAACTGTCGTTCGATAAATTGTCGGTTCGATAAACTGTCGTTCGATAAATTGTTGATTCGATAAACTGTCGGTTCGATAAATTGTTGGTTCGATAAACTGTCGGTTCGATAAACTGTCGGTTCAATGAACTGTCGGTTCGATAAACTGTCGTTCGATAAACTGTCGGTTCAATGAACTGTCGGTTCGATAAACTGTCGTTCGATAAATTGTCGGTCGATGAACTGTCGTTCGATAAACTGTTGTTCGATAAATTGTCGGTTCCATGAACTGTCGGTTCGATCAACTGTTGTTCGATAAATTGTCGGTTCGATGAACTGTCGGTTCGATAAACTGACATTCGAGAAATTGTCGGTTCGATGAACTGTCGTTCGATAAACTGTTGTTGGATAAATTGTCGGTTCGATGAACTGTCGATTTGATAAACTGACATTCGAGAAATTGTCGGTTCGATGAACTGTCGTACGATAAACTGATGTTGGATAAGTTGTCGATTCGATGAACTGTCGGTTCGATAAACTGTCAGTTCGATAAACTGTCGGTTCGATTAACTGTCGTTCGATAAATTGTCGGTTCGATGAACTGTCGTTTCGATAAACTGTCAGTTTGATAAACTGTCAGTTCGATAAACTGTCGTTCGATGAACTGTCGGTTCGATAAACTGTCGGTTCGATAAACTGTCGGTTTGATGAACTGTCGATTGGATAAACTGTCATTCGATGAACTGTCGGTTCGATAAACTGTCGGTTTGATGAACTGTCGATTCGATAAACTGTCGGTTCGATAAACTGTCGTTTCGATAAACTGTCGGTTCGATAAACTGTCGGTTCGATGAACTGTCGGTTCGATGAACTATTGGTTCGATAAATTGTTGTTCGATGAATTGTCGTTCGTTGAACTTTTGTTTCGATAAACTGTCGTTCGATAAATTATCGTTCGATGAATTGTCCTTTGATGAATTGTCGTAAAACGGTCAAAACAACATCCTATGATTCGACATCCTCTTCCTATAACAGCGACCGTGATTCAAGACGTAATCTGATCGCTGTCAGGGAAATCCCATTATGACGTTCAGCTTGCGCGTTTCCTGTTGGATGTAATGTATAGAATGACTATTTGCCACACAGCATTGAGGGACTGAAAACTGCAGTAAAGAACCGATTTTTAAACAACCACCTGAGTTGTAAAAAGCTGATATACATACCCTAATCCCAAGGTGGCACACAGTTGTTGAAGGAGGTGGTGGCAACGTTGAGAAGTGGGAATGTGACTCTTTGCGCTGCAGCTTAATTTTCATGCATGCCTGTTTTTGGTGCATTCTATTTTCAATGTAATGAACAGCTGCATTACATTTCCTAAGCAACAGCAGCCATTTAAACACTACATCATCAACAGCGAAACTTACACTCGACAAACACTGATCAGTGCATTCGCCGTAGGTGAGAAACGATTCCATATTTGGAGGAATTATCAGATCAAATGGTGAAACAATGTGTCCGGTTTCAATTGTACCAGCGTCGTGTTGGCGAAGGTTTGGAGTGTATGTTATTCGTAGGCCAGATGAATCCACGATATCTTTAAATGCATGAATGAGAAAGACATTTCTATATGTAGCTTTTGCCTCGGATAAAAAAAACAATTATATGTTGTAAATGCACAAAAGGTAAACTTTCAATAGAGTGAATTTTCAGTTTGTAGATACAAAAGGATTCATTGGAAGAACATGTTTATGTAAACTAAACATAAAATAAACAGACCTAACTTTTAATCAATGAAAACTATGCCTGCATAACAAAATTACTCTACGAAAACTCACGTTTCAAGAACAATGGCAAACATTTTCACAAAAATCGAACAGCGAAGAATTTCGTTAGCTTTTCTTTTTGCCTCATTTAAGTTTTGAAAAATATTTACTGTACAATCGAAAAATGCTAACTACAAATTACAAGGTTGGTCACATTCCTCAAATGTCTGTAATATTTTACTAGCTTTACAATTCTGTGAATTTAATCCAAAGTGCAAAAACAGTTTCCAATAAAAAAGCCTGAAAGAGTATTATTTCATCATGAACTTGGAAGTCTCGAATTGGTTTTCAAATCAAAACCTTGCTCTTAATTGTTTTTTAGGATCAGTCAAAAAACACAAAGTTATTAAATGATTTCACTTGGTTTCATATCTGGATTGTCGTAATGTGTTTCCATGACGACGTACTTCGGATCTTCGGTGGTCCCTAGCGGATAACCAGCATGAGGAGGGTAATGAAAAGCCTGCAAACATATGTCTTTGCTTGATTTCGCACATAAAGAAATCATCAAAATAAGAAAAATCGAAATTAAGAGTTTTAGGAATTTCATATTTTTCGCAATTTCCGCACTCATTCGCAATAGAACTGATACGGATTTAATGAAGAACTTCTTGACCACTACCTTTGGAAAATGTAGCTGCCATTTCAAGTGCGCAAAGAAGCATTACGGGTACTTTAATGTAACTCTGCAGCTGCAGAAGCAGAATTACAATATTACAGTGTTCAGAGCGATAGACCTTTAGCCCTTTGCGTATCATTCGTTCTTACTACTAACTAGAAAGGACTTGTGTCAACGGCCGTGAGTGAAACTGAAGGTTGCGTAACTTAGATATTATTTCATAAAACATTTATCAAGCCATTGCAATTTGACAAAGGTTACCAAAGTTTGTAGACGCATTATTTAAAGTAAGCAATTTATTGTTTTCCAAAGATGTTCTACGTCAACTTTCAATTCCCACTTTCCTTCTTTCAAAACAGTTTGCTCTTTAGTTTGTTAAATTAAAGCAAATATTACACACCATTGAATTGATTCAATTTAATATCTATTTGATGAAGTTGAGGTGAACAGTGTAATTTTTCTGAAGGTATTATGACACTGGTCAAAGTAATCAGTAACAAAAAAAATAAAGCAAATTATGCGCAATGCAAATTTCATTTCATGCTTCAAAAATCCTTTAGTATCAAAGGTATCAAAAGTTTTGTGCAATTTTCAGAGTACAAACAAGTAGAACAAGTGCATCAACGTAGAAATTAGAGTGATTATAATGCATTAAATGGTGTGTAAAACCATTGATCAAACGAAAGGAAAATCAAATTTACTGCAAAAGCGTGCGACCTCCATACTACAATAAACCATCAAAAAATTACAAAATGTTGCATGACGCAGAACTAAAAGAAAAAACCATAACATGTCTGGGGAACTAAAAGAAAAAACCATAGCATGAACTAAGAAAAAACCTTAACATGTCTGGGGGATAATTAAAAGAAAAAAACATAACATGTCTGGGGGATAATGAAGTTTTGGTGCTTCTTTTGGACACATAAATTTTTTGTAAAACTTCCGCACTTTATAAGAAAAAAACGGTCATCAGGCTCAAAATCAATTACCAGCTAAAATTAACATTCATATAAAATCTTCTTTATATTGTTTTCTTCTTAACACATAACTATGTCTGACTCTCGTAAAAAAATTCATGAAAACGTAACCGCAAAAACTTCTCAACAACCAAAAACACTTACGCCGCCACCAATTGCCCAGGCGTGAATCACGAGGTGACAATCCCTGAAATCCATTGGCATGTTTGGGAGATAGCACTTGACATTTTTCCCTATAGATTCAGCTTCCTGAAATATAGACTATTGTATGTAGTCATGTAAGAGAAGCTTGTTATAGTGATGACAGCGCACAGCGAACATGTAACGGTATCGAATGCTTTATTATATTTCATCCTCACCACACCGGAGAATACAGAGAGTCATGTACAAAGAGTATGTGAATCACAGACGGAATGAAAGTTTCCCTATTGTTCTGTAGACAAAAAGATTCAAACCTGTGTGAAAATCAAAAAGCGTATATCATTCATCCACGGATTTTTGGTTGTAGTCGATTTAAACGTCGCATTAATCTCGTGCACCGTCGACATTCGTATCTTACCAGGAATATCAGGCAACAGTTTTAATGTTTCGCACTCACCGTCACGTTATAAATGCATTGGTATAAAAGAATGTGATGAACAATCAGTTCATTTCCTCGCTGCACAACGGGCTCCACCTGCAGATTTTTTAAAAAGTGCAAAGTCATGCCCTGAACTGAAGCAAACATGTCGTACAAAATTCGAAGTTCACTAAATTCGAAGTACAACTTCTCTATGGTAAGTTTTTCGGAAGCGTGGTAGTGAAGTGATGCACGATGGACGTTCATTAGCGGTTACGCGTCATTTGGAGCAGGAGTCACCTAAAAGTTGTCACGAGCACGACTGACCAGACCACTGAGTGAAATGAACAGCAGGTGCCGCATCATTTCTTTGGTGAATACTATGTACAAAAGGAACAAAATAAACACAAACATGTGGATTTATCAAAAGGACCCAAAGAAAGCGACCTTGCCAATTAGATGTTTATGACCCATTCACAGCGCGCGGATATCACAAACTAGAAGCAGCGGAAAAACCTAATGAGAAACTAGACTACATCAAGACGTCTGGGCACACTTTTTACTAGGGAGGCACAGTGTTTGGGGATAATTTTATTCCAACGTTAGACCTGCGTAGTTGTGTTTCTTCTTCTGCTTTTCATGCAGAACTGTGCGTTTTCAGTTGTTTTAGAAACTAACTTGCTCAAACGGACTGAAACGTGATACTAGTAATGCAGTATCTGCACCTTCGTTTGGCAAATGTCGCGTAATTAAAAAAAATAAACAAGTATTAGGAGATCTCGTGACAGTTAAGGTTGCCAGGTGGTTGGCATAGAAAATCTTGTTTGGCCTTTTGTCCTTTTTCTGGCCTTATCTCAAGTTGGTTGGCTTCAAAAATTCATTTGGTCTTTTGATTTTTTACGCTGCATTATTCTCCTCTGCAGAAAAATATTTGCCATTTCATTTTTAGGCAACACATTTGTAAAATTTATTTGATATACCATATGTTAGATCGAAGCCTAGGTTCTGTTGTTAGTAAGCACGCCCACGTTGCGATGCAAGTAAGAGCAGAAATTGGTCAAGTGATGTTCGTGCAATATAGATATTTCTTGTGACAAAGTAATTGCAATACCACAAACATTTAGTTCTTTTTCTAGCTTTTGAACAACAGTTTGGTCTTCTTTTGGTCTTTTAGCACTGTTTGGCTTCTTATTGAAGCTCTCATCTTGCAACCCTGGTGACAGGTCGTTTGATACCGAATCTTCTTCAATATCGTGGTACGCTTAGGTGCGAAATTCCGCAGCCCGCACGGTGAAAAAGTCCAAAATGCAATCTACGGATTATTTCGCACATGAGGTCGATTTCAATTACTGAGAAGCCATCACAGCATTCCAGTAAACCATTCGCAGTCTCCGCAGAAAAATAATATTGCTAGAATATTCGTAGAAAAAAATGCTGTCCTACTCAGCAATAAGGAAAACACTCTTGGCAGATGGAGAGAGCGTTTCAAAGACCTTTTCACCCCAGCGACTTCCACACCACCAATGGATACACGCGAAATGCATTTGGGGAAAGAATATACTGTCACTGCAGCCGAAGTCTCTGGAAGTTGGGAATGGTGCAGGCTGCCATGATATACTGAAATCCTTGAAGAGAGAAGGAGTTATATGCCTGACTCGTCTGTATCAACTGGTCTGGTGTTTTGGAAGGGCACCGGAAGAGTGGCAAACTGGAGTGATCATTCCCATAAACAAAAAGGGAGACAGGAGAAAAATGCAGTGCGATAACCACTGTATCGTCTCTCTCCTTAGCCTCTTTGGAAACAAGTACGTCAAGTGGCTTAAACAAAGATGCCTCGAGAAAAATGAACCCTAGCTGGAAGATACCCAGTGCTGATTTCGTCCATTTCCGTAGACCACATTTTATTGCACAGAAAATTTTCGAGAGCTCTTAGGAGTAGGCAAAAGATGTTTGCAGATGTTTTATCGACCTTGAGAAAGCGTATGACCGAGTCTTTTATGAAAAGTTTTGGGAGCGTTGCCGGAGTGTGGCGTTGACGACCGCCTGTTACTAGCCGGAAAATCACCATAAGCTTGCACAGATGTTTGTGTCAATATCGGCGGAGTTAAATTGCAACCCTTCATAGTGAGTGTAGAGCTCCGACAAGGGTGTGTGCTTTCACCCCTCTTCATAGTCTGTATGAATTCGATGGACAGTCACAGCCGAATCTACGAGGGTGTCACTGTTGGCCCCTGCAGGATTAACCGTTTGCCTTTGGCGACGGTTTAGTACTGCTTGCATCTTCTCAGCAAGATCTTCAGCATACACTTGATCGATTTTTGGTGCGTGCGAATAAGCTGGAATGAAAATCAGCCAAAAAGGCCGAGGTATTGCGAAATCTCTTTATTGTGCAGCAAACAAACTTTGAGGCACTTTTGTTCAGTTCTCTATTGAAGTTCAAGTCTTTGTTCGGTGCCCATTACAATCCAATGCATGGCTTCTAGTTTTGATGCAAGTACACGCAGTTTGGTATTAAAACCGTCACGTTACCTACAACAATGCATATCGATGTTTGCCTTAAATACCCAGGAAAGCAAGTTTTCACCAATATCAAGTTACACATTTCTTCATGGTATCTGATTTCTTCATTAGAAAAAAATTGTATGCCGTTGTTGAAGGATGTGCATCTTCATCCAACCTTTCATCCGCTCACTTCAATTGTATGATGCTTTTTATAAATTTCTTTGTCCTATTATGTAATGCTTCTACATGACGAGCTCCGAATTCATTAGTTACTGCCGCCTTGTTTCAGTTTCGTTCCACATCCGTATCTACTTCAAGTGGCAGCTAACGTCTTCCCTGTGATGCGTTCTGTATAAGCATTTTTGTATCCTTGTGTTTGTTTAACTAATGTGATATGGACTAAACCTCAGCGAGATCCTTAATGCAAGATTAATGCAGAACACAACAGACGTTCATTGTCATTTCAACCTGGTATGCTGTGGTTTGAAAATTTCAATTGAGATACGAACATAGAAAAGTACTTTGTCATGTTAGCTTGATAGTAACGAATTCACATTTTATAGTAACTTGTTAGCAAATGCAGTGTGCATTGCTGCTCTAAGAAATATTTGTTTTTACGAAATGTAGCAATACCCTTGTTTCCAAAGAACCCAGGATTGTGTATAACCTGTAAAGTTGGTTGGCAATACTACAACATAATTGAGTTCTGTGCATTGGATTGCCTGCTGGTAATTTGAATGACGTTCAGGAATTGGGCTTCTGCTGGCCTGAATCAAACCAGTGATCCCAACCTATTCAGACAAACCCAACCTACTTTCACGATATGTTGTTTTGATTGAAATTCCGGAAGTTTGAAAAGCTTGCAATTGTAGTACGTGTCTGCAGCTGGCACACTGACGTTGCTGTTGAGAAGATCAAAAGAGTAGTGAGTTTCATTTGCAGGCACGCGTGTTGCAGGTCCGCTGTAGTCCAAAAGGATCATGCTTCTTGATCCTGAAATTCACAAACAAATGCATTCATTTGTTCAGAAACTGAAAGCAAGACGAATTTTTTGACAGAGATTTTTGGTATGTTCTTTTACCGAAAAGCAATAATCGGCATATGTTTTCGCAACGTTTCATAGAGTAATGCAAGCAGGGCTTGCTTATGCCTAAATCACAGGCTTCACTCTCCACGTGGTTAATCCAATGACAAGACAAATCGAGACGACGGGACTTCACAGATGATTGCATCTGTCGTATCCGAAACGCATATTGTCCGATCGGACTTCAGCCCAACTTTGAGAGGTTTTCCGCAGAGGACTTTACATTGTGAGACAGACAAAAGGGAAGCACATCAGATAATAAGATATTGGTGTGACCCAGACTATAGTCTAACTCTAGACAAACCAGCACCGAAAGCTAGTCATGTTCCGCTACAGGTAAACAAATTGGTACACCTCAACTGACTGAGTAATGGTTTGAAATAACTTTTACCACGCCATTTTGCGGGAAAAGTTGAAAAATTTCGTAAATCTATTCAGTGAACCTGGCTTAGTTATCTTACCTCTGTTTGTGGAACCGTGATAATTTAATGAAGTGAGGTCATCATCCACAGGATCGCTACTTCCATGAGCGTATATGAGTCGAATAGTGTCGCTCTGCCCCCAAAAGCATTGATTTAATTGAAATATAATCCACAAAAAGCGAAGAGTATTGGTCCTGCCAAACGCAATATCAACACCTACATAAAACCAATGGTAGCCTTTATCTTGTAAAACCTTGTTGTGAATTGCACTTCCAGATTCGAAGCGTTGTTCCTATCTTTATGCACTATACTGTGATTCATTTTTGTAGTTTTTGAAATATTGCTTTCGAATATTTTGTTTGATAAATGTTTTCTACCACTTTTCTTGATTACTTTTCTCAGTTGGGGTTTCATGATACTTTTCTTTTAATGTTTTATGGAAGTTTTTTTGTTATTGTTTTCTTTGACCTTTCGAAATTCGTCAGTCGAAACATTTTTATAAGAAGTTTAGAACGTGGCTAAGGTTGAAAGTTGAAGGCTTGCAATGTTGCAAAAGAAGCAGCTAAGCAATGGATTAGACCAGTGCTTTTCAACCTGTGCGACGGTAGGCACTAGTGCGGATGAAAAAACCGTGCGGTGCGGACGAGTGCGGATGAGAAAACCCTGTTGGGTTGTTGTAAACGTATTTTTATACAATCCTCTTTTTCAACCACCTATTGTTTTGTTGTAAATCATGGTACCGCGCTCAACGAAAAATTGGCAGACATTGCCTCCGTATTTCGATAGTTTGAACATCTCAAAGAGAATCGTACTAGAAGTCACCGAAACCTACTACCAAACTTTCCAACTGTTTTTTCTATTGCTACGTCATAATGGAAACAAAGACTTGCAGCTGCAAAGCAAAGCTGAGCTGATATTGTGGCGTGGTGATTCGCCACAAACAGTATAATTTTGAATTCGTAGAAGCAATAGTAGAGTTACCTAGTCGAGTTGGAAAACTCTGTTGTTGCGCGGCGATATAGCATTATGGCTGCAACAATATCAATTTTTTGTTGCTCCTCCAGTTGCACAAGGCTAACGCAGCTGTTCAATCTGTGTGCTGAGCCATGAGCACGCTGCCGATCTCAGCAGTGATGTCTACTGCTCACTCAGTGGCGTAACTAGAGGTTTGAAACAGGGGGAAAGCTTAGCAGAAGGGGGCCCACTGGCCACCTTAGGGGGGCCATTGTAGCGAACACTCAGAACAAAGTTTAAGAAATGACAGTGAATCCAGCGTCAACTAACATTATTCCACAAGGGATCTAACCAAATTTTTAATAGTGAATCGATTTCACGTAACACTACGCATCGTCAGTCCTTAAATCTTATTCAAAGTGAATCCAGATGTCGTGGATGTGGATACAGCATAAAAAACTAAAACACCCCGTAAAACGCAAAGAAGCAACAACCTACTCTACTGAGAACCAAACGAATATTAAATATCAGCATGTCAGCTGAAGGGAGGCCAGTTTTTGCATTTACCTTGCCGCGACTTGCCCTCCTTGCCGCCACGAAATTAGGGGCGGCTCGGAAATAAAGTCTGGGAATAGGGCGGCTCGCCCCACCTATTTCCGTCACGGCCGTCAGTTACGCTACTGCTAGTGCTCGAGGCGACGATAGTGTCACAACGATGAGCACCCAATAATCAGGAATCAGTCAATCATTATCTGCTATTTTAAGCGATTATTTTCAAAATCAGCTTAGTTTTACCTACTTAATTCCAGTCAGGCTTAGTATGGTAAATAGCAAACGCACCATTCCTTTAATAAATGTCCAGAACTCAAAAATAAGTCGACTTCAGTCTTCAAACACGACAATTAGCGATAAATTTAGCAACTTGGTGGCACCTTCTGATCAGCGTCTCGTATTATCATCATTAATAGCTCATGTCCATATGTCCGCAGGGAAGTCATTTGCTTTATGAAACACTGCATGGAGATAGCAGCACGAGAAATTCATGATGGAACCATTGGTTGTGACCTAAATGCAAAACTGCCATTGTCCGATACCACCTGGGGCAAGCGAGCAATTGCACCACCCGAAGTTATCAAAAACATGTTTAGCCTTAGGTGCAACAGGTTACAAACATTTTGCTACCCCCTGAAAATATCAGCTGGTTGCGGCCCTGTGTGCGGTAATGGTTGGATCATTGAAAGAAACGTTTTAGCCAATCTTCGTAATGCGCCTTGCTTCGAGATTCAATTCGATGAAAATACTGATCTTACCAATGATTTCCTGTTACATTGGCAAGCTCAATTGATTTCACATGTTCGCTTTCCTGACAAGGAACCCATGAAAGTCGTCGATTAATAGGCCTATCTGCTTTAGCTTCCTACTGGCATAGACACCACTGCAGCCAGTATCTTTGCAAATTGGCCGATAGCTTTTCAGGACGCGGAGTGAGGCGGTTGAAATGCAAAACTGTGTCCAAAGACAGTGCGAAGGCCATGGTCGGCTTTTGAAATGTCGTTGTTGCGCTCATAAAACAAGTCGCATCGGAGATTGTGAGTATCCAATGTGTCATAAACCGTGAAGCATTGGAGGACAAGAAGCTAGGCAATAAAGAAAATTACCAACTAGCTGATGTCATTTCTGATATCATCAAAATTGTGAATGCAATACTAAACAGTGGAGTGCATCAGGAGCCCTTGACTTTTTTCAAATAACTTCTACCTAGTGTTAAAGTTTTGCATTTTGTTAAAAAATGACACCTCTAAAATTTTTTCGCAATTGGTTGATGTTTACGGGTGCATCGGGACTCCTAAAGTTTGACCCCGGATGCGAAACTTGCAAATAATGAAATTTTGCCATGACGTCGTAACAACTTGGAGTAGGAACATGATTTTGGTGTCTAACACTACTAAAATACATACCAGCTATCCATTAAAGCTATCAGAAAGACCGAAAAGGTTAAGCAATTTCTTTTATGCTAAAATAAATCAAAAATATGCGTTTTCACAGGAATGTTCAACAGTTTGGCAAGTATTCTTCTTCTTGGACAAGTCTTAAACCCTGGTGGTTTTGTCAGTGATGTGTTCGAATCATACATGTCGAGTCACAATCCCTTCGAGTCGGTAGTTCCCAGTGGCGTAGCCAGCACAAAAATTTGGGGGGTCAAAGTGTTTGATTTTAGGCGAATAACACTATTTTGCTAAGAAAAACGCTGTAAACACTGTAAATCAATGTTTTTGTCAAATTTCAGAGTGTCAAGTCCCCCTGCACAAAAGCAAAGCCCCTCTACTGAAGACTTTCTGACGACGGTTCTGCCTCGAAATTCAAGCGCTCGAAGTTCATGTACCAAATCCAACCACCCACTTGGCCGAAAAAGGGTTTAGTGCTCTTGTAATTGATTGATATCAAGAAAGGAAAGTGGAGTTGTCTTCTTAGTGGGACACTGGATGACCTAATGTGAAGAGCGTTGGTGCAAGATGTTGCACGAAAATGGTCTAAATTTGCAGGAAGTATTCAGCAACCCCAAGCCATTAATATAATTGCATATTTCGAAGAAATAAATGATGATGTTCTTTGCACAATTTTGTGCTTATTATTTTGCAGTAGGTATTTGTTATTTTGGTTAAACAAAACTTCTACATCCTTTTTAGAGTAATCCAACTTTATGGCTATACGTCAGCAATTCTAGTGTTGGTTGTGCGAATGAAATTTTCATGGAACAAAAGAGTGCGAACCGTCTTTCTAAAGGTTGAAAAGCACTGGTAGACAAACACTTTTTCGTTTTTAACAAGTATCCATTCAATTAAGCTCAAAACATTGAGTATGGCGAGATCATGAGAACATATGCTGTCATAGTAATCATCATTGGTTTGCGTTGTTTAACATCTTCCGTCAAACGACGTAGCCTACAAGGCTACAATGCGAGAGGTGCAGACGTAGCCCTTCGACTTATGTTCGAAATTGCTATGCACTCACTGTCATGCTGCTAAACCCTTTTCTTTGCAAGTACGTTCTGAAACGTCCGGGTGCCTTGCTTTTTTGCGCAAACCTCGTACGCGTCCGAGAGAGTCTTTCCCTTCTTTTATATCCACTTTATATTATTGCAGACGTCACATTTTAAAATGTTATGACCCGTCCTGTTCTTGCAAGTGCCGAAAAGGTCAATATTGACACCAAAATCATTTGAAATTGTTTTGTGACAATAAAACATTAATTTCAATCTTTTTTCCATTTTTGGCGATGCGTTATCAACTTTTGCCAACTATTTTTCATAGCAGGGAGAAAATACAGCAAACAACCAACAAGTGCGTCCAAACATTGCCCAAACCGCCAAATTTCACAGAAATATCGTCTTAATTTGAAAAAAATAACTACATCCTCGATTACATTTCTTTGAAACATACTGTATCTATAGTTAGTTTATGCACAAGATGAAGTAAACGCCAATTTCGTAAAAACAGCTTGGCATCCAGGTTACCCTGTGGAAAAGTAGCCGTGGCGCTAATGTTGCTAAGCTTTTGCAAATTTTACTCTTCATATTTAAACCAATGACAAGCTTTTGTTCATAATTGTCAGGACTAATTTGGAAACGAACCATCAATATTTTCTCTTTTTCATTAAAAAAAATGTTTTTGAATCATATTGGATTGCTTAAAAATTTAACCAAATAATCGTCTTTCTTTTCGTCTTTTTACGTCATTGACGATAGTTTCAGTTTTTTTCGCATTTCAAAACTTCAAAGTTTGTTGCATATGTGTAAAATTAATGCTTTGAAAGGTATTATGTAAATTTGATCTACGTCAATTCATACCATGGTTGAAGAAATATATTTTCTACCGTGATCTCCCTGTCATGGTTCATTTCGCACGCAGCCAGTTGTCTTCTAAACTTGATAACAGTCCATCCATCGCATTCTCTACCTCCAAGCACTTCAATGTTTTGTTCAGGATCCAAAGGAGGAAATGTGTTCCTACCTGAAACGCCATACCTGTCCTGTCATTGAAAAACATGGTAACGTTGTGATTGATTTCAAAAGAGTTGGTTTTGAGAAATTGGTATTGAAGTTCATCTGCAAGAGATCAATGTTCATCAACAACGAACGTTTGAATAACAAGCAAATGCTGGGTTGCATAGGTGGAAAACGTGAAGAATCCATGTTCATACCGTCATTTTGGCATTTCCATTCTTCACCCATCCCACATGTATGTCTGCATCAACCATCGAACCGCTCGGAGAAATTCCTATCCCCACCCATCCTGCAGTTTGAGCATGTACCTAATAAAGCAATGATTCATGTTTGTGTTCAATGTGTCATGCATGTAAAAATAGATTTTGAACAGTGATTTCGATATTCCATAGGCAAAAGCAAGGCATATTCAAAGGCGCACGGCTTTTTAATTCAAACGTAGCATGACAATGCGCACAGGGAAAAATTGGTGCAAGTACCTCAAAAGTCACATGAGTATTGTTGAAATTCCAATAAAGATTAAATCTATCTTCATTTAAAAGAACGCTGTGTGTGTATTGCTGAGTAGGAGTTGGAATGTTGTCAGCAATGTTGATTTGATTCCCGCTGGATATAGCCAAACAGCATAGCATCACGATAGCTATTGAGACAGACATAGCTTCGGATAGAAACGCTAGAACCTGGATAGATTGAAATGCAGCTAGAAACCTTGTAATAGTGGCAAGACTAAAAAGTGCTTATTTCACAACAAACAACAGTGGAAATGAAATTCATGCGTATTTCATAACTTATAATCCTCAATACGGCGTTTCATTTTTTGCGTGAAACCAATAAAAATCACTTGAAATTTGTCTTTTGAAAAATAGTTTAATAGTTTAATTAACAGTTATTTTGAAAGTAATCTTCAACGCCCGCGCCAGCCATTATCATGCTCGATACTTTTTTCGCCATGTGGCATATGGCTAATGATACCTTCTGTGTAACTTTTTTATTATTGTCAAAAATTGAATTTTGAGCCATAATTTTGGCTCCAGGTATGCTAGAAAGCAAATCACGGGTCAAAACACACGGATTTTGTCCTAGTTTACAAAAAACATGAGCCGAAAATGGCTGGCGTGGTTGGCGACCAGCGCCAGATAAAGTTGGATAAAAATTCGAAAACACCCTCACTTCTACGTCTCCCTCAGATAACTCTAAAACCAAAATTGAAATCTGTTTTCTTTAATCGAAACTAGTAGACTTCCCGAAGCCGTAGAGCTTTTAAACAGGTCTCTAGGTCTACCGGCTGGCGATTTATAGCCAAGAAAGTGCCTGCCGTCATAGTGGCCGGCGCTGAGGTTCAAGGGTTTTGAAAGTAAATGTTCTGTTTGCACCGTAGCTAAATGAACACACTTTTTAAGTCGCAAAGTTTTTCAAAGCAAGCAAGCCAGAGTATGCCGCTGACCTACTTTACGCAGCAAGGTTGATTGCTACGAAGTTTTTCTCAAATTGACTTGATCTAAACCAGGAGTCTCCTAACAATTTTGTTTGAGGACTACATAAGATATTACACAACGGCCAGGCATGAACTCCGCTGCGAAAAAAATAATGTCAAGCAACGGACGTTGTTTCTGGTAAAATTATAGTGCATTTTTCACAAAGAATGGAGAAAGTGCTTCTTTGATTTTAGCATAGTGTGAAAATCCCACCTCAGATGGGATGTTCCTAAAAGAAAGCACGCAATATGCGGCAACATATCAGCTAAAGTTAGGCCAGTCTGAAGCGCAATAAAACTTAGCAGACTGACAACCACGTGGCCGTCTTGCATAGTGTCATTGTTTCGGGATATGTTGCAATACAAAAAGTCAAAAAATTTTTCATGTGTTATAAAAATTTTTTTCATGCGTTATGTTGTATTTTCATAATGGATAAAATGCTTGTGATGGCTACGGATTTGGCCAGCGGACCGTAGTTTGGAGACTTTGGTCTACTCAAGACCCTGATCTTTAGGCACACCATATTTTTGTGACTGAAAACCGGGACGCTTTAGAAGAACGAGCCTTATCAGCTAATGTGGTTCATATTCCTGTAGTTTGAGATACCAAGAAAAAGTAAAACAATGCATTTTACTAAGAAACAAAGCAATATTTAAGCATTTGCAAGTTTACATATTCGGCCAATCATATTTTTCTGTAGAAGTAGAGAAATACTTTGTTCATGAAGTCTCTGTGCGATTTTATTTCCTCGTAAAAATCACACGAGGAAAAGTGAGTATTAATTTTACTGGTGATAAGGGCTTTCACATTCTGCTTCTGTTATCACTATCAGACCGCATGTTATTCAAGATATAACAAATTCTCTCAATGGGAGCTGATGCACCAAGTGTATGACCAATGGCGTAACAAAGGAGCGCCTGAGGCTCCGGGCCCAGGGTGGAACCTTCTGGGGGGTGGAAGTTTGTTGATTTTATTAAATTTTTGAAAGTAGTTTGATAGTACCAACTCTTCTTTATAATATTTACAGTAAATACATTTTTGAAAGGTCTAACTCTTCAGTTTTTGTTTTAAGAAACCCTAGACTGGTAGGCTAGCCTTAAAAATAGGAAATGTGGCTGTGGAGTGAGCAAATTGGTTGAATGTTTGCTCAAAAGTATCGGTCAAATCCAGTTTGTTAAAGTGTCCCAATGTTTGTTTTGAAATGAGGGTTTTTTCATAATACTTGGGGGAAATTTTCCTCCAATCCCTTCAC
>JGI24021J15306_10000163_pt1 | contig 38535 bp, 26 predicted proteins | sample Ectturendosymbi1_FD_15306 | JGI IMG/M metagenome (IMG submission 15306)
CGGGCATAACGAGGGCGGCAAGGGGGGCACAATTCCCCGGGCACCCTGTCACTATGGGGGCGCCGAATAACTACAGGGCCGCCGAAAAGTCACAACAATGTCACAAGCACTTTCTTCAATACACGGCATTTACTTCCAAAATATCTCAGGTTCGAACGTGAGGGCGCCAAACTTGCTTCTTTCCCCGGGTGCCATCTAACCTCGTTATGCCCCTGACTTAAATACGTCTGTTACCATTGCAGTTAAGATTCGAACGCATTCAGTACATTAGCTTAAGCTAAATTTAGTGCGATAAGATCAAAGTAAGCCATTCAATGTGCGGCCCACACTAATATGCCACTCATTATGCGGCTCTGGTTAAGATAGTGACATAATATTTTGCTCAGTAAGTCATTTGGGTTGGACATAGCTGGTTTGAAATGAGTTTGTTGACACGCTGGCCAAGCGCTTTTAAACACTGGTGAATAAACAAAATAACTTAAATGTTAATTATTTCAAAATTACCAAAAAGCATAGCGGGCTGCACAAAATGCCCTCTCGGGCGACATGCGGCGCGTGTGTTTGCCACCCCAGAATTCATTCTAGATATTTGTATGTTACGATTAAGCATGCATTGTGCCGGTTCAATCACAATCATGTGGAGTGTTAACGTTTTCATCAATGATTTCACATTAACTTGCCTGCGAAAACAAATTTTTGTCAAGTAATCGTAGTTTGACCTGTACATAGTCTTGTAAGTGTTTCAACTTTCATCTAATGTTGAACACTATGCTACAGTAAATTTGAAATTATTCAGCTGCAACGGATAGACTCTGCAGCAAAATCTAACGCAAACAGGAAGAAGTTTTTTTTGCAAGTGCTGAGGACACTGACACTGCCATCACTTACAGATAGTTTGTAATCTCTTTTCTTGATAAAGCGCATGTGACTAAAATGAAACCAAATTGAATTTTTTCCCAGTCGATTGGATTTTGTTATTTAAACACACATGGATAAAAAAAGCTTCAAACGCTTAAGCTAAAATGGCTAGAGCAGCGGTTCCTAAACTTTTTTGAGCGCTCCCCAAACCTGAGTTTGGTGAACACGCCTCAAACAACGACCCAATCCTTTAACAACGTATGAAAAAATAATGATTGTAGGCCTATTGGAGATTTTTGGCAGTAAGTTGCTAAGTTTGTTTTTAATGTCAGCATTCCACTCTTTTCTCAGCAAGTGCTTATGCTACAGACAAAGACAAGCAATGGTAACGTTGAAAATACACAACTCCGTTATGGATCGCCTCGGCATGGCCCATTTTTTGACACTTCGCCACTGTTATTTCGGTTACGACCCATACGTTGGGAGCCACTGGGCTAGCTCAACTAACACACCGTTACGTTAAGCTGCGGCGACAAGTATTATTAACTTCACTCCAGAGCCGTGGTGAGAATCGATTGTGGCTTCGTTTCCGCAAATACACAACCACTTTCACATTTTGCGTCGAGGGTGGGTGAAACACACGCAAGTTTGTAACTTTTGCATTTCAGAAGCGTTTAATGAAATCAAATCCAAACATTTTTCAAACGCGTAGAGGTACTCTATAGCCTTTACGTTATCTGCTGCATGCGTCAATCAGTCGTTCAAAAATTGGATAAGATCCACGTCTTTTACGCGCGCAAGTTTTGTAGACCAACTTCGGNTGTCCGTGTGTTAAAGCAAAGTTGCTACTCGGCTGCGATTGAATGTGTGTTGGTGTACATCAGAAGCGCACAAATATAGAAAANNCAAGCATAATGACGGTCACAATGACTTCTTACTCAACTGGGACAAAGGCTGCAAAAAGCATACTGCAAATCTTGCTCTTGAAGCATCGAGATTTTCACCATTGGTCTTGCATGAACGTTTTATAAGCAAGTGGTGGCTTTCATCCAAAATCGAAACGTGGAAATTTACTAAAAACAAACTTGAAAAACTTGTCAATTCAATGAAGATTGATTTCTATTTGCCGGCTTAAATCTGAACATAATGATTCAGAATAAAAGCGCCAGAAAAATGCACCTTTTGTGGATGATGCTTTAAAAACAAGAGCCATTATATATTTAAATGTTGAGACTTCGTTTTGTTTGCCCCCCTATCAAAATTTCTGGCTACGTGCCTGAGTCGAAGTCGCTTGTGTTTAGCAACAATGGAATCGAGACGGATTTAGACTAGAGCTTTTAAAAGCGGAAGCAACGAAACTAGTCTGCACTTATTACTATTTTAAAAGAATGTGGTAGAAGGGTAAATGGAAATATAAGCAGGGCTGTCGAGGTTCAAGGAAAGTGCTCACATTTTGTTTCAGTGGGAAGACGCATGCTCAGTAGCCCTCCCAAATTGGCCTTGGTGAAAAAATTAAAGCAATGCCTGTAATTAAGTTTACTCAGTTGCCCAGCAATTTCACGATGACGTTGCTTTAGGTCTCTATGCCATTTTTGATGAAGAGAAATAAATTGCATTTCTATTTATTCCTTTAATCACTTTCGCTTTGTTTTTCCTCCTTTTTTTTTCTATTATCACTCTCAATTTAGGAGCTTAATTCGTTTCAGGGGCTCCATCTGGGTGAAAATGAAGGAATTCTGCATCCGGCTGCTCATCAGTGCTGCTACCTCGTTAATTTTATTGTAAACTTTATTCCTATTGTAAAAGTTGCTGGAAATTTACCAACAAGCATAAGGTGTTGAAATGTACAATTTTGGTTTCCAGTTGATCAAGTGTAGAAGTGTCCAAAATTCAACGAATATACCTTTCTTGCTATGATCGTGAGCTTGCAAGCTTGTCCTGAAGCCCAACGCTCTGATTCAATCACATATCTTCGGCTTTTGCTACCTAATAAATAGTTACGCTCACGCTCAGGCCAGGCGGCTATTTTGATCAGGCATTTCATCTCATCAGCGAACAACTCTGAAAAGCCTGGGGATTCTGCAATTAGAGCCAGAAACGTGACAAGGCAACTGGTCGTCTGTGCCAATGACAAGTGCAGTCCGGCTTTGCGCGGTTGCGAAAAGATTGTCGCCATGGTAACGATCGGGTACAGGAGATATCGTGAAAGGAAACGTGATTGCTTGAGCGAGTCTTGACTTCTGATTGGCAGTTTTGTTTTTTGCGAATTTCGGTTGTATTTGTGCGTAAAATCCAATCTTTAGAAGCGGTTGAAAACTTTTGCGTACTACGTGGAATAATTTCGTGTGCCATCGTTCCGACTCAGCGTTTTTGCACTCATAACAAGTTTGCTTGTGGTGAGTGGTGAACGAAATAAAGCTGATTGAGCTCAATTTGTTGTATCTTTTTATAGAACTGCCGTGACGATGCCAAACGTTTGCAGTGGCTGAGGATGTTAACGTCTTTCCCTTTCGTACAATTTTCATTTCATTTCAAACTGCACTTCCGTTGACGAAGATTATGCGTTTTTTCAGCAAATCACCATATTATTGTAATAAGATATGAATAAAACAGTCATGAAAAAACTCGAAAATTTTACCAAAAAAAACTTAGAAAAACGCTTGTTTTGCAGCAAAACAATGCTTATTGGCACAAACCGCGTTAAGCACTGTTACAGCAACGCAATTTTCTGGTAAAAGAGCAATATCATCTCAAAATATTATGCACTCTGAAAAGAGCAGTATCATCTCAATATATTATGCACTCTGATGAAGTACTTAAACTTTAATGAACAGTGAACATCCTGATAATGCAAAAATTTCTATTACCTTTGACAAGATAGTTTAATAATCGTGAAGATCTTATACTGATAGAAACAACTATCTCCTCCTGTGCACAAACAGGACACGCACCACCTCATCCGAAAACACCGTACCAGTAATTGGCATGCATCGCGCTTATTTTGGCCATTCTGTACGTAATAAGGTTTCTCAAGCGAATGTACCAGTTAATGCGTCGACGTTCAACTTTTTATTTGCATGTACAACCTTCCATTAAGTTTTTTTCCTTTGCCATACAAAACTAGAAACAGCCGTACAAAACTGGAAACACGTTTTCAGGGCAATTTCGACAAAATCTGATCCGGCGACTTTGCAGTTCAGTGTCTGGAAGATTCGCAAAGGGACATTTTTTGGCGATAAAGCAATGGTGGTTTACTCGTCAACTGCCTCCCAGTCGTCTCTTTGGCCGAATGATCACCGAAGCGTAAATAACACGTTTCGATTCAATGCTGTCTGCTTTGTCTTTTAATTGTGAAGACCCTGAGCAAGCGACTTGCTGGCAATAACTGTGGTACTTTCATGAGTCGAGGGAACTGACTTGAGCTTTTGTTTTCGTTACGTTTTTCTTGCTGAAACGCGCATGCATTGCAAAACAGTTTTTTGCGCATAATTTTTTTTGCGTTTAAATATGTTCAATCAACCTTTGCATTCTTAATGAGATCAATTGTGGCCAAGCCTATCACTGATTACAGCAAATGAATACCATTACGTTCTTCTGATGTATAGGATATATAACTCTACAGCAGTGGTATTAAAAGGGGGGCGAAATCGCCAGCACAGAGCGATTTTACGACCTACCAGATTTGGTAGGGGGGGAATTTCAGTTTCCAGGGGTGCAAGTTGTGCAGGTTAAAATATACATAATTTTTTAATTGATTCCAAAACAATAAACACAGCATTTTCTGCTTTACAACCAAATCATCTGATGCACTTTCTAATGCATGATTCGTAACAAAGGTTATAAAACATATGATATAGGACTGGTGATGTAACAATCAAACTAACATTGTCCTGTGTAACGCTTCACTGCACTGACTATCCAAGGCCAAGCAAAATGTCACTGGTTGGGAGTCAAGCATTGCGGTTCTGACGAAGATTATGAGTTTGCAGGTGTTTCTTTGAGTCTTATGTTTAAAATGAGATAAAATAGTAAAGTGTTGCACTGCGTAGTTTTCTAGGTTTGTTGATCCAGTCGTTGCATGAGCAGCGTCAATAAAGGGACACCACGCAATAACATTTGCCAACCAGCAAACATCAGCACGCATGGGATTTTGAACTTTTCTCGTGTAGTGTGTATTAGTTCGTATTATTGTACCTATATTGGTTGAAAGCTACCGATATTGATATAGCTATCGGAATACCCAATCGGTCAAATTCCATTTGTTAAAGAGGAAAAACGTCAGCTTCTTTGAAGATACTGAAAGTGGCCCAGCAATCATGGCATTTCTGCTAAATCATTGCATTGACTTTCGCAGCGATTGGGAATCAGAAGTTGTCATTGAGTTTAGACCAGTGGCTTTTAAACTAGGGGTAAATTTACTCCTAGGGGTAATTTCATCTTTCAAGGGGGTAAATTTACTGAGCCATAAATTGCAGCCAAGGTAAATTTTTATAAATCATTCTAAACTGCAAGAGTTTAGAGTTAATTTCGCATTTTTAATAAATAAGCACCATTGATTGTATCGGGAGTAAATTTGGCAGTCTTGACCCATAAAAGGGTAAGATATGTCAAAAAGTTTATCAACCACTGGTTTAGACTAATCAATTTTCGTCGTGAACTGTCACAAATCCCTCCAACTGCATGTGTTATCATTAGCAAAATTGCCTTGAAGTAAGACTTTACAGCATTCGGTAGAGCATTGCCAAAGCATTGTTTTGTAGGCAAAAAATGTCACAGTCCGTTATCAAGCTATCAGATGTTTTAGAATCTTTGGTCCGTAACTTGAGTGAAACAATGTACCTAAGTGTGATGTGTTGTAAAAAATACGGGAAATATGACTGTTGCAAGGCGATTTACGTAGCAATTAATGGCTTAGCAAAATTAATTACAGCCAGCCGTAAGTTATAAAACGTGCTTATCGTGTTTTTCAGTCAGTTCGAGTGCTTTGCTGTGGGCGTGGATATATCTGTACTTTGTTCATCTAACTTATGACAAAGTACAACAGAACAGTGGCTATAGGAAAGGGGTAATTTAGACTTGCCAGTAAACTCAACCATCTCCCATTTTGGCTACTCGACTCCACAAAATATTTTTCGCCACCTGTAGTTTGAGGCTTGCTAAGAAGTCATTCTGTTCTGGAGATAACGCCGAAAGCTGGATTGCGTAGAAAGTGACTGGGTGAAATGCCTTTGTGCCAGCTAACTAGCATAAGCGAATGCGACTACACCGTCCAGGAACGTCTCATCGACATCCAAAGCGACGAGGGATCCCGTGTTATATTTCATTCACACGGACGTTCAGATTTTTGGATCAAGCGCAGTGCGCGTTTTGCGGATCTTTGGCGAAAAGTGAAGCTTTGATTACTACCGGCGTTTATCACGTTTATTGCTGAACAAGGTTTTAGCCAAGTACTGCATCCCGCGTAATAAATACTGTAATCGTCTTGACATGCCAAAGCCGTAGGAAACTCCATATGACTAATGCAGAACCGTCGCCAGTAAGTTTTCAATAGGGGGGCTTTGCGTTTCTGCGGGGGGGCTTGGCACTCTAAAAATTGACAGCTCAACTGATTTATAGTGTTTCATGTTTCAATTTGGGGGGCTTGGAGCTTTGTTTGGGGGGCTAAGCCCCCAAAACACCCCGTTGCGACGGGACTGGACTGATGACTAACTTGCTACCTGCTTTGAAAAATCTTGCAGATAAACACCAGGCGCAAGGTTCGCAGTAGTTGGAACCGGCTGCTTTTTTGGAAATGAATACATTTATTCTACAAATGCATTTGCATTCGCTTTGTTTGTTCGTTTTCTTTTGTGTTAACTAGATTGCCAGTCTATATTTAATTTGCACTGAATTATTTTCAAAATATAAAGAATATTTTCAGACAACACCAACGTCCGAGGTAGATAGGGGGCGATTTTCAAGCAAATTTCCTGTAGAGGGGCGATTGTACAAAAAAGGTTGAAGACCACTTTTCTGCAGCAAATTTTAGCAATTTCGCCACAACAAAACTTTTCTTGCCAACGTGATGAACTTTTTTTCATTCTTTCACTTTCGTGCCCGCTTTTTCGCTTGGGAGGGTCGCGGGGCAGCAGCTACAGGCGTTTTCGAAATGCATCACAGTATTCAGCAGCCTCTGATATCTCCGCTACACCCACGGTGACTCCACACTAAGACGAGACCAAGCAAGGTCGGAGATCTAATCGCANCAACAATCCCTTGGTCGACCTCTTGACCGCTTTTCCGCGGATGTAGCCAGCAGGACTTGTCTCATGACCGAAGCATCGAGCGGGTATCTGGCCATTCGGAGGGGGAGTGGCTCGATATTCAGGGATTTACGAATTTCACAGAAGCACACATTGTTGCTAAGTGTCACATCGTGAACTCTTCGCAATTATCCCGTCACTGCTTTATGTACTGGAGATGGCATTCGTTCAGCCGTTACACAACATTCGTGAATATACTGTGCAATAGATAAGAAAGGGCGATTTAAAAACAGACAGCTTCTCGGTAGTTGAAAGCTCTCACTTTGTGACCACGGAATGATAAAGCTCATGTATATCTAACAAAACTAAAACCAGTTAGTATTCCAGCTTCTTTTCAGCGAACTTCGTTTTTTCGGGCAAACCGGATTAAACCGGATTTGATGTTAAAAAAAGTTTCCAATTTCCTTCACCTCAACAACATCGTTTTTCAACGGGCATGGCTGAGATCGTTGGTTCAGATGTTACTGGGCGGTGTTTGAAATTTGTAAGATGCGTATAAGTGTTCGCTTGTGAAAACATTCACTACAAAACGAGTTTTCAGAGGAGTGATACTGTGGTCACAAGCTAAAGTGCTATTGGCGCAAAAATGTATTTTTGTAATGTGCGACCAAGTTTACGCAAAAAAAACTTGCGTGCAATAAGCCAGTGACAAGAATCAACTATACTAAACAATTACTTGGCCCAAAAAATTTCAAAAAATTCGGTTATTTTCTTTACACATAACATAGACGCGCTGATGTCCTTCGTGCACCCGAATATATTTTCCCGCAAGATTGTTATTGTTACGTTCGTGTTTAAGAGAAAAAAATCCTTATTAAAAGCAAAAATAACTGCTCTAACAACACCTTTTCAAGCGACGCAAAGCTTAAACTGGCAGTTTTGCATTCCAACACATTTTCACAACGGATGAAAATATGAACATACGACTGGTCGTTCCACGTATTCAGTACGCGTGACTTTCACAGCGTGAAAACACTCGGCCGCTCTTCCGCCACGACGCAAGCTTTCTCTCGCTGACGAGCGACGGTGTGCATGCAGTCAAGGCCTCCTGCAAAACACTATCTAGAAGGCCCTGATGCAGTCGTGCGCAACTACGTCATTACGCAAAACTGCGTCAGGCTGAGGCACGTGACGCCGATTATTCGTCAAGATTTCGTCAGAGTAGCTAACTTTAGCAGCAGGCGTATCTTCGCCTCAGGGGTCCGACACGCAAGGATGAGTCTCTGGGCTTATCGCTTGTACTTGCTTGTGAGCATGAGTGCTGCACGACTTTGTTATAACGCACTTGTGCGACGTGGCCTTTGCTAAATCGGATAACTGAACGATTAACACAGTATTTGCGAAAAACACAAAAGGTGGATCAGTTGTTTTTCTCCACGATTTACTTGGCGTCAGTTCCGCTGTATGGATGTTCAAGCCCAACTATTGGCTTCAGTGTAAGCAAACTTTTGATTTCTAGCTGGAGGTTGCTTTGGACTGCGATCGTTAGGCTGAAGTAGCAGGTTTTCATAATCCACATAATAAGCAAACTGCTAAAATTAAAGGATGCAAGAGAAGATTAAATACAAACAGTGATGCACCGCACATTGCCGATGACATTTTCTTCACGCTCTGTCGTGAGATTCACCCGGAAAGAAATTGTATCTGGCTCTTGCAAGTGTTTTGCGTCGTTCCCACAAATATTTTGAAAACGTCACAAAAGTCTGATTAAAATAATAAGCCAAGTTTTACGCAAATTCTAAACAATAACTTTCAAACAGAGCAGAGATGGGCGCCTCAACAACAACCAAACATTGTGATGACAAGAAATTTGAAAAATCGATATGTTGCTTGAAAATAATGGCGACATCGAACAACTTCAGTGTCTCGACCTAAATGCCGCTCCTGGCTGCGGACTGCATGGATATATCATCTGCGTAACATTTTTACCGCCAAAACAATTTCTGAAAATAAAGTATTTTCGGGTCATATATGTCCTGTACGTTTATGAACATGTAGGCGCAAAAAGCAATTTAAAACATGAACCATACGTACAATTAAGCAATCGCTTGCAAAAGCATATTAATTTCAGTTTCTTACTGCTGCTAACTGCCAAAACGCGGCAATCATTGACTTCTGCGAAATGATAAAAAGCATTTACCGCCTCCAGTGCTGCTTTTTTGAGGACATGCGTGTTTGCGGAAAAAATTTGCACCTGTGCAAAATTTGTCAAAAACCATTTGGCAGAAATGATCTTGAAAAGGGTAAAATGATTTTTCAAATGTAGTCGAAATTTCGCCATTGACTAACATCCTTTTTCTACACTTCGTAAAAGAATTTATTCTTGAAAAAGCCACCAATTATTTCTGAAGCGCCTTTGCGGATGTAGGTTGTGGACGACACCTTGAAAACAGGCCCGCGCAGCAAAGTTCACGCGAGACGAGAGTTGGCTTGCTGGGTTGAAAAGCCATTCAGAACAAAGTTGTTACTCTTCTTGTAGAGAATTTTAGATGCAAAAATAACTTGTACAGGAATTTGTTTAAAGGGGGGGTTGTTATTCAAAAGTTTTATATAAAGTATGTCGACAAAGAGCAACACCTATTCATTTGACCGAAAATGACATATTATTTGACTTATAGATATGTTGTTATTTTCTCATTCGTTTACTGCCGTTTTGCAGCTAATCGTAGGCTGCAGCAGGCCTGAACCCAAAATCACGAACAGTTGACAGCGGCCACTTTGCAAGTTTGCAACAATATGAAACGGCAATTGAAAACTAGAGATCTGATGCAAAGCAACATAAAAAGTAAGGCATCCTGCGCATTTGAACTAAGATTAGAATAAACTCCAAGAGGTCAGGGGCGGGTACACGAGGGGCGATCGCCCCCCACCTAAAACTTACGAAAGTAACTTTATTCACGATGATTTTGTACAATTCGGAAAAGAGCATTCGCGATCTAACGCTATTTTGTCGTCCGTTGTTTTGTCACAGCACTGTTGTGAAGTATACTTCATCTCTCTTACAGTAGTGAATCCGTTATGAGACTTGGTTACCGAATATTACTGAAATCGCCCCCCTACCTTTACTGGCTGGATACGTCCCTGCAAGAGGTTGTAAGCTCAACTTGATAATACGCAGTTGTAAGCATAACACCAAAACAACACAAAACAGCAAAGTTAACCGCACTTACAGTAGTTGACATTTCACTGAAAAGTACAGATGAGATCTTGTTAGGCACTGCTGTGCTGATTGGTTATTTTTTCAAGCATGGCAGACAGTAGTTCAAACATTCTGCGTGTGACCACGGCCATGGTCAGTGAGTTCAATTAACAACGTGTTCAATTAAAAGTACGTTGCTGTTGAGAATGCAACAGAAATCAACAGTTGGGATATTACGTGGTTGTGTCAAGATGAAGAACAATGAGTATCTCACAGTACTTGCGAGATTCTCCATGTTAATAAAAGATTTTGACACTTGAGGGTACATGAAATTGGTACTTCAGGTGGTATAGTGAGTACTTTGGTTTGCAAGTACGAGACACTCGGTGCTTTTGGCCGGGCTTCAAGAAGATTAAAGCCTTCAGAGTAATTTTGTAAGATATTATGCTGCGGTCAGAAACAGTGCAACATTGCGTCTTCGGCACGAAAAAGCTACTAACGAAAGGTACAATGCAAAAAGTTACATATTGGTGATAATATATTGAGACCTGAGTGAATGTGAACCATTGCGATGAAGCAGACTTGGCAAAAAACTACATACAGTAAGCACAAAATTTACGTTATAAGAAATGGGGATCTAGGCAAGTCCCTCATATGTCTCAACCTAAATCCATCTCTGAGATGGGGTTCGATTTCCCCGGCGGGTTGAAAAACAGCCTCATGCTCGGCGTTAATGGGTGACAACAAGGAAAGCTTCACTCATGGTTATACCATTGAGCTGCCATAAGCTCAGTATTCACCACGGAAGTAGCGGCCCCGACGAAGAGTAAGCGGAAATGGGTGCCGCAGCAGACTCGTGACACTCCAAAGGGGGTACACAAGTGTATTGGAACTCTTTTTTCTTTCGCGAAAACTTCATGAGTTGAACTGGATTCCATTTGACTGAAGCCAGTGAAGAGACCAAACAAACTGTGAGTAACCACTGCTTAAATCGTACATGTGAGGTATTAGTCAACTGGCGACCAGTGACGAAAAGAATGTAGCTCCACCAGCCCATCACTGACTTTGGCAGATTGACGAAATTATTTTTGAAAACTGGAAACCGGGAAAAGGCTGACATGGTTTGCTTTTGCTTGCGTTGTGACCAGTCAGGTTTGTATATCTTTGTGCTTGATCGACACTGCGTTTCAGTCTAACGGAAACTGACGTGGAGCCAAAATGAAGTTAGAAAATAGATTTAAAAGGTGTTTTCTGAGAAAATCGAAACAAAGCTTGAACAAACGACCAAACAGATCATGAATGTCTTTTGACTAGCTTTTTAAACTGATCGAGAATCTCGCAATGGTAATATGATTCAATTGCACGTAGAGTAATAAGTTGTTTAGGGCAAGAATGGAAAGGACCAAAAGAAGAGGCGTCCTTGAACAGTTTCTCTTCAAAAGCACAAAATATTACCTGCATAGAAAATCATCTTCATAACCTCGTTGCGTTAAGCATCGTCACCAGACAAAATATAGTAGGAAGGAAATGAATAAGGGAAGCGCCGGGTTACATTTCCCAATGATCGTCCAATGCTGAGGTGCACTGTTAGAAAAACAATACATTTTTATCATGAAATGTGAGTTGGGTTGACGTGTAAGTTTGTAAATTATACGTCTATGCATTTTAAGTTCGTACGCAGCTCTGTTTATTAACAAGAATGCTCATCTTTTCCAAATTTTGTCATAAACTTTTCGTCACTTCTGTTGAGATGTATCGAAACTAAATTTATCAGCTTTGATAAACGTGTTTATAAGTTTTCTGAAAGAGCCAGACTTGTGCAGCATATTGGCTACAACCAACGGTCATGTGATTGAAAGGAAATGTTGCAATCTGTGCTCTTTGACACAGGCTGTTATTACAGGGTTACCATTTCTGAAGAGGCAAAATTCCTGACAGTCTCAACGGCTTTTTTTTGCGACAACAAACAAGCGCTATACGGGAATTTTGAGCAAATGTTGTTACAACTACCAATCCACCGCAAAACAACATCACTATCACAGAAGAAAGATATCACAGAACTGTTACATAACAATAGGTTGCAAGCGATAAAATACAAAGGACATTTTTTCACTCCCAATCCTGAATATTCATGTTTTCCCTCCGAAACTGTCAAAATTCCGGACATTAGAGCATTTTTAAAAATCATTTCCGGGCAAAAATTTTAACACCGAAATTCCGGACATGTCCAGGGTATTCCGGACGTATGGCAACCCTATGTAATTACAACAGCTTTTGTCATAATACTTTTATCAGATGCCCGTTAATGGAAATTAAATTTTGACGCATTAATTTGCGCTTTGAGTAATTTTTGTTGCAAGCGATGTTGCGTTGTTTACTTTGAAACTCAGCGCATTGTTGTAAAAAACATTACTCTTCAACCAACTGCCGCGATATAAATAGCATTCCTTTTCTGCAGAGCAAGCTATCTTGATACAACACGGTTTCAAAATCACCTTCAAACCGTTCTTAATAATTCACAAGGATTGACCGCAAGCACATGCAGTTTAGCGGCACACGTTGTCAGTGCGAGTGATTCTTTGGGCGTAAATATAGCGGAAAATGCTCTCAGTTACCAAGTCTCCTGGCCATGACGACACAAGCTCTTCTTCAACGGTTATTAACGGTCTCGAGCGTACGCACAACAAGCGTGCGTAACTACGTCATGACGCAAAATTGCGTCGGTTTCTATTCTTCATGGCACTGTGTCACAAAAGTGTTCGGCGGAGAAGCTAACTTTAGCTTGCGTCGTACTGCCCCTGGGCATCCGACGCAAGTATAAAACTGAGGCCGAATTTTTATGTCAACCAAAGAGCACTGAGTCAGTTGTCATCTGCACTGAACTTCCTATGAAGGCATGGCGAAGATTGTTCTGTCTGGCCTGTTCATCATGATGTACGCCAGACGAATGAATGATAACGCCAATATTTCTATGATATGATGTTGGGCTGCGACAAGCTGCAAAAAAGTTGCAGGTAAGTGCTCTATGGCAACAGGTTTTTCATTGTACGTACCTTTCAAGGTGCTTGATATAACATGATACTCTGTATTCAGGCCAAAGTACTATACTATCCTCTGTGGTTTGAATGCAAAAAAAAGAGATTGATTTTGTCACTTAGGATTAAACTGTTTCCAGACCCCTCGGACTAACAGGTAGTCACTGAAAACAGATTTTGGGGCTTTATTTTATAGCGAGTCTTAAAATCAAATAATAGCATATACTGCCTGCACATAATATATTGCACTGCCTTATATACCTCAAGGCTTTTTTAACACATTAAAATTTTACCATATTCAATAAGCTTTCATTGATTTCTTCTCAAACTGTACTCCTTTTCGAGTGTGTCGCAAGATTGAGCATTTCACTGTTTTTCTACAGGGAACTATATGGATGTGTCTTTGGCAGATGTATGCGTGTTTGGTATTTGCTAACCAATGATCTTGCACATTCCATTAAAAGAAAAAAACCCTTGTGGGGCTGTAGTGGTCAAACTTGCTGAGGTGCTTCCATTTTCCTCAGAACGTCAATACTGGTTTCGTTTGAGACTTTCTGGAGCAGAATGACTCCTAACTACAGACGTTTGTTTTCAAATTTATTGAAGCCAGTGTCAGATAGAATTTCGCAGCTTACAGTCTTCATGCATGGATGCGTATCTCAGATACCAAATGCTTCATAAAAACGCCGGTGATACTGGTACGCACAATGCTACCCGAAAAAACGTCTTTGTTAGGTCACAAACGCAGTGTTTCCCGAAAACAATTTCGGCGATACTTCTACTCTCACTGTAGCTGTAGTTCTCACAACCCCCCAGGGGCAAAATCATTCACATTTCACTGCTCCAGACCATAAAGTAAAATAACATTGCGTGAATCTTTAATTTAAGAGAAAACAGACAGGATCTGAACTGTCTAAGACAGAATTTTCTGCAGTGAATAGTGATCAATTTCACTGATGTAATGAGCAGGTAACAGTGGAAATTAGATGCGTATTTCAGGATGCAGAGTAGTTAATTTCCAAAAAAATGAAATAACAGACTTTTCTGGGCTCAGTAAATAAGTTTGATATTCACTATAAAAAAGGCACAATATGGGTCGTTGAAAAATAAGGTGGCTCTACAATTGCAAAGTTTCATCAACTTGGCCACTATTGGCTTGATGATCCTTCTTGAGATTTCATAACGTTTACAATTTTGCAATATTACAACCGTACGTTATCTTTCAACTCCTCTGCTTTCTCAAATTAATTACTCACTATTCTCGAAAACGTGAACGCTGTGGAATCTAAAAAAGGATGATGAAGCTGATGGTGGATTTGAGGGTAACATTCTTTAAATTGTGACGTTGCAAATTAGTCACGTCAAACCAAAATTCCAGCCCATCCCTTAAGAATTTTCGAATTATTCCACAGCTACCCTCATTCACAACTTCGCTGACAAGTGAGACAACGTAACGAAAACTTATTGGAAATGCTCTATTGATTATAACAATGAAAGCGTGAGTTAAAATCTGAACCGGTGCTCGGGTTCAAATCAACAAAATCANCTGTGTTGCTTTCAACTTCGCCTCACACCCATGTCAATCAGTAAAAAAATTTTCTGGAAATCGCAAGAGCTCTTAAACCTGACCACCACTGCACCGGTGAAGAAGCTGAAACATTCCACTCGATATGAGATTAGTTATACTACCACGAATGTTCGTGATTGCCATGTTTGTTTTTAAGGCTTTGCCAAGAAATATGTACATCAGTGGAAGCCTCAAACGTTTTGCACAATGCTTAGACAGAAGTTCTTGGTTAAGAGTTCGTATAACATAAAGTCAAGGCATATTTCGGTACCCTGGTGTGATCAAAGTGTTTAACGACTTTTGTGATCAAGGTGTTTGACGACTAAACACTTCCAACTGTTTAAAAACTTTAAATTCCCGAGCACTGTTTTGAAAAGTGGAAAGCAGAAATATAAAACTTTGCTTTTCTGATTAAACTGTTCAGCAAATGACAACAGAATTGTTCTTTGGCTACAACAATCTTTTAGCTCAATCACATGATGAAGTTAAACTGCNGAGGAACAGGATTTGGCCAAAGAACTCTACAGGTTGCGCAGCTTAAAACCAGTCTTTGCGTAATGAATTTGTTTCTACTTTGTTGTTTATATTTCGTTTTGTGTCTTTATTGGATTTTTCCTATTGCTTGGAAGTTCTATAGCTAAGAACTGACCATAGAGTCTAGAGTAAGTTACTGAAAGTTTAAAGAGAAATCGTTTACCGACTTGAAGTTAATGAACAACACAAGCAATGCAGTGGGCTTTCTAAGAGATCTAGAAAGTGTAAAATTGGCGATAACAAGTTTTGCCTCTACTGCAAGTCATAGACCTTTACTGAACAATAAGTGCACTCAACAACAACCAATGGTGTCACGTATTATAGATACGCTATTTACATTATTTCGGTCTTGCAAATGTGAACACTGTATCTAAAGTTTTTTTGTTTTCAACCTGTGTTCTACAGTCCTAATTAGGTTCTATCAATTCGAAAGAAGCAGACGTTGGCACCAAGTTGAATCTGGTAACAAGATCAAAGCTTACAAAATGTGTTTATAGGTCGTGTTCCAAAACTGATTTAAAGCAATCGGGAGCACTAGGCCAAGAGGTCGGTGATGTTCAAATTAGACCGTGTAATGGTCGGTTTTAAACGTCATGACAGTCAGGGGGTGGTGGAAAACCATATGCACAGTTCCAGTTACCTGCGAAAGAGGTTTTGAAACAAGAGGCTAAGGAAAACCAAGGGTCTATTGCTCGCAGGGATGGACTACTTGTGTTAGCAAAAGGGATACATCTTTTAGCGTGAAAAACAAAAATTCGTTTTTAAAATAAATTCCTGTTTGCTGACCGGGCATTCCAGAGAGATCTGCAAAGATGTAGTTTTGTTCATTTGTTGACTGTTTACGTTGTTGCATCTGATGGCAGGCCGTGGCGTTAATATTTTTTGCTTAACTGCTTATGGCTTAGTTAGTCTCAGGCAACAGTGCCTGATTCTAGACCTTTCCTCTGCCTGTAAATCTCTCCATCCAAACCTGAACTGATCACCGACGTTCAAAACTGATAAACCACGGTTGTCAAAGCAAGAACAACAGTAAACACGATTGACGTAGCTAAAATACTAAATCATGTTAGGCAAAACGTTGTACATGAATGCTAATTTGGCAGGTTGCGTTGTATATAATGGTGTAGAAACGATGTGAATTGTTAGAAATCAAAGTCAAAAAATTGCTGAGCTCTAAATAGCTGATCAACAAAAATGCAAAAATGACTAAAATGCAACTTCGTTTTTTTTTACAAAGGAATAAAAAAGGTTTTTTATATAACAGTCTGTTTGATTTAACCGCGCAAACGCCTCGTAAGTTTAGAGATAAGTGGTTTTAAATATCTACAACAAAACGACACTTCTGCGGTGGAAAAAGGCCTGGTTTGACCTCTCACAAAAAAACGACCATTTTCGGTGGGACAAGTAAGATGACGACGACGGGCTTGAAGTGCAATGCAATTTTTCCACTCTGGTTGTACAGGCTTTTGCGGTTGAAGTCGTGAGGTGAATTATCTGAAGCAACCGTGGCGCGAGTGGTCATAGCCAGCAAAATATAAATCTACAACGTTGGTTCGATCCACATTTTCCGTCAGCTATGCGCACAGGTGTAATTACATATTACGTGCATGATAGCTTTGAGAACTGTTATTCACTGTTAGCTGTTATGCGAAACTAAGAATCACCAGACCACCTGCTTTTTTATACTGCTGCATCAATAGTGAGGCACGGCTTAAAGGTTTGTGTGTGGCAGGGTTTATTCAAGTAACTATCCTCCACAAGGGAGATAAAAAGGAATCAATCAGCAAATTTTTAATAGGAAATGGACTTCACGTAACACTAAGCATCCCCAGGCCTGAAAGCTGCAAGCAACGCTTACGGGTGAAACGTTGAAAGGCTGAAGTAACAGCAAAGCACAACGGCTGTTGTTTCAGGCATTAATAATTTTGAAGTCCCGGTAAAAGGCATTATTTGGGAAAGGCGTATTTTCGGTTTTTAATTGTCGCAGCTTGAGTTCTGATTTATTCAGTTTAGTCTTGAGTTTATTGGCTTTCTCTGCTCTTACTTTAAACTTTTCAACATTTCACCCGTAAGCATTGCTTGCAGTTTTTAGGATTGAGGATGCGCAGTGTCACATGAAATCGATTTCCTATTAAAAATCTGACTGATTTCTTGTATATCTCCCCTGTGGGGAGTATTTACTTCTGTATAGATATGTGCAAGCTTGAATCACCGCAAAAAAGATGAAGCCAGAGCACAGTCGGTTGATTCCTCGAAAGCTTACAGAAAACCTAGAGCTTTAGCAGGGTTTGAAAAGTAATTTCACCAGCTGCTGTCCTTGCGTAAAGTAGGTAGCTGAGAGGTGTACGAAGCTACACCTGTTTAGGTTTGCGTGTAAATTTTATGTTTTTCAAAGATAACACAAAATTTTTGTACTGTTCGTTGGAGAAAATAGTCCAACTTCTCAAATATGGTCTTCATTACAACTTGCAAAGCTTTAAGAAATCTGTTCAACACTTCACACAACGTCAACAAAAGTTTGTCCAAACTTTTACCTCGTTTTGTCAGAGTTTCAATATTTGTGCTGCAAGATTTTTGAGCTGCAGCAGGGCCACGCACAACGACAAAAGAAATTCGGATATTTGTGATGCCTTTTTAGTCAACACTTGTATTCGAGAGTTTTGCCTTTAACATTTCCAGACTGCAGTATACCAGATTGACTTGCTGAAACAGTGGGGTTTTTAGCCTCTCACCCCACCCATCCATCACTGCTATGACTTATGTGTATTTCATGATTTGCGTACGTACAGGTTGCAGCGTATCAGCCAATCTGCCTGTTGCTTTAGGACTGTTAATCCAAAGCAAGCTTTGTAGAACCGAACTTTTAAACAGTTCAAATTTTTTCCAACTCAAAGCAAAGCTGTAGGAAAGCATTGCCCAGCAGAAGCGAATCTGCAGGATCACTTTTTAAAATGCTCAAAATTGAATAACTGTATAGGATGAAACAGAAAAACAGCTTCTCTTAAACGCAAATCGGCTATTATCTGGTCGAATGAAATATTCATTATTTGAATAATCAAAAGAGTGGTTTATGTAGCAACAGTGCCAAACCTTCCCAGTAGATGCCTCAACTTATGATATTCAATATGAAATGCTGATTTGTGGTGTACTTGACGGAAAGCCTAGTATATTGTGATTTTGTGTGCAGCATTCTCGATCCAATAGTCTCGAGTTAAGTGCTTTACAAATCAAGGAGTGAAGTTTCTTACGAAAACGACATGCTTTGTCTGCTCGCTACATGGAAAACTTTTCTTGAGGCAAAGTTATTTTTGCGATAAATTTCCGTTAGAAACAGAAACAAACAGCGGCATTGCCTCTGGGCGTGGCCAGCTGACGTGATTTTAGTTCTTTTGTCGCAACAATGCCGTTTTATCTGTTGCGACTGAGGTTGCGTTGAAAGCAATAACACGCATTCACAGTGCTACATGCAGGTTAGTATCAGGTTGAGAACGGACACGACGTAACACACATGATGAAAAAGATCTCTGTGAATGGTACGACTGAATTTTCTTTATACAAAAGCAAAAGTTGCTAAAACATCGGGCTCAAACTAGAAACTCTTCAATTGTTGTTAAAAAATAAAAACGTAGTAATGCAAATCAGTATTATTAGTTGCTTGCCCTGAAGTTAGCTTCGCAAACTGTGATGATCAGGATTAAATAAGCGAATCGTGTTTTGGTACAGTCCCTAAGCAAGTGCCAAGACCTCTGCAGATACCATGAACTCAAAACTCGATGCAGCTGGAATTTGGTCATTTCTGATTTAAGATGGGGTGCAGCCTAATCCGTCTATCAATATATCAACATCAACCAACAGGCTCAAGAGCCTTTTTCTAGCGGTGAACCAGCACAATGACTGTTGTTCTGTTTTTGGTAGTTTTTGTAGTGAAACCCAAGTTTTAGCAACAAGTTTTAAATTTCACAGAAATATTTCTCAAAATCATAAGTAACAAATGAATAAACAACCTGTGCAAAAATAGTGCAACACTCACCATTAAATTGAACGCTATTTAGTACGGCAGTGTTAGCACTGCTTGTGAAGTATCGCAGAAAACCGTTTGTGGTGATAATGTTTCTATTTAAATGGATTAACTCTATTTATTAGTTTGAACCCTGTGTAATATTCATGACAGTGCTGTAAGTGTCTTTGCTCTCGCATTCACAAAAAGAACAGTTTTTTTGTATAAATATAAAAGAACATATTTTTTCTATTTCGTTGCAGTAGGCGGTTTTTATGTTATTGTTGGTGGTGGTCGCATAGCTCTTTGTCTGGTTCAAAAGATAAGTCTAGCAGCTTCTGCGCAAAAGCAGTGGTACATATAAGACCCAGCATCTTTTATTGTTGTAAGTAATATAAAAATTATATTTGATGCCCAGCTACCGTTGGAACGCACCTGCGACCATTTGATGACACAGGACAACTTTTCCTTATTGCAAATCGCTTACCCTTACTTTTACAAATCATCTGAGGTTTACAGTGATTTTGTTGTGCAAAAGACAAGTCGCCGAATTGTCGCTCCGCACAACAGTCATTGACCAACTTACTCTCAATGAACAAGGTTCTTCGCAGGAACAAGAGCAAGTAGTGCTGGTTTTGATTTGACTGAGTAGTCAAGTGGCCAAAGACGGTTTGCTGACACGAGCTGCATTAACAAGCCGATGGCAAGCGTCAGATCTCTTGGCAAATAACAGAACATAGCTTGGGTGGATCAAAATAGAGCTTCATTTCAACAAAGAAATCATTGAGAAACGTGAGAGCTTTGATATGATCTTGCAGTTTGTCAGCGGCGTAATTCCCCTAAGTATTGTGACATTGTCTTCTCAGAAAAGCTTTGCATAAAAAACCAGGTACAGTGTATCTGTAAGAGAACAATCCTTTTCAGACCCGCACACTATTTTCGTTGCAATAGGCGGTTTATCCAGTCATACTACATATTATGAGAATGCAATGAATGGGTCACTTGTTACTTGTTATACACTTGTTATGAATAAGCATGAGTGTCCACACTCATTGCATATTACCTCCTCTGAAAAATGCCAAAATACTAGTCTAGTTAAATCATAGCTCGCTACCAATTGTCAAAGTAACTATTGCTGCATTTTTCCCAATTAATTAACGGAACATATCACCTTCAGACTTTACAGTTGCTTTGCTACAGCGTAGAAAAGCGAGTACGACTTTCCGCTATGAAGCATTATCACTGGTTCAGCAAATGTGGTTTAGCTGGCAGGCAGTGCACTTACATGAGGTTTGATACCATTCTTTGTTTATTAGGCGAACTTCACCAAGCAGAGACCAGAGTACAAATTGGTTCACCAAGATGCAGTGCTATGCAGTACATTTCGCTATCGCTATTTGTGGTTAATGCGTTGTTAAATGTACAGCAGGACAGATGCGATTGCCAGATAGGTAAGACTACAGCTTATTTGAGCTTTGATCATGGAATTTTAAGACGGATTCGATCAGGCTTATCAATAAGCGTTGGTGCGCAAAATTTCAAATCGTGATCCGTAAACGCAACTACACTGGCCAATGGTGAAACTCCGTGATTTCATTTTGTTCAGTCACTGCAGTTTGCGTTATCAATCACTGTGCTTCCAGTTTCGACTGATCATAAAAGCTGTAGGAAGTTTGTCTGTAATTGTGTCTTTGTTTGTAATTGTATGCATGTGTTTGTGACCTATATTCTTCATTATTTAAGCGTCCGCTTCAGCAAAACACTCCCTTAATTTTTCGCATGATAAACCAGGTTTCCCCCTCGAAACAAATCGCTTTTTTCCGAAAACTCAGTGTATTGAAGGTAGAAAACAGAAGTCAAATTTCAACGTCATATCCACAACAAATTCAGCAAACGAATGAAATGAGCTATTTCTTTAGTGATGCTTATACTTCATTACTTTTCGCTGATTGGGGGGTGCACTTAAACATCTGCAGATTGCGAAAACTGGAGGTGTGCTGCAGGTATTCACGAAACAAGCCTTACAGCCTTCGTTCTGTTCTTCTGAGATGTTGCACAGGTGGGAAACTGAGTTTGATTACCGTCACTCGAAGCAGCAAATTATAGCTTCAAAATACAGACTACAAAGCGAACACAATTCTAACATCTTGGGACTTTGAACCTCCTTGGAATAGTTTCTGTAGTCGCCCATGTGTATCAGGTGAAAATTTTCTTTTGCTGTTGAATATTTTGTTTGCCCATTTTCAAAGCTGTGGCAAATGGTTCTTTTCGGGCCCGTTTTCGAACGTTTGCTTTTCATGGAATTTTTTGTTGAAAGTAAGGATGTCGCGTCTTAACATTTATAGTACTGCTAATTGAATAAAATGACTTGCAACAGGAACAAGTTTTTCACTGATCCAGGACAATTTCGAAATTAATGTACAGCAATTTCTGATGGGTCACAGCTTTACATTTGCAGAACATCTGTTTCACACCAGGTCCTTAAGAAATATAAATGAGACAACTTCCAACAAATAAATTTAAATTCAAAGTTCCCGTAAGATGCGTAAAAACCATCGCGAAAAAGTTTTATTGCTCCAGACGTAAAATTTGATTGTCTCTAAATAACTAAATGAAGCACATATTTGCAGTGAGATTTTACATTTGATAAATCTATATGCTCTACAAGATGTATGCTTAATATTTTTAAGATCTTCAGCATAGTGCCCTTTTACAGCCAGTTGCAAGCAAAAATTTATAACGTTAAAATTTGAAATTATGTTTTTGGTGGCATTACTTGCGGTTGATCAAAGTTAATTGCCACAACAATTACTGTCAATCGGTTAGTTATCTACTAATGTATGAAAAAGAGCCACAGAAAGTAATTACGTAAACGAATTGAAAATGTTTTGTTATTGACGAAATGCAAAACGAACGGCAGATTTGTATAAGCACACCTGTTTATCTGAAGATATCCTTTATTAATCTTTGTGAAGGCAAGTTTGTGGATAGATCAAACAAAAGCGGAAGGTCACTTTGTGACATATCACTGCCCAGGAATCTTGCGGTGATTTTGTCTGAAAAATCAATTTTGTACCTGCCAGTTGGCAAGCAAGATTGTAAAAAAGTAAGCGATAAACTGGCAGTCGACCTTTACCAACACCTCCGTTTTTAAAAGTTGTGAAAATATAAAAGCAAAATGTGATCTAAGTCCAAATATCAATCCAGTCATAGACTTGTGTCTGACTCACTGCAGCCCGTGCTCACTGGGCAAGAATTTCGTAGATGCTTGTGAAAATCAAAGACCAGAGCTTCACATCCAGGCCGGTGAATAATCGCACGGTATCTGCTTGCCTGCGGTTCAACATTGTGTTTGCTGACGTCTCCAATCACATTCCTTGCTGCTTGTGCAAGAAGCCCAGCTACGTGATTCACTGAACTCCGTTACTAGATAACTTTGATAGGGCGCGAAAGCAGCATAAATCTGTAGGTATTGCTCAAACTGGTAAGGGTTAGTAATTCTACTTGGCGCCCAGTCCGACTCTGACTCTTCAACAGTGCTCGCAAGTGACCATTTTGTCTTCGTGTTATCTTTGTCAGATGATGTCAGCTGAAGGCCCAATTTGATGTTTGGCTGACAGTTTGTTTGTGCTGAAGTTAGATGTGATATACTTGTTCTTACTCTGTACCATCGCTCATCCAGTGAGGCTAAGATGGTTCGTTCATCTGCTCTGGAGTTGTCATGAAGATATGTGAGCCTAGGTGGGAGGGGGTGTAGTTGGCAAACGGGCCCATACGACCTGTCGGGCACGAGTACATGAAAAAAAGCATGGTAATGTAGTCGTCATGACAGCGATCAATAAACCTTCAACAACAAAGTTTTTCAAGTAGGCTGTAGCGAAGTTGTTCTGGGCAGAAGCAATCCAAGGAAATAATGTGACCGACAAGCTATTCCAATACTTATTCTAAAAAGTAGCTTGCTCGTGGATGTGGGTTATGGTGAGCACATATAGCGGCATGAGGCGAACTTAGAAGCCTGTTGCGCAGAGTACGTTCAACCAATAGTATTGTCCAGTCACGAAGATAACGAAGCGGCTCGTGCTCGTGATGACGATTGTCTTACGAAACGTGCCGACACTTTATGCCTTACTGACTGATGAGACGAAAATTGCCGCCAAACCTGAGGGGTAATAAGACTTGTTTGTTACTGTGTCTGATCACAGGAACATCACCATGGCGGAGCTCCACGAGGTGCTGTTCCCTGCCTCGAAGGACGCGTTTTGCTGAATTAATGTGAACGTGGACGACAAGCTATCGTTCGCTTGCTAAGCTGATGTAGCTTGATACACTGAAAAGCGACGGTGGCGATGATTAACGCAGAGCTCATGCCTCGTCCGGCATAAGCTCTCTTGAACGCAACGGCGGGTAGGCTTTCGTAGCATCGGAGTGTTTTGATAAAGTCTTTGTTGGTTCAGGTAGGCTCGGTGCTGAAACACGAGTCGCACTACGACAACATTTTGGCAGACCTTTCCCCAGCTGTTGGATCTAAATGGACGTAACTATTATTGTTAAAGTTTATTCTTAAAACCTTATGCTGGCGGACTGGTCACGGTAACAATTGTTGCATCACCAAAGATTAAGGTAAGTATCACTCGTAAGAAAGATGACACCCAGCGTATTTTCACTAATTANAAACGTGCTTTCTAGTACAATGAGCAATAAGAGTTTTTTCAGAATGCTGCAACCTTCGTTCTGCAATTATTGAACAGCTGAAAATACATACGCATTAAGTACATCATCTGGGTGAAAGCGCAGTGTGACGCAGCTTCTAGCGTTTTTTCACTTATGAAGGGCACTAATGCGTTTGATAGAAACTATGGTACAAACCAGTTTGGGTATACAGTTGATTAAATGAACTACACTATCGACCGAATACCATCGCTTTTATTTATTTCTTGTATGCAATTTTTCCGCTTAAATGTGGACTTCACATGTTGTCATAGGTAATAACTTTTGAGGCTAAAATTCCAAACAAATATTTTTTCCGTCGATATAATGCGAACTTAAAAATATATGTACTCCAGTTCACTAGGTACATCAGCCCAGAATTTTCTTTTTTCTGCACAATCGTTTGTAGAAGTTGAACGTTTTTGCTGCAAGTCTATACTGCGATGATGACAGTTCTTGTTTAGTTTTACATAGGATCAGCTTCATGGCGAGATTTTTTAAAAAATCTTCAAGATGACTATCTCAGTGTACAGCTCATGAAATCTCGGCGCAGTGTTCTAAAAATGTCGTTTTTAAATCCAGATCGCGAAACGTTTTTTGCTGAACTTTCGCTAGCTTTCCCGCTTAAAATCGAATTGCACAAACTCAAGTTCCTCCAAGGTTGCACAGTGTTTCTATACAGTGAGGCAGCCAACATTTTGCTGAGGGGGCTGAACTGTAAAAACAAACGTGATGACAATTCGTGTCTTTCTACCCAACGCGTTTCACGAATAGATGTCAGTGTTCCCGTTTGGACGAACGTGTAATAGTTGAGCAGACCGCGAAACAAAAAAAGAAATGCTTGCAACAATATCCATTGAATTTCGAATCGACGGTAGTTTGCGGTGAGCCAGAGACCACTACAGATTGAAGCACGTGACTGCAGCAGCGCGTATCTGTTGCTGAGGGGTGCAGCACCCGTTCATATTGCTAGCTCCATCGTATCCTTCCTGAAAGAAAAACTTGACGTCAAGTCCAAGTTGCGGCAAATTTGTTAATGCGCAACCCACTAGTGCTTCCGCAGTGGAGGAGGTAAATAGCACGAAACAGATATTTTTATGAGTCTCGTTGCTTTTGACCGAACAGAGACATATGCTGAGCTGCTGAACGTGACCATCAATTATATCAGATGTCTCGTCTGCCAATACAGAGAGTACTTCACGTTTGCCACATCATCTACAATTTGATTTTGAGTTTTACTTCGCAAACAAGCTGATTATCTTGTTTTGCGTTTGCCAGCTGGTGTACGAAGCACTACGTGAAGCATTCTTTAACAAGTCAATCAATTGTAGCTTCATCAGCAGCATCTTAGTGCAGTTGTAAAAATCACGGCATGGTGATCGGTTTCATCAGTGCGAAGCGACCGCAATTTCTGACCACATAGAAGTACCTCCAGACGATGGCACAACTCGACAAACTTGAGTACGTGTCTCAGTCGAATTTTGTTTTGGTCTGTGGCATTTTTCTCTACTTTCGCAAAGCAACTTGTGGTCGCTGATTTTCAAAAAATGCAGTCAGTTTTTCTCTATCAGGTCTAGTTTTCCTGCTGTGATTTGCCCACTGGAGAAAAATTACAATGTCTTTTCAATTTAATATTGCAGAAGCACAAATCACAAATGTGTATTTTTGTGTGTGAGCAGTCAGTAAGTCAACTACGTCTTTTAAAATCGCCAAATCTCAGCCAGAATTGTTGACTTGGATGACAACAGCTATTATGGCGGCCGCCCACCCGCCTTGATATCGTACTTTCATTTTACTGATATCCTGATGGGATCCTGTTTTGCCCATTACACGGGTCACTAACATTTAGGGGGAAGAAGCAGTGATTCGGATAGTAGTATAAGAAATGAAGCTTGATGCTCATGGTAGCACCAACATCTCGAAAACCGCTCAGTACATTTGCTAAAATATTTTTGTAGTTGGACTCTGTCTATTTCCCATGAAACTTTCAACAAGCAAGAAAGGCACTCCAGGCAGAATTCTTTTTCATTCATGGATGTTGGATAACTATAGTCATTATTAATTTTCTGATCTGAAGGCCGTCAAAAATACCAGCTCTTCATTTTTATCCTTTTGATCCTGGAGATTTGTTGTAAATATATCTGAAGCAGTCAGCATCCTTATCAAATGCTTTTATAAGTTGCTTCATGATACCAAGCTTGATATGAAGGGAAGATAAAACAATTTTTCGCCTTTCCACAAGAGGTGAGCTTGAATGTTTTTCACACCGAGTGCCATTTCTTCTCTCGCAGGCCAATCCTTTTATCCAATTTTGGTATCTAGCTCTTCTATAACATAGACATAGAAAGCATGGAAACTTTGTATAGCCACCTTGCAACCCAAGCAGAAAAAACATCCAACCACTTTGAAATCAACACAGTTGATCCATTTTTGTTCATAGTGTATTTTTCGTTGATGGTTGGTGAGTGCCCAAGAGCAATAGATCCAAAAGTGTTGCTATTATGCAGAAGAACACATTTCAAATTACTTCGTTTCGAGTTATCAGTAAAAAGCCTCAATGTTAGGATCACATTCAACGACACCAAGCCTCTTCAGAATGCCTTCAACATTGTGGCAGAACACAATCTCATTTTCTTGGTTAAAATATGGCATGAATTGAGCATGATGTTTCAGGTAAAAGGTGATGAATGTACCTAGTTGAAGCAAGCAGCTCATAAGACTCTTTAAAAAGATTCAGATCTATTGCCAAATCATTAAGTTCTCCAGCACAACTTGAAATTTGTGTTGTCATTGTCATAGGGAATCATAAGTTAGTCATAAGGACCATTGCAAGCCACCAAAAGTTTTGAAAGTTGATCTGTCAGAGTAAAATGAGTGATTTCTGCCAGCAGAACCCAAATTTACTCTAAATCGACTCTAAAATCTAGGGTACCAAAATTGTGTTGGTCAGTGAATCTTCTCTGTGTAATTTTTTGTGCAGTGGTTTTACCAATAGACCTTAGCGCTGCAACTGACAAAATCAAGTGCGAACGTAACGAACCATTTGCAAAATGTCCCCTTCATGGACCTCGCTGTAGACTAACAATTTGACCTCAAGCCATCGCATTTTCGGTCGCCTTCAAGCAGAGAACGTCCCACAAAATTCCCGATGCCATTACTCTTGCATGCATGCCTAGGAAAGTTACTGAAAGATTGTCGCTACCAGTTGCGCCAAATGCTCGTTGCTGTTTTTCTACCAGTGGACAAGTAATGCTCTGATAATGGTGAATGAAAGCTTTTCGAGGCTACTCATCCTGATCTGTTCCATCCGAGGAGGAAGACGTTATTAATTTCATCACAAACTTGTCCATCTTCACTCATCACCATTCGCAGACTGACGTACGACAACTCATTATCAGAATATGAAAATGGTTACTCCAGTGGCAGGCGGTCATTCACACTTCGCATTGAATATCTTCAGCATGAGCACGTTGCGAGACCCCAAGTTTTGTGACGTTTCAACTGCAAGACAGAGGGCACGCGAGCTCCAGTTTGTTGCAATGCCTGTAGGGCACGGTACACCGAGCTGTTGCTGTGGATGCTGGTAGGACAACGGAGGACAAAGAAAGTTTATTGGATATTTCGCAAACCTTAAATTCATGACTGCCTGGTTAGACAACAAATGTATTCCTGCGCCAGCTAATACTGTCATCAAACTTTGTGCAATGCACCTGATACCGAACTAAAAACGTTGGTGAAAAGTTACCGAGTAGATATCGGATAAGTTGCAAAAAGAGGGTCTTCAGACCTTAAAGCCCACCTGGCAGTGTCTTTGCTTCTGCAGAGAAACCATCACTTGTGCTTGTCTGAAAAAATCTGCTGAACATTGTTTCGGATAGGAACGTAGGCCTACTACGAGAACTGTAATTATTGGCAAATTCATCACAGCAAGCGCATAATGTATCGTTGGTGTTAAGTATCATTGCAATTTAGTTGTAATTAATCTCGCGTTTTGTCTTTTCATCGTTGATGTGGAGCCTGCTTCCAATGCTCCGCTACTAAAAGCTGTTGATGCACGATTGAGTGAAAGCAAGTATAACCTTGCAGGTGGAAGTTTCCAGCTCCGCTTTGAACCAAAATAATTGTGAGTATGAATATGACAATTTGTTGGAAACATATGCTTCGTTGAAGTGTCTTTGCGTGTGCTTTCTGTGCAAACGCCTAAGCACAAACAGCAGTGCTGACATTTCTTTGGACTGCATGTAGTACTAAATAAAGTGACCTTTAGGTTGTAAGCTTTCAAACATGTCGCTTAACATAAGCGTGGGTGATTTTGTTGCGTTCATGTTCTTATTCTAAATCATGTGCTAATCTTGCAGGCCTGGTCAATGAGTCACGATCGTTGTAGGTTCGTTGTTCCTTGCGACTAACCATAGCAACGATTTAATTGTCTGGAATCATTCATTCCTACGACATTTAAAATGCCTTTCAGAAAACGCAGAAGTAATGTTAATCACGTTTGGCAAGCCACAGGTAAGGATTCCGCTGTCTCAACAATAGCAAGCGGCCTTGCTTTACGACTTTCGTGGTAGACTGAAGCGCCCGCATAACAGGACTCGCTGAGTCGAACACTGTACTTAAACAAATGCATACACAAGATTGTGTCAATGTTATTTGGGTGATAGCGAAGCCTGTGCACCGCAGCCGATGCTTCAAGGCGGACCTTGTGTCGGGGATTTTAAGAAATAGATAAATAAAATTTTAGTGGAAGCTTTCATTCAACGTTGGGCGCACTGTTGCATTCCTTGAGTAGCCGGCTATGCTATTTAAAACAGTTAATGACTAATCATTCTCTGGTCATGTTCAACTGCACTGCATGCCTTGCAAATGAGTCAGATTATGGAACTTTCGATGACTTGGAACTTGAGTGCGTGCATTACTTCAAAGAAATCGTCAACCACTACATTAAACTCAAATGCCTACCCACTGAAATGACTATTTTTAAATTCCATCAGTGCAAACCGATGCAATTTTGAGCAGGTTATATGTTGCAGTATTTTCCAAGCCCGTCTTAGATTGTGAGTCAGTGAAGTATGTGTGGCGGTGGACAGCATGGTAGTTCTGCAAACTTGCAGTGATCTTCAGCGTTAACCTCTGCTGTAGTAGGGTTACTTGAGACAAGAGGGGTGTACATCTTCAGATTCCCGGTGTGGGAACACCTTACGTTGTTTTGTTTTGTTACATATGGCACCAGATTGAGTAGTATCGTCGTGAATATTGCATGGCATTACGCTGCATCAATCATTCATCTTCACCAGTTCGATCAAGTGCTTTGATTTTTATACTGGACTGCAGGCACAGCACAGACGTCACTCCACGCAGCGCCGCAAGTTCGCTCGTTGCCATAACGTGACATATTCTTGTGACAAAATGGCGGGGGCAATTAATTCGGCCGATTCGTCAGCACCGAAGCCACAAACCGCGTAGTTGCCAATGAAGCGGAAAAATCTCGAAAAGATCTGCGATGGGAAGGTGCAGCAGGTCTGTTGCGAGGCATTTTACTTATTTCCAAACCAGGACGCGGACACGCGTTTAGGGAGAGCAGCGTTTTTCGAGAGCTACGAAACATGTGGAGTGGCCACTTCGCACGGGCGACGGTTTCACGGCTTCGACACGGTATACCAAGATCGTTGCTTTGGTGGTTAGTTGTGACTATTGCCTCCACAACACTCAACAAGTAGTAGAAAGCGAATAGGCTGGACCTAGATGTGAACTCGTTCGGCAGTGCAAGAGAATGTTGCTTTGAGGATAACTTCATCACATTTCAGGTAATTTTGATGCGAGAGACGCTGTAAATTCATTCTGCTCAACTTGCAGAACAGCCTTGCACAAACGCGCGTGACAAAGCTGTTGAAAGCAAGTTAAGAGCTGTTTATTTGCTAATCAGAGAAGTGGAGCCATTTTCTACCTAAATCTCTTTCTCTTACAATTGCTGCATGTTGTTTTGCTGTGACCAAAGCGATTTACGACCGTTAACTGAAGCGGGCGTTTAGCTTCAGTGGATAAACTGAGCTTTTTCGAAATGACTTTGTGATCGATTTAAAAGTAGCCGCTGAGGCATGAACTGAATCACGAAGAAAAGACTCTGCGACAGGTCCTAGGTGCATCGGGTCTGGCAGGTTGGCTTTTTTGCTTCGTGTGACCGGAGGCAGTAACGACCGAGCAAGAAGCACATTGTGATGAAAATGGCGGGATCCACTTAATTTCATCGCGCTCTGCAATTAGTTGTGCTGCTAAGCACTTTTGAAAAGTCGTTCGACTCAATGTAAGCTTACAGCTGTTCGCTGGTCTCTGTATCACGGGCCTTGCGGTTTACGTAGCTGAAGTTGTTACGGGCACCAGAGTTTTTTTCGTGGCTGATGAAATGGACAATATCTTATTTGAGACATTTGTTTGGCGAAATAACAGTCACAGAAGCAACGAGTTGGTGATTTGTTCTTTGTCAAGCCTGAATCACCCACTGTGTGACGTCCTATTGAGGCCTCTTTTTTAACCAGCGAGGGCTTTGTGACGCACAATAACCGCTCAATAAGCGTTGTCGGGCCGTGTCGGGGCAGGCACAGAGCGTTGGTGTGCTGAGGCAGCCATAAAGGCTGCGCCTGGTAACAGACAATGGCGTTCATCGACAGAGCTTACTTCTCCAATATTTGCTGAGCAAGTGAGCGCATTGCTCTCTTGGCCAAGCTTGGCGCGGCGCAAATATTGGGCAAACACCGGCCCTGACGTTAAACATTTAACTATCAGGCGTGCCTGTTGGGTCGTTCGGGTAAAATAGGCGTCGAAATCGACAAACAAGCCATTTCGACTTACAACGTCCGAGCGTCTGTAACACGACACGCGGTGCGAGGCGTGTTGCCGCGGTATTTTTCTTCAGTTGGGCAGAGACCAATCTTTCTTCTGACGACAGCAAATGGAGCGGAAATGAAACACGTGAGTAAACTGAAATTTTTGGAGTTGATTTCTACTTACTAGTGAAAGCGCTGAAAGCGCTATTTCGAAGTATTTCCTGGGTATTTTCGGAGAGCCTTAAGGCAAACTACAGATATTTTATTATTTTCAGTTAGACCAACGATTGCTGTTTAACTGGAGTCTTCAGTCAATTATCTGTCACTGTTCGTCCCAGGGCAGGCACCGTAATTGACTCTCCATTGCGACCTGACTCTAAAAAGCGCCTGATGCAGACTAGAAAGAAAGTGAATATTGTGAGAACTTGTGCAAGAGCGCACTGTATGCAAGCAGGAGTTTTGACTGTTTGAGTTAGGAAAAGCTATATCTCTACGTTCTCTTCGGTTGAAGGTGTTTCTGTTTTTCTTCAGAAACCAGCATGCTAAGCAGTCCTTTCCCATTCGCTCGTCCTTGGTATCATTGCGTTAAACATTAAACGATAGTTGCCAGGATGGGGCGCTCGCATCGGCGCTGTGGTCAGGCTGAGCAAACTGAGGCGTTGCGCAACAATGCCCCTCTCGCGTCACTCGCTAATAAAGCTGAGGCAAAAATCTTTCTCGAAGTTCCGTACAAGCTTTATTTCTTGAAGGCGATACAAACGATCGGCTACAAAGTCATCAAATTGCTTTTTATGATGTATTTCTAAGAATGGCGGAAATCATTGATTGTAAGTAAGAATTTCGAAAAAATTTTTCACTTTTCTCTCTTTTGTTCCTTTTCAATGTTTTTTAGTTATAGTAGCTACAACTGGACAAACTGAAGATAAGCAAATTCATGCATGGCGAAGTTAACAGTAAGGTTGCAAAGTCATGGTCACCCAGGGCTTATCAGCAGCCACTTGTCTTCATCACCAGCACCTGCTAACGTCTCGTCGTTTCTTGATTATAATTTGCGCAATTGCCATCTCATGCTTCTGTGAAAGGTGCAAGATTGCTGTGGGTTCTAAACAACATTACCAGCCGACAACGAGCATTTTTAGTTATCCGTCAAAGTTGTGTTATCAAGATATCCAAACTTGCGCAAAGCATGTTGATGCACTCAGGCATGACGCTTTGTGCCATTTACGAAAAAAGAATGGTGAGTCAACTTCACAATAATCGGCTTAGTGCTATTACAGCAAAACTTGTACAGTTTGCTCCGCTTTTCTGTATTTCTGAGCATTACATCGGTTTTAACAGTGAAGAATTTCCCTTTATTAATTTTCTAGCTCATATTGTCCACACCGCCAGTAATCCTCTTTTCTTGTCAATTCAAGTGATTCTCATGAAGCTGTGCAGGAAATTTGCTGTTTAGTTTGTTTTCGGTGTGTGACGAAATATGTAATTTTTTGCTCGACGACTGATAAGAAACTGGACAAGAGTAATGATTATGTGGGGCAAGTAATTGTGGTGGAGTACTGAGGTGTTGCTGGTCACAGCTAGTCCAAAATAATTGGTTCAAGATTCACGCATGGCCCGTTGAAAGCCGCTTTCCTAGTTTTGCTTTACACGTGTCGGTCTAAGTTAAGTCCTGTGCCAAAAAGTAGTTAAAATTTCCGGTAACCTTACCCGCTGCAGAGGCAAAAGACCAAGATTACCGACTGGAGTCGAATCAACCCAAGGAAGTTTTAAATCGACTTTGATGCAAGTTTAAAACTGGTTTGAGTCGACTGACAGGAGCAAGATGATCCGTCAGTGCTTAGTGGCCTGGCCTAACTTCAACTTATACCTGGATAAAGAACAGTTTACGAGTTTGTTTTTTTGCACTCCTTGTTTTTAGTTGCTTCTACTTGACTGAACCCTCTCTTCGTGGCATAACTTAGGCGTGACAATTACCTTTCAAACATGAGTGTGGGGAACTTGTTGCATGGGCAGCTTATTTTGCGCAGCTTCAGGAAATCAGCTTAGAAGAAATATTCCGGGAAATGGTTTGGAAGCAATATCAAAACAGTGGAACTGCGCATCAACGACGCAGGGTGGATAGGTATTGGTTTAAACGTTTCATTTTAAACATGCCGTTCATGCAGTACTAGCAATTCAGCACAGTGCAAATTAAACTGGCTGTGTTTTCTCCAGAAAAAGACAGTCTAATAAAACACTTAAGGTTTGTATTTACAGCACATCCAGTGACTACATTCGGAAGAAACGGGCGTTTTTTGAGGAACGTGATTTGTTTAAAAGAACAAAGTGCATGTGACGTCAGTGAAACAGTGTCTTTGCCAGTTATTTGTTCATATTTTTTTTCTCTTTGACGCTTCTGCTAGGCCTACCAACCAGCTGGCTTTCCGTCCATTTTATGGGCTTCATCCAGGAGCATCTTTGCAATTTTGCCATTCTTAGTTTGAGCTAAAGTTAATTTTTTGTTACGACTCCACATTTCAATGCAGTGCGTGTTTGAGTTTAAACGTTGAACCTTCTGCATGTAGCAAGGTTACACTCAAAAGACGTCTTGCGGCAACTTGGTCTGGTTAGCGGACGCATCTCATTACATTGCAGAGTACCGCGTTATTCCAAACGTTATATGACAAAGAAAGATCTGATGACAATGCTTTCAGTTGATTTTATGACAATACGTGTAGTTGTTAAGTTTTTTGCTGATCCCGTGAAGACGCAAACTTGTACGGTACTTCGTGATTTTCATCTTCATCTATTTTTGACAGAGTTTTTCATAGTTTTAGTGTGTTTTAGCATAGTTTTAGGACCAATATAGAAGCTCTTTTGTGTTTTGCAGCAGACCAACAGCGTCTCCATATCTCAAAATCGTTTTTGGACAAGCAAATCGTATTTCGAGCACATTGTCATCTCAGCACTCAGAACCCTGCGCACCGGCAAGGTCAGGTCAGGAGATTTGCCAGAGGGCTAATCTTCCCGCCCGTCCCGCATCAGTGACTATGCGAGGGGAGCCACGTTTCTAGTTGCGCCCGTTTAAGTTCACTCGCTGTTGCGAGGCAACCGTCAGCAACTTTTTCCGTCACAATGGTTCACGCATCGAAAGAGATGACGTTCGGTACGGGCGCTCGCGTGGAATGGGTACGCAAAGGAGAAAAGTCTCCACGGGCAATGAGTGTTCTCGGAGTTTCGGCAGCAGCACGTGTTCAGCGATAGACCGTCACGGGCTAGCAGCAGTAAAAGCTTTTCACTCACGTCATTGGTGTTTGGCGTGCTCATTGTGCGTGGCGTTAGATTCACTCGTCTCGTAGAGTCGCGTATGTATGGTGCAGTAGAGTGGTAGGAGTGCTGACTAGTTTAGCTAGGGCAGTTTTTTGCCGTTTCAGTTTCTTCAAGACAAAGCTTCACCACCTTGCAGCCGGTTGTATGGCAAGATGTTGGCATAGCTATATCTTGAAAGGAATAGTGTGCCAACGTCGTGCCTTGTTACCTGCCCGAGTTCACAACGAAGCTGAGGGTTTCCAAGTTAATACGGCACTTAGTGCCCAGGTCCGCAGGTCTGCACAATACATTTGCGCCTAAATGGAGGTTGTTTTGCTAATGAGCGCGTTCTGGTTAACTGTCTTATTAAAAGCGGAGAGTGCGGATGACTGCCGGCTTCAAGTAAATCCTGCCTCTGGCAAATTCGTAAAGCATTCGGCTCTAAGTTTCAGTTCAACACTGGAGATCTTCATACACGCGGGGAATTCTCTAGCGCAGTTGACGAATCGCGTTTAACCGATGGCAAGTGCGACTGCGTGGCTGATGACAAACCTTAAACTGCACAGGGTTAGCTGGTTAAAAATCAGATAACGCGAATATCCTGGACTGAACTTACGTAACTTTCGACAGGGACCGACGGCGACAAGCGCTGTCTGTCGAGCGGATGACGAGCTCCGAAGATAGCCTGTACGATGTCGAGACCGTCACCAATCGAAAGCGCAACGTGGTGCGCAGTAAAAACGCACTAGTTTGACGCGTTCAAGCTTTTTTGTACTGCCACGTTATGTCAGCAAGATTCAGGAGAATCGACAGAGGACAGTTCAATGACGAACGAAATATCAAAACTGGCCAGATTTTTAAGAGTAAAGTGCTTGAGTGCCGGCAAATCTCTGACCTCTGCCGACGAGCAGACTGAAAATTAGGTTACGCTGCTCTCTTGTCTGTCGAACAATAATATAAGTGAAAACTGAAAACGGCCCAAAGTATCGAAGTCGTTGTTTGGACAGTGCAGCATCATGCCAACCTCTTGAACTTGCAAGAGTTGGTTTACCTTTTTGATCCCAAGAGTTGACCCAGTCAATGACAAACGCTCAAACAACCTCGCGCCCATTGTTCCACGCGTCCGATTTTTGCACAATGAAGCCTAATTGCGCATCGCTTATCGCCTTCCCTTTCACAAATGTGTAAATTTGCGAACCGCTGGTGAATACGAGCGGCCAGCAGCCTTCAAAAGGAGCGGAGCGCTAAAATTCGACGCGCGGTCGCGATGAAAAGCCTTGCCAAGGGCGCACCTTTATTTGGGACGCTCGCTCGTGGCGTTTTGACGGCAAGTACTAATGTTTGTTTAATTCCCTTGCCAGTCGGATATCAACTTGAGCGCACTCGGGCACTTCCGCCTCTGGGTTTCTTGTTTAGTGAAAAAATATAGTCGCATTTTTGACCAACTCATCTCCTCTGATTTTTTAGCACAAAAAAAATCGTGGTCTCGAAGACTTATTTCTTCAGAAGTGGCTAGACCAGAAAGTAAGAAAATGCAGAAATTCCGTGAAAGAGTGCCTGGCATTATCACAGCGTGTGGCCTTTCAAATTTCAATCTTTAGGATTTTCTCATCTCCTGCTGATGTGTCACTACTCTATGTCTTCCGCGAAGTGAGTTAAAGTTTGTTTTTGCACGTATTTCGGCTATTGTGTGTAAAACAACAGTTACGTTATCTTTCACAAGGCTGTCATTGCAAATCAACGAAAAACTGTTCTGACCGCATGGGGAGCAAAAGGTCCTCAGCTAGTGCGTAGTTTGTGGACGACTGCGACGTGCATAAATAGGCTACAAACCCTGACACAGTAAGTTTTATCAAGCGGGTGAGGAAGAAATGTTTATTACCTTTTTGGATGCACTGGGTGACAGCGACTGTCGTAAGATGGGCAACCAATTTTTTGACCTAAAAACTTAAAATTTTGACTTATCAATTTTCTACGTTTTCAATTGAAACGCCGAATGCAAAGCATATTCATACACAGTGTTAGAAAAAAAACGATGTTTGTTCTGTTGAAATGAAACAAAAAGTAGCTTATCTGCAAATTCTGGTATAGGATGTTTTAAAAAATGTCTGGCTACTTTCAGTTTCATGAAACGAACCTCTTTGATGCTTTGCGCTGTGGCGATGTGCTTCCACCACAAAACTTTTGTCACTTCACTAAGCAGTCACAGAATTTGTAAAATAATTCACCCTTAGGGTTGAGGTAAACTCAGAAGCATATTCATGCCGTATACTTCGAACTTTTGAAGAACTTGGTTGTTTAACCTTAGGCATGATACGTTAATACCTACAGTAGAGTCAAATCTGCGAATATCATAAAGTTAAAACAATGTACATGCATAATGGATTGAGCATTTGCCAAAACAAGTACTGTAAGACCACGTTATTTGCACTGCCCTGCCTAGACTTAAATATTCAATCGTCCAGTAGGGGGCTAAACAACATTATTACACCACCAGAAGTCGCAACAAACTCGTTAGTACTTCCGAATTGCAATTAAACTTGCAAAAACATATCAAAATCTGTTGTAACTTTAATAAAATATCGATAACGAGAAAAAAACTCTGCTGCAAGAAAAGTTTGACCTAACGATGAATTTTGACTTTTTGTGATTTTGGAGTGGCTCGTGGTATCAGCGTGAAATTTGGTTTGTGGACGTTTCAGAAACTTCTAAAAAGGCAGAAAAAAATTGACTTTTGGTTGCCCTAGCCATAACGCGTAGAATATTTGGCGAGTTTTACTGATTAATAACAAACATTCACTAGTGATTTCGAGCGCTTTCTGTCTGGCGGTTCTCTTCAGTTACGATAAACTGTTCATGTTTCGTGTTAACTGTGATCTGTTTGTGAATTAAAATTCACCGATGAACAATCTTATTGTATTTGCGGACTATACTTTTATTGTCCCCAAGAACTTTTGTGGGCGACATTTTTTCTTATTGCGCCCTCGGGCCTAGAATGTTTAGCTAATGATTGCATCGACATTTTTCTGGTGAATTCAACGTAAAATAACTTTTATCCCGAAAAATTCACTCAACGTTTGATTTGCCTTTTTCCTTTCGTTAAATTGAATATTGAGCTGTGGGTGCCGAAAGATTTCTTGCTAGCAACGTGCTTCAATACTCCCACTGCTTTCAGATGACACCAATATCCAGCATGTTTCACTCGGCAAAATGTAAGGTGCACAGCATAGCGTTGAAAAAAAGCCAGCAGCTGGTATTGAACCAAAAATGCCTTGAAGGTTTGGAAGATTATGCACTTCCAATAACACATCTTGTCGTGAACAGCGATAAATCAATAGTGTGAGTAAGAAAGAAAGCTCCACTATACTCGGTTTCTGTATGCTTTCGAGGAATCAGTCGACTGCCATCTGCTTTCGTCTTTTTGCGATGATTCAAACTTGCACATATCTCTATTCAAGTATTTACCTCCCACGATGGTTGTAAGCAAGGAATTGATCAGCAAATTTTTAATAGGAAATCGATTTCACGTAAAATTACGCATTCTCAGTCCTTATTCAAATAGAGATAGATTCAAATAGATTCTATTTGAATAAGGACTGAGGATACGTAATTTTACGTGAAATCGATTTACTATTAACAATTTGCTGATCGATTCCTTGCTTACACCCATCGTGGAAAGTACATACTTAAATATACTCGGTTTATACTTCATTCGAAGCACCCATCTCGGCTTGGTCTGCGCCATGGTCACGCGGCTACTTTCGCAGTGAATGCTGCATTGGTGTCAAGTCAGTGAAGCACAGCCTATTGAGGTTTTGCTTTTACCCATCCTTTACCGAGCACGAGGCTGTGCAAGCTGCAAGGACCAGTTTTTGAGTCTTTGGTGCTACCAGACCGGGAAGCGAACTCCTACGAGTATTACCAGTTTTAGAGGTGCGTGTTCAACCCAATTTACCACTTACTGGGTAGTGAGCATAGGCGTAGCCAGGGGGATACAAGGGGGCCAAGTTCCCCCAAATTTCTAGCAAATCTTGTCATTTTGTACTTTGAATGGCTATGTGCCAAACAAAATACTGTTGGTCGCTTGAAGTTAAAAAATTTGGGCTGGCTACGCCACTGGTAATGAAGTGAGGTAGATAGATTTATTTGGCGGTACTGAATTAATTGCGCTAGATATACTCGAAAAAACAGAAAAAACGCCGGGGCACCGAAAAAACACAGAGGTTATCTAGTCAGGTGCCCCATAAATTACGTGAGATTCATGTTTCCATGGTGAAGGTTGTG